>Ga0307419_10001095_pt1 | contig 14032 bp, 11 predicted proteins | sample SalMarWE160230MG_2_FD_202512 | JGI IMG/M metagenome (GOLD analysis project Ga0307419, IMG submission 202512) | Salt marsh sediment microbial communities from the Plum Island Ecosystem LTER, Massachusetts, United States - WE1602-30 | ecosystem: Environmental > Aquatic > Marine > Intertidal zone... | reverse complement strand
AAAATGGAATTTTCTTTTCCAACTTTTTGATTGTAAGTCCAAAGACGCAGAAAATATTCTAAAATAAATATAAAACCAGTAGTACAAGACAAAATAATAAAAACCAGATAAAAATTTTGCCAAAGTTTCATGTTACTATCTAAGATTGCGATAAATCCGTATACAAGGCTTGAAAATATCAACAAGGTTGCTGTTAACCTAGCTGAGATGGTTCTTACTTTAGGAAAGCCCAGTATTTTATGAATTCTCTCCTTAATCATATAACTTTAGTATCTCTATTTTGTTATAATAATATAACTTGGATTTTGAAATTTTTTAAAAGTGTCCTCAATTTTCATAATTTTACAGATTTTGAAAGAATATTTACATTCACGATCTTTGAGAGATAATCTAGCAATGGCAAATCGAAATTTGCTTGGGTTCATAAAAACCCAATAGATAATATAATAACATTGCTCAATGGTAATACAATCTTAAATTCATTTTTTATTTTAATTTTTTATTAGAATATTCAACTAATTTTTCATAATAGAGACTTATTTTTATTAATTAATGATATTGGTGAGATTTAACAAAGCGTTGGATCGTTTATTTATAAAAAATTAATAATTTTACTTTTAAATACTAATAATACTAATAATGACCTACACTAATAGTATTTTAATGTTCCTCCATAGGATTAATGGCTTTTATAGCTCTATGGTTCTTCATAGTTTTATCTCCCTTTTTAGAATATGCACACTTTTTATCAGGCTTGGGATTAACATATAAAGGAACTATTTCGGATATCTTAGAAATATTATTTTTAAATGTTACTTTTATTGGAACGATAGTGTGTGGTGTCTTAGCTCTTATTTTTAGGATAATAGCAAGAAAATCTCTGAAGTAGATTAGGAGCTGAAATATTTCATAATTGTTGGTTTTTTTAATTTTTATTTTTTTCTTAAAAATATTTTCTGAATTTGATTAGAAATCTCTCTACCAAGGGATTCTTAGTTAAAAAATCCTTGTACTCCTCTGGAGAGTGAATTTTAAAAAGAAAAATGAAAAAATAGAAAAATCAGTATATTAAATAAATTTAAAAATAAATAAACCAAAAAATTTAAAAAAAACTTAAGTAGAATTTAATATTTCAAACTGACTATTGTATAATTCAGCGTAATATCCATTTCGGGTTAACAATTCTTTATGTGTACCTTGTTCCACGATTTCTCCATCCCGAATAGCGAGGATCAAATCGGCATTTCGGATAGTAGATAGGCGATGAGCAATGACAAAGCTTGTTCTATTCTGCATTAAGGCGTCCATAGCATTTTGAATTAATATCTCTGTATGTGTGTCTACTGAACTGGTAGCTTCGTCGAGGATGAGTATTGGTGGATCCGCAAGAACAGCACGTGCGATTGTGAGTAATTGCATTTGACCTTGAGATATATTTGTTATTTCTTCGTTTAATATCATATTATATCCATCAGGTAAGGTTTTTACAAAGTGATCAACATTTGCTATACGTGCTGCAGCTTGAACATCTTCGTCAGATGCTTCTTGATTACTGAAACGGATATTATTCATAATAGAATCATTATAAAGCCATGTATCTTGAAGCACCATTCCAAACATTTTACGCAAATCTTCACGAGTCATCTCTCGAGTGTCATACCCATCAACTAAAATTACTCCACTATTTAATTCATAGAAGCGCATGAGTAATTTCACTAGCGTAGTCTTGCCCGCACCCGTTGGACCTACAATTGCAACTTTTTGTCCTGGTCGAGCTACTGCAGAAAAATTTTGGATGACGATCTTATCTGGATTATATCCAAAATTCACGTTACGGAATTCTACTAACCCTTTAACTTGCTTCAACTTAATGGGATTAGATACTTCAAGAACCTCTTCTTTTTCCTCGAGGAATTTAAATACACGTTCTGCTGCAGCGGCTGTTTGTTGGAGAACATTCGAAACGTTAGCAAGTTGGCTGAGAGGCTGAGTGAATGAACGGATATATTGGATAAATGCTTGAATATCTCCTATAGTTATAACATTCTGGATAGCTAAATACGCTCCAAAAATAGTAACAATAACATATCCCAAATTGCTAATGAAAAACGTAATTGGTATCATCAATCCAGAGAAAAAATTGGCTTTCCAGGATCCTTGATACCACTGATTATTTATTCCTTTGAATTTTTCAACACTTTTTTCCTCTCCACTGAAAGCCTTTACTACAATATGGCCGCCATACATTTCTTCTACATGCCCATTAACATGTCCTAAATAATCTTGTTGTTGTTTAAAATACTTCTGTGATCGACCAATGATGACGCCTATTAGTAGTAGTGTTAGTGGAAGCATCGCAAGTGCTATTAATGTCATCATCCAATTTATACTTAACATCATAATCACGATACCAACAACCGTAACTACTGATGTAATAATTTGAGTGAGACTCTGACTCAATGTTTGGTTTATAGTGTCTACATCATTCGTAATACGAGAAAGTACTTCTCCCTGAGTCGTTTCATCATAATATTTAAGGCGTAAATGGTTAATCTTTTCCGAAATATCTCGACGGAGTCGGTAAGCAACATTAGTTGAAATATTTGCCATAATCCAGCCTTGGATAAAACCAAACGCTGCTGAGACAATGTATATTATCAATACTTCTAATAGAATTTCTCCAATTTGGACAAAGTCAATTTCACCTGTACCACTAACTTTAGCTATTACACCATTAACCAAAGTCGTGGTAGCATTTCCTAGTATTTTTGGTCCTATTATGTTTGCTGTAGTAGAAGCTGCCGCAAAAATAAAAACCAATAAAACTAACCATTTATATCTACCCATATACCGAAATAATTTTCCCATAGTTCCCCGAAAATCGGTTGCTTTTTCACGAACCCCTAACCTTGATCCCGGCGGACCATGACCTCTCATGGGTCCTCCAGATCGTCCCATCATAATGATTCCTCCAAATTAAGTTGTGAAATGGCTATATCCCTATATATAGCACAATCTTCCATTAGCTCAGTATGATTACCCTTTCCAACAATCTTTCCCTCATCGAGAACGATGATCTGATCAGCTTCTATAATAGTGGAAACCCTTTGTGTCACTATAAGGACTGTACTTGCTGATATAGATTTTCGAAGGGCCTTTCTTAAAGCAATGTCAGTTTTAAAATCCAAGTTAGAAAAACTATCGTCTAAAATGTTAATTGGAGCTTTTTGCACTAACGCTCGAGCGATCGAAAGTCGCTGTTTTTGACCCCCAGATACATTCTTACCTCCTTGGGCAATTTCAGTAGACATCCCCTCAGGCTTAGAATTTACAAACTCAGTAGCTTGAGCGGTCTCAATTGATGATTCAAGATCATCTATACTCGCGTTTTCATTTGCAAACAAAAGATTACTTGCAATTGTTCCTGAAAACAACACGCTATTTTGAGGCACATATCCAATCTTATTATGGAGTTCTTGTTGATTAACTTCACGCACGTCGACGCCATCGATTAATATCGCTCCTGATGTGACCTCATATAGTCGAGGGATCAAGTTTACAAGCGTAGATTTACCAGATCCAGTTGGTCCAATAAGAGCTGTAAACTTTCCTGCTTGGGCAGTAAAAGAAATTTCATTCAGAGCATTCTCTGGCGCTCCAGAATAACGGAAAGAAACATTTCGAAATTCAATTTCTCCCTTAAATGGTTCATCAAAATGTCTTGGATTAGTTGGATCTTGGATCATTATATCTACTTTTAAGACCTCAGCAACACGATTTAAAGATACTAAAGCTCGAGGCAAGATAATAAACATTAACGATAGCATAAGGAAGGCAAAGGTCACCTGTATAGCATATTGCATAAAGGCGATCATATCACCGACTTGTAGAGTTGCATCAGCTACGCCATGTGATCCGACCCATATGATAATAATCACGAGAACATTCATTAGCATCATCATTACCGGCATCATAATCACCATAACTCGATTTATAAACAGTGAAACTTTAGTAAGATCAATATTCGCTTCATCAAATCGATGTTCTTCAAATTCTTGTTTATTAAATGCCCTTACAACCATTAACCCCGCCAAACTCTCTCGAGCTACGAGATTAATGCGATCTACTAACTTTTGGATGCTCTTAAACTTCGGTAAGGCTATGTAAAAAACTACCAGGATAAGGGAAAGCAATATTCCCACTGCCATTGCTAGTATCCACCACATTGAGGGAGCTAATTCAAGAGCGTGGATTATTCCACCAACCCCCAAAATGGGAGCATAAAACACTAAACGGATGACCATCATTATCGCCATTTGGACTTGAGTTATATCATTCGTTGAACGAGTGATCAAAGATGCAGTGGAAAATGTATCAAATTCAGTACTCGAGAAATTTTCAACCTTCTCAAATATATCCTTGCGCATATCGCGAGACATTCCGGTGGCAATTTTAGCGGACAAATATCCGACTCCAATTGTACAAGCCATTGCAAGAAATGTAAGAAGAAGCATCAAACCACCGTAGAAGAACATGTAATTAAGTTGCATTTGATCTACATTTATGCCAAGTTTTTCATACTCAATTCTTACAACTTGAATTGCTGCTTGTATTATAAAAGCTTCTCCAAGGGAGCTAAACCGTGAGTTAACTAGAGCATTAATAAATGCCACTGCTAAAGGTTGTCCTGCAAGAAATTCAAATAAATCTCCACTTGGAAGAGAAATATTTAATTGATAATATAATGTAGAATTTACTTGCATAAATAATGTAGCATTTGACATGAGTAATTCGACGAAGGTGACCGTTAAAAGCCCTCTAGCCATAATCGGGTTTAAATGTGTAATTGTGTTGCTATCAGAATCGGTCAATACATAAATAGACTGGTTAAGCAGAGCGGGATATTTTTTGAGATAATTATCTGCTTCTGCAGTTCCGTTTTGCACGAATGTATAAGCATTAAGCACATCTGTCTGATTCTCAGGAGTAAGAAATAGCAAAGTATGGTTCATTTCGACCCCTCGGATTGCTTCGGGCACTGCATTCTCTATTCCTTTTTGTTGAATGCCTACATTCACGATCTTTGCAAGATAGTCAGGTAAAGTGAGGTTAAAGTTCGCTTGGCCAAATAACAACACAATAGAAATACCAATCATTATAAGATAAGGCTTTGAATACTTTATCATTCTAACTTTCATTATAAAATCACCATTGACTTATTTTGTCTCTATTTCTTTATCTTCAGTTTCAAGGGAAAGAGGATTGTCCATTAGATATTTTTTTAACTCTTTTTGACCTTTTTCCATCTTACTAAGAATATGAGTCAAAAAATCTGCTTTAAGTAAAAGAACTACATTTTTTCCCTCTGTCCCCATAACAATTAACTTCTCACCTGCTTCAACCTGCATATTCTTTCGCAACTCTATTGGTAAAACGACTTGTCCTCGTTCACCAACGGTTGCGCTACCAAAAAATTCTAATTTTCCAAAAATAATGCATTCCCCTAAAATAACTAATTATAAATTAAAAAAGATAAGGAACAATTAAAGTTTTTCATACAATTCATATTTTTCATACAAATCAGAATAAGTCGAATGAAAATATTATGTCAATATATCCCTCCAAAATTAAAGATCTAGCTCTTATGGGTTATAGGAAGTTCTCAATAGGAAAGAAATCTTTATTTAATTCATTGACATAACAAATTAACTTTGATATTATAACTTAATTAAAAACTTTTATCGTTTATTCTGATAATTGATAGTCCCATTAAAAGATTGAAATTGGATAGATAAATAAACTTCTCACGTTTAAGGAGGGATTAGAAGAAAAATTGAATTTAACTATAAAAATGATTACGAACCAAATATTACTATATATCTTTTTGATACCATTTAATGAATTTAATGAATCATAAAAAAGGGATAAAAAATGTCGAAATACCAAAATATGAGTTCAATCTTAGTTGTCGGAATTATATCTTATCTGTTTATAGAATCATTTTACAATGTAATAGTAGATATCAATGCACATATTTTTATGAATTTTTCACATATTCTTTCCATAATGCCTACATTGATAATAGTTGCATCTGTTTTAGTTGTTGAGTTTTTCCTATTTATGTTCAAAAAGATCAATAAAAAAAATAAACCTTTTATCTTATTATATCTTATTTGTGGTTTGCGAATAAGCTCCCAGTTTATCTTTCTTCCAAGCATGATATTTATCGTCAACTTTTTGATGCTTTTTACAATTCTGCTTTTTTTCATAGCTTTTGTTATTTTAATCGAAGCAAACGATGCTTACATGTCTTTTTCGCAATTCCTGGGGAGTGCATTAATTGGATTAGGAATTTATTTTACATTATTAGTTGTTGATATCTCATCAAATCTCACATCAGACGTTATCAAAATTATTCCCACCTTTATCTTTGTTGGAGTAATAATTTTCGTGAATCAAAGACTTTTTAATCCTAAAAGTATTGAGAAATTACTCTCTGATGTTGATGCTAAAAATGTTCGTAATCCAAATAAAAAAAACATATCGTTGTTCCATTTTATAATCTTAGGAGTTCTTTTCATATTTTCGATGATGTGGATCTTTAATCCAATGGCACTTTCTGCATATGATATAATCAACTTGAATATTAATGGATTAATTTCAAACTCAATGAATATTTGGGCAACTTACGGTTTTACATATTATATCTTGTTGATATTACTGACTGCTATAGTGAGTTATTTTATAATTGTGAAGTATTTACTTTCCCTAAATCAAAAAATGCTAAGGATAATTGTTATTGCTTCCATTGGAATGACTTGCATATTAACAATCATAGCGATATTCGTAATCCAAAATGATCTTACCATCATTTCTTCGATATATACATCTTTAATGACAATTACTGGTGTATTTTCAATAATGCTATATCTATCCTATTTATTCAATTTCTTTACGTTTGGTTCTTCGAAGAAGTTGTTTATAGGAATAATATTGTTCTTCATTACAGCACTTTTCTTTCTTGTTCTCCACATGAATATAATGTGGTATGAGTACATATCTTTATTAAATCATCTAATTATTCAGATAATCACATGCGTAGCTCTGATCTTAATAAGTGAAATAAAAAATTTGAAATTTCAATTTAAGATAACAGATCGGTCTTTTCAATTGAGTAGAACTATAAGTTTTACATTAATGACAATTCTAATAATAAACATAATTTCAATAGGAGTTGTGGCTCAAAATAGTAAAGTTGAATCAACACAAAATTTCAATCCTACTCTGATGACTTGGAACATTCACAATGCTATTGGAGATGATGATATATTTAGCTTAGATCGAATTGTTCAAGACATCAAGAAATATTCTCCTGAAATAATAGGATTAAATGAAGTGGATTTAGGGGCCTTAAAAACCTCTGCTATCGACTTACCTTCTTATTTTGCTTACCATCTAAACATGTACTACTTTTACGGTTACACATTCTATAAACATTATGGAAATGTCATTTTAAGTAAATATCCCATACTAGAAGCAGAGGTTATCACATTACCACGCGCTATTCCATCTGCTGAACCAAGATCTATGATAAGAGCGAGACTTCAAATAAATACATCGATTTGGACTGTTTTTATCACGCATCTATCAACTGAAGTGGATGATAGATTAATTCAAGTTCCTTTCATAGTCTCCGAAATTGAAAAAGAAAGTACTTTTGAGAAAATTGTGTGGATGGGTGATTTTAATTTTGAACCCTCATCTGTTGAATATTCTTTAATCAATAGTACTTCAATTCTGAATTTTACTGATACATATCCATTTTTGAATTCGGATCTTGGCTATACAGGGAATTTTGATGAAGATCATATTCCAAATAAGAGGATAGATTATATATTATGCTCCCCAGATCTAAGTCCTAATACTAGTGACGTTTTCTGCTCGATTAGTTCTGATCATTGCTCAGTGGTAACACAATTTTGAATTCATTTTTTATTTTTTTTTGCAATAGAAGCAATCCAACCCTGTTCTTTTTGTTCAAAAATTTGAATATCCGAAAACCCTGCCTTCATTAAAAAATCCTTGTACTCTTCTGGAGTGTGAATTTTGAAATTTCCTAATTTTGCCCATTTTTCAGCGATTTTTCTCTTATTTTCATTCTCACATTTATAACCTTCATTTACTAAAAGCAAAATTCCGTTATTCTTCAAAACTCTATAGATTTCTTTTAAATCATTAATTAAGTCTGGCCAGAAATAATACGCTTCAAACCCGGAAACTAAATCAAAATTATTTTCATTAAATGGAAGCGCTGAAACAGAATCATGAAATATCTCAACGTGTCCACTATTGATAAATTCTCTATTCATTTTTTTGCTTACTTCCACAGAAGCGACCGAATAATCGACTCCGATTACTTTTCCATCAGTCACAACTTTCGCGAAATAATTCACGTTTGCCCCACCTCCACATCCTACATCTAAAATAGTCATATTAGCATTTAACTTTATAATAGATAACCCCCACTCTGCTAACATTGCATGACCTCTGTTCATTCCTTTTGCAATATTCTTTCCAAATAACCCTCTTGGATTTCTTACTTGATTGACTAAATATCTTAAAAATCCCATCAAAATTCACAATCTTTGCATTTTTTTTTATTGTTTTTTATTATAATAAATGATATATACTTTTTTTGGTCAGTTTTGAAGATAAATCCTATATAAATATAAAACTATCTGAAAATTATTTGAGAAAGATCTTATTATCAGTACAGCATGTATTTATCAAAACAACTGTATCAATTCTCTCAAATTAGCCAAAAAAAGATATACAATTTAATCCTATATTAATTATAAACTTTCACCAATTCATTAAGGATTTAATAGTCATACTTATGAGGATTTACTAAAAATGGATTTAGAAGCAGAAAAAATACTTACATTAGTTTCTGAGAGAGCTCAGTTAGCAGAGGGTGTTGAAGGGGTTAGATCAATCCTACTTACCATGTTTCGCTTCCCATCATTAAAAAATAAGAAGGTTTCCCAAAAAACTGGAATCGCAATTCCAGCTCTAGCAGCTGTTAGAGGGGAATTAGTAAAGGCAGGGATTATTGAAAAGAAAAATTTTCTTGGAGACAATGGAAGAACTTGGATTCGTGACAATTTGAACTTAAAGTTTGAACATGATCCTCTTCCAAATAATTTTGACTCGTCTCTAACTGAAATTCCTGAAGAATTTGCTTCTTTCAATAGACTCGAAGAAATTTTAAACAATCGCCCAGAACCAGATTTTGCTTTAGACCAATCTCATGCCATTTCATCTACAGTGATAAATCGTGCTCTTTATCTCTTAAAGAAAGGGGATGTTGAGGGGAGGAAAATAGTATTCCTTGGGGATGACGATGCCACATCTTTAGCTATTGGCTTATTGAATTTAGCTGAAGAAATAACGGTTATAGACATCGATCCTAACATTATAAAATTTCTTTCTGAGAAGGCAAACATTCTTTCTTTAAAAAATTTTAGAGTTGAATCAGTTGATCTTAGGGAGCCATGCCCTACTTACATTTTGAACCAATTTGATGTGGTTGTAATGGATCCCCCTTATACTAATGAGGGCTTAAGATTATTTTTAAAAAGAGCTAAGCAAGTTTTAAAAACTGAAATTGAAATTGAAGGAAGTAAACACGATATCTTAGGGAAAAAATGCCTTCTATGTTTTGGAAATAAACCTCCCGATGAAATGAAACAAATTCAATTATCGATTTTGGATCATGGATTTATTATTAAAGAGATGATCCCTTACTTCAATATCTATAAAGGTGCTAGCATATTAGGTCAATTTAGTCATTTGTATTATTTAGAACTAACAGAGCCGACATTAACAGAGGATACTTTAAGTTTAAAATTAAAACCAATTTATACTTCTGAAGTCAAAACGCGCGATGAAATCTCTTTCCGTCCTATAGGTTTTCATTTCATAGGTGAAATGCATTTTAAAAACCAAACAAAATTGCTGAAAAACGAAGATCTCCATGAAATCTTTATTGATGCTTTAAAGTATGCTGATTTGATCATTCTTGATGTTTATAATCATATTTACAGACCATATGGATTTAGCGCTGTCGCCATTTTAAAAACAAGTCATGCGAGTATTCATACATGGCCAGAACATGGTTACATCAGTATAGATATATTCATATGTGACGAGCTCTTCAAAGGATTGAAAGTTATCAAATTTTTGAAAGAAAAACTTCAACCTACAAGATCTGAATTTTTCTACATGGAGCGAGGTATTGACCCCGATATAGGCTATAAGCCCATTAATTTAGGGCGTGAGGATATATAATAATATTATCTCACTTTTTAAATAAGAAATCATATTTTATTCATTAATAATATCAATTTCCATACCTCTTATGACAGAAGTTAAAATTATATCAAAAAATCCAGTTGGTACGTTAAACGAAAGTTCACTTCATAGAGAACTAAAAAAGATTTATAAAAAGCCAGGAGACGAATTAGAAGGTAAGGTAGGAGAGTATCTCATAGATATTGTAAGAGAAAATTTGTTAGTAGAGATCCAATTAAAAAATTTCTCTGCAATCAGATCAAAGTTAGAATTTCTCTTGCAAAGTCATAGAATTTTATTAGTACATCCCATTATTCGCGATAAATGGATCTTGAGTGTCGATTTAAAAAACAATCGAGTGATGAGGAGAAAGCTTTCACCAAAACATTGTTCATTTGAAAATATTTTTGAAGAGTTAATACGAATTCCCCATCTCATATCGCATCCAAATTTAATAATTGAATTGGTGTTAATTCAAGCAGAAGAAATCCGGGTAAATGATGGTCGAGGAAGCTGGAGAAGGGGAGGATGGAGTATCTATGATACAAATTTAATAAAAATCTTAGAACGTAAAGTATTCTCAAACTCTAAACAATTTCTCGCGTTGCTTCCAGAGGATTTAAACGTTCCTTTTACCAATAGAAATCTTGCGATTTATTTAAAAAAGTCTATTAAATTAGCTAGTATGACGACATATAGCCTAAGAAAAATGGATCTAATTGAGGTTGTAGGTAAAAAAGAGAGATCCTTACTATTTAATTTCGTGAATAAATGAATTTTGTATACTTAACTTAAAGTTTCCTAATATATGGTAATTCTCTGTAGAGTCCTTCATAATCTAATCCATATCCCACCACAAAAATTTTCGGAATTTCAAACCCAATAAATTGAATGTTGAAATCAATATTTCTTAAGCTATCTGGTTTTTTTAATAAACAACAAAATTCGATCATTTTAGGAGTAAATCTCCCAAGAATTTCTTTTCGAACCTGTTTTAAGGTATTTCCTGTGTCTAATATATCATCTACGATTAGAATGGCTCTGCCATTAAGATTATTTCGTTCCAAATCATCTAAATTGAGTTTTATTTCTGTAGAATGAGTCCCCAAATATGATTTAACAGAGATCACGTCTGTCTTAATATAAAGATCATAATTGGATAATTTACGCAATAAATCAGAAGCAAATATGAATGAACTAGTTAACAAGAAAATAAAACTCAAAGAACTTACATTATTACTTTTATAAAATTCATAAATTTCTCTTGATAGTTCAATAACACGTAAATCTATATCTTTTGACGAGATTTTAAAGTTCCTGTAACAATCACTCATTATTAAATTAATCTAGGGTTCTTTTTATTTTCTGATTAATCTAATTCAAACAATATATTTATCTATATTAAGTTAGATTATTTCTATTATCCAAATTATACTTTAATGATAAAATCATAATCACTTGGATTTTAGGTATATTTATATTAATATGGTGCATAGTAAAAAGAACGCAAGAAGGGGGAAAAGTCGAATGAGATTCGCTTGGAATGCCTCGCGGAACTGTGAGAGCAATAATGACTCTCATGATTGTTGCTTTTCCATTTAATTACCTTCTTTTCGTGGTTACTATCCCAGAGGAGATATTCAATGCATTATTCATACTAATCGCATTTTACTTTGAAGCAAGAAAAAGTGGAGCTGATAAACTCAAAGTAATAAGAGAAGTCAGAAAACCAGAGAAATATAAAGGTGAGCTTTTAAATGAAAAGTTTCCGCTATACTTTCCAAAATATAGTGTCAGGTCCCTTCTAGCTGTAATTTTAATTACTGTTTATTTTATTAATTTATTAGGACCCAATGTGTCGATTGAATCATCTAATACAATATTCGAAATCTTGACAATTATCGGATTATATTTTATTGGTAATATTTTTCGAACTATAAGCGTTTCAAGAGAAAAGGAACAATTAAAGAAAGAGACCCTGAAAATTGAAGATTATCAAACAAATTCAAAGCATGTAATATACGCAAAACTGATGGAATTAAAACACGAAAAGTCACGAAATACTTGGAGGAACTTTTTTTCAATTGTTACATTCATTTCTGTTACCATTTCACTGATGCTTTACACATTTAATTTAGATTTCACTATTCCTATAATAAATTGGAGCATTTCATTGCGTCATGGATTACTATTATTAATTAATGTATATTATGAATTTAGAGAATAACTTTCACCTCTTTTTTTAGTTTTTCATGATTATTAACACATCATTTTTATTGCAATTCTTATGGATCCTATTCTGAGACGTAATAACCAGTCATAGTATTTTCGTGTTATCATCACAAATGAGGATTCGAGGCTATCATTTTTATATAACTTAAAACAAATACTATATTGTACTAAAGAAAGGAATTTCCAAATCTTGGCAAACATTGGATTTCAAGGCGGTAACATTTCGTACGTCTGATTAAGCCCTCTATTAAACCAAAATGATGGTTTAATTATCTCTTACCCTTAATAATACGCTGAGATTAAGGAACCTTTCATTACTCTTTTTCCAAAAGATATTTTGATTAAGAAATAAATTTTACTGCTAAACTTCCGTTTAATTAAAAAATGAAATAATAATTTATTATCTTGATCCTAATATTATTGATTTAAATGATCAAAAATAAGGAAAAGTATGTTTAAACGATGAAAGCAACATGTCAACAATGCGGAATGATCCGATCAACGAAAGATTTAGTTAAATGTAAGGATCGAAGTTTTCTATGTTTCTCTTGTTGGAATAAAAAACGTAAAGAAAATGGACTTACTTGAAATTTTTAGAATTAGGACAACTCCATCGAAATTTATCTAATCATAAGAAACCAGATAAGTATATTTGGCTAAGTTAAATTTCTTGATTTTTAAATCCTCTTGTATAGATGATTCATCTTTTATAAGAGGGATTTTAATGACAACTTTATAATCTTCTAAATATAAGTTATTATAAAAGCAATTTTTGTACTTGTCCCAATCTAAAAACATGCTAATTGTTATCTCGTCTTTTTCAACTGATGGGACTACCGACATAAATTTCCTCCAATTTATTTATTAAATTAATTTTATTCACAATTGTCCAAAAATTTTCGTTTAAAGTAGGCAACCTTAACACATTACCGCATTGAATAGTGAAGGATGGATGATACACGCATAGTTAATTGAACTTGTTAGTAACTATAGTAAATAGATAAATAGCATATATAATTGTTTCGATTATAAAAATCAATTAAATAGATAATAAATGAAAGCATACATTACCTTGAAATCGTCATAAACGATTTATATTAAGATAATTTATTTCTCATGTAAAGTCGTTCTATGTAGAAAGGGAATTAAGAATTGATGAAAAAAAAATCAGGTAAGGATAAAGAGTTAGGAATTAGAATAAAAGAAAAGCTTTTAGGAGATTCGCATAGATTAAAAGAAAAATATCCCCCCATTTCTTATATTGTTAATGGTAATCCATTGATACTTCAGATAAATCGTTTGTATGAACTTTTGGGAAATTTAAAGCATTTTTACGTGGTTATTGGAAAATCTAAAAGTGGAGAATTGAAATATCTTATTTGTATAACATTAGCTTCGCAAAGTTCAGATTTCCTTGTGAGTTTAGCCAGAAAAACTATAAAAGATG
>Ga0307419_10001094_pt1 | contig 14042 bp, 7 predicted proteins | sample SalMarWE160230MG_2_FD_202512 | JGI IMG/M metagenome (GOLD analysis project Ga0307419, IMG submission 202512) | Salt marsh sediment microbial communities from the Plum Island Ecosystem LTER, Massachusetts, United States - WE1602-30 | ecosystem: Environmental > Aquatic > Marine > Intertidal zone >... | reverse complement strand
TACCAAAGATGATTTCAGGCAATTATTAAACTATGTTTTTGAGAATAATCTTTTCAGGCCGGCATTCCCTGTCTTAACACCCCTCCCAGGCACTGAATTATACGAAGAGACATTTAAGAAATTTATAATAACAAATTTTGACTTTTTTGATTGCGCTCATTCAATTCTTCCAACCAGGCTGGAACCTGAAGATTTTTACCGGCAGTTAACGAACCTGTATTTCAAAAGCTTCTCAATCTGGCGTTATGTTAAGCACAGGTTTAACAGACTCTTTTCATTAAATAAGGAAAAGTATTTTACGGATAATACTGATGGACTCTCACTTATGAAATTACTTTTAGTTACTGCCTATTCGCTGGCAGTAGCAAAAAGAATGAGATATTCTTACTTGAACCAAAAGAAATAACCATAGCTTACCTCGTAATTTTATTTGCCCCGTATTCATTACTTTCCTAACTTTATCACAATAAACCACTAACATGGCCAGCCTCATCTCCGGATACGAATACGACATCTTTATCAGCTACCGCCAAAAAGATAACAAGCACGATGGCTGGGTAACAGAGTTTGTAAATAATCTGGAAGGTGAGCTTGAGTCCACATTCAAAGAAGAGATAAGTGTTTATTTTGACATCAATCCCCATGACGGCCTGTTAGAGACACATGATGTGGATGAATCCCTAAAGGAGAAATTAAAATGCCTGGTTTTTATCCCGATAATCTCCCGTACTTACTGCGATCCAAAAGCATTTGCCTGGGAGCATGAATTCAAGGCATTTGTTGAACAGGCTTCAAATGATCAGTTAGGCCTTAAGATAAAACTGCCAAATGGAAACGTTGCAAGCAGAGTGCTTCCTATTAGTATATATGATCTTGACAATGCTGACATAAAACTATGTGAATCAATAATAGGAGGAGTACTTCGGGGTATTGAATTTATTTACAAATCCCCTGGTGTCAACAGACCATTAAGAGCTAATGAGGATCACCCGCAGGACAATCTTAACAAGACCTATTACAGGGATCAGATAAATAAAGTTGCTAATTCAATAAAGGAGATCATTACCGCAATAGGACAAAATACACAAAAAGCAGAAGAAGTATCAAAGGTAGTTTCAGAACCGGCGCCCCCATCCTGGGGGAAAAATAAAACGAAATTCATTGCAGGATCTGTTTTGGCATTGGCATTGATTATTCTTGGCTTATTATTTATTCCAAAACTGTTTCAGTCGGAAGAAGAGCTTGAAAAATCTATTGCTGTTCTTCCATTCCGGAATTTAGGTAATGATACAACTCAGCTATTCTTCAGTGATGGTTTTATGGAAGAACTTCTAAACAATCTCCAAAAAGTAAATAGTTTTATTGTGCGATCCAGAACATCCTCTGATCAATACAGGGGTACTGGCAAATCCATAACAACAATAGGGAATGAGCTTAAAGTAAATTACCTGGTTGAAGGCAGTGTGGGACATGAGGGTAATAATTTAAAAATCTGGGTCCAGTTGATTGATGCAAAATCCGATAAGCATTTATGGTCAAATGAGTATCTGAGAGAAATGACTATTGACCAGATATTCTCACTTCAAAGTGAAATAGCAAGGTCAATAGCTGGTGAACTTAAAGCAGTACTTACCCCGGAAGAAATTGAAAATATTGAGAAAAGACCAACAGAAAATCTTGAAGCCTATAATTTATATCTGCGGGGAAACTACTATTACTGGAAGAGCTATGATTCTAAAGACCGAAATGATGCAATCATTCTTTACGAAAAGGTAATTGAACTCGATCCCGGATTTGCAATAGCATATGCCAGACTTGCAATAAGTAATCTTTCGCAATATTGGTTCTATCATAATCGTAATGAAGAGACCTTGCTAAGAAGCAAACAATTTATTGACAAGGCTTTTGAAATAGATCATGACCTCCCCGAGGCACATCTTGCTTTAGGAATGTACTATTATATGGGTTATCTGGATTACTCAAAAGCATTGGAACAGTTGGAAATTGTATTAAAAGACCAACCAGAAAATTCTGAAGCTCTTTTCTACATTGGATGTGCTCATCGCCGAGCAGGGGACATGGAAATGTCAAAACCTTTTTTTGTGAAAGCATTTGAGCTTGATCCAAAATCTGTCCAAATTGCATTTAATACCGGACAAACTTTCGATTTGATTAGAAACTATCCGGAAGCACTTAACTACTATAAAATAGCTCTTTCTATTAATCCGGACTGGACTTATCCTTATAAAGAACTGTCTGAGCTTTATTTGAAAATGGATGGCAATACGATCAGAGCCAGAGAATTTTTAGATGATAAAGTCAGAAATAATGTAATTTTTTCGAAAGATTCAACTGCATTTGAGTTGATGGTCTTTATAAATATTTGTGATGATAATTATGAAGAAGCTTTGAAAGATCTGTCTCAATCAGGGTTTGATATCTTTGAAACCCAATTTTATTATCGCCCAAAATATCTGTACTATGCACGTATTTACAGCTTGATGAACAGTCCAGGGTTAGAATATGCTTATTACGATTCGGCAAGAATATTGATTGAGAAGAAGATAATTGATTTTCCGGAAGATCAAAGACTATTCAGTTCCCTGGGCATTGCTTATGCAGGACTGGGTTTTGAAGAAAAAGCAATTGCTGCAAGTGAAAAAGCTGTTAGAATCTTACCTGTCAGTAAAGAGGCATGGAAAGGCGTGTATTTAATTGAGGATCAGGCTTATATTTATGTCATTCTGGGGAATTATGATGAAGCTTTGAAACAAATAGAATATTTATTATCAATACCGGGACCGGTTTCGTCTAAAATCCTGAAACTGGATCCCAGATGGGCTCCATTAAAGAATCAGCCTGATTTTGAAAATATAATAGAGAAATATTCAACCAATTAAAATGGCCAGTTTGACCTTGGGATACGAATACGACATCTGTCTTCTCTAAAGAAGCAGCAGGCAAACCAGCAACTTGCTCCCTGCAACTAATAGCTTAAGGAAGAAGGGGAGAGCTGCCACAAATCATATTTATTATTATTCCAGTCCCTGAGATTATTTTTAATATATTCCCTGATTCGGGATAGTTGTCCAGTTGTACAAATTATATTATCATAGAATCCTGACTGCCACGAAAAATCATTGTTAATCAGGTGAGCATTTTTTGTTACAGCTGATTTGTACGATCGTATTATGACTGATAATGTCCCTGATTTTGGAGATATGGATGACATGGTTTCATTTTTCGCTGGAGCATTATCAGGTGTTATCGTACGTAGTCCGAAGCTTCAGTGAAGAAGGTGGCAAAACCTGCAACCCTAAAACCCCACACTGAACGAACTCCAGAGAGGAGCCTTCATCTCCTCCCATCTCTTCATGGCAGCATATGCAAAATTGTTTGTATAGACAGTAACATACTCTCTGGCTTCATCATTTTTACCTGCTTCGACCAGCTCAACGACTTTTTTTTCAACGATCGGTAACTCCTCAAATGCCTTGTCTTCAAATTCTTTAACAGCCGGCTCAATCAGCGTTCTTCCGTCTCCCCACTTTATTGCTGCCAGTCTGTTGGTTTCACGGAACGACCATATCGCTGCATCGGGGGTATAATGGAACTGACCGCAAATGCCGAATGACTCCGGCAACTTCAGGACTCCCGAAAATATCGGTATCCTCGGACTTAATGCCGGGTTATCGAAAGAGAACCATGCAACGGCTCCTACCTCATCAGGCAGCCAGCTGCGGCACTGGATAATTTCAGAATATGAACACCAGTTCTGGGCAATAGTATACTTGTAATCTACAATCCCTGGCTTTAGCTCATGAAGAAGTCTGCGCAGATCGGGACTTAACCAGCCGCTGGCAATCGGTGATTTGATCTTTTCCTCCGTGATATTTCCCTTTTCATCTTTTCTTTGAACAGTTATCATAAGATTCTTTGTATTGTCAAATTCCGTTCCTTCATAAGTTTCCCTGTAATATCTCATAACATCACGCGGAGATAGTTTCTTTTCCGGTTTTACAGAAAAAGGAATTTCTGCCCCATCAGTAGTAAGATTAAGCGATGGAGCAAGGGTGCTTAAAATATAAAATTCGCGAGTGCCATAGGCTTTGCCATTAGAGCTTATCACCTTCCAGAACTTCATAGGTTCTTTACCATCCCAGTAACCCAGTTCTTTTGCTACTTTCTTAAGGTCGGTACTATACATAAATTTATCATGGTCATTGAAGTCGATAGTAGAAATCCGCGGCATATTGGCTGAAACACCGACATGATCATCCGGTATCCTGGCAGCACACCATATTGCTGAAGGTTTCCCTTTCCCCGATCCTGATATCTCAAGCTGCCATACCTCCTTTGGATCTGCTATAGTTATGCATTCAGCATAATCACCATAACCATATTCCTCAGCCAGCTTTCCAATTAATTTGATAGCCTCTCGTGCTGTTTTGCACCGTTGCAAGGCAATTTTCTCCAGTTCCTCAATATAGAAAATCCCCTCAGGGTTTCTCAGTTCCATCCTTCCACCTATTGTTGTTTCCCCAATTGCCAGCTGCTTCTCATTCAGGCACGGATAAGCCGTATTAAGAAATGCATATGTCTCCTCAACTTCCGGGATCTCCCCCGTCTTCTTTACATTTCGCATATCAAATGATGTTTCCCTTGGATCAAGTGTACCGGTATAAACAGTATGAACAGCTCCCTTTTTATACTTTGTATGCGGGAAGATTTCAACCCAGGTCCTGTACATTCCATCGCAGGTATGTGAAGTAATTACAGATCCGTCAGTTGTGGCAAGTCTGCCGACCATAATACTGGTACAGCTACCCTTATAATTCTGATCCTCTTCATCAGGATTAATGTATTGAGCCTGAGCTAAAACCGAATAGCTGAGCAGAAATACAGGGATTAACCAGTAAATAGAGATGTGTGATTTTTTCATTAGTATTATTTTAATAAATGATTAATCAAGTTTCCCTTAACAAATTTATTAAATTTGATAATGTAATTAAAGTACTACCTGAAAGAGTTTAATATTAATTTTCCCTTATACTATTTTGAACCATGAGAAAATTCAACCTACTGACTTCAGGCATCATGCTTGTTTTCATCACTTTCATTATCCCTCCTCAACGAGGATTTGCACAAACTTCTGTACCGAAACCCGAAGAACATTTCGGATTTGTTCCCGGCTCCGATTACATGCTTTTCAATTATGAGCAGCTTATCGGGTATCTCGAAAAGCTCGATAAAGCTTCTCCTATGCTTAAGCTTGTTGAAAACGGACAAAGTCCCATGGGAAGGAAGATGTACATCGCCTTTATATCATCTGAAGAGAATATTAACAATCTTGACAGGCTTCGTGAGATAAACAAAGAACTGGCTCTTAATCCGGATCTCACTGAAATACAACAGGCAGAATATGTAAAGGATGGCAGAGTGTTTTTCCTGGCCACCCTTTCAATGCATTCCACTGAAGTGGCACCTTCTCAGGCATTGCCTCTAATTGCATATCAACTTATAACTACTGATGATCCATTATTAAAGAAATACCTTGATGATGTGGTTTATATGGTGGTGCCCAATCATAATCCCGACGGGATGGATTTTGTGGTAGAGAACTACAATAAATATAAGGGTACACAATATGAAGGAGCCTCATTACCAAGAGTATATCATAAATATGTCGGTCACGATAATAACCGTGATTTTGTCACACTCTCACAGGAAGACACTAAAGCCATCTCACGTATTTTTGATCTCGACTGGTTCCCTCAGGTAATGATTGAAAAACACCAGATGGGATCAACCAGCATTCGTTATTATGTTCCTCCAACTACCGATCCCATAGCTGAAAACATTGATGCCGAACTGTGGGCATGGACAGGTATCTTTGGAACAAACATGCTTCGCGACCTCACCAGTGAAGGTCTTGCAGGTGTGGGACAAAAAACCCTTTATGATGATTACTGGCCGGGATCAACAGAGACCTGTATCTGGAAAAACGTGATTGGCATGCTTACAGAAGCTGCCAGTGCCAGGGAAGCATCACCGGTATATATTGAGCCGAACGAACTACAGGTAGGGAAAGGACTCTCTGAATACGAGAAAAGTATAAACTTCCCCCTGCCCTGGCCCGGAGGCTGGTGGCACCTGGGTGATATCGTTAAACTTGAAATTGAATCTACCAATTCTATCATCAAAACCGCTTCCCTCCTGAAAAACGACATTTTGAAATTCAGGAATGACATTTGTAAAAGAGAGGTGGAAAAAGGTAAAACAGAACCCCCATATTACTTTGTAGTACCGGCTGAACAGGCTGATCAGAGCGAACTGATAGCATTGGTTGAACTGATGAAGGAACATGGCATCAATACCTTTCAGTTAACAGAAGATTATACACTCAATGGCATCAACCTTAAAACAGGTGATATTGTATATCCCCTTGCACAGCCATTCCGGGCATTTCTAAAGGAGGTGATGGAGAAACAGGAATACCCTGTAAGACATTTCACTCCGGGAGGGGAAATTATGCGGCCCTATGATATAACAAGCTGGTCTTTGCCGTTGCACAGGGGACTGAAATCATATGAAATCAAAGCCCGTGATACCGGTTTCGAGACAAAACTGAAACCGCTTACAGAAGTGTATAACCCCCTTAAAAGTGAATACAAACTGCCTGCTGTTTTTTCTGTGACAAGTAACGGCAGTTTCAAAGCCTCTTTTATTGCCATGCAGAAAGGGCTGAAGGTAAGTCGCCTTAACAAGGAAGTATCCATTAATGGCAAAGCCTATGCTAAAGGGAGTTTTGTCATTCAGGGCAACGAAGGAGAACAATTTAACAATATTGTAAAGGAATCTCTCACTGAGCCCGGATTTATCGAGGAGCCGGGTAAACTTGAGTTATCGGCTGTCAGTATGCCACGTATCGCACTTGTTGAGACCTACTTCCATGATATGGATGCCGGTTGGACCCGCTATCTTTTTGACACTTATAAACTGCCATTCACAGTACTACATCCCGATGAGTTTGAAAAGACAGACTTTGTCAAAAATTATGATATTGTAATTTTCCCCGGCACAGGTAAAAACTACCTTATGACCGGAAAGCCGGGATCCGAAACAAACCCCTATATGAGCAGTTATCATCCTGATTATATTAAGGGTATGGGTAAAAAAGGACTTGAAAAGCTTATGCTGTTTGTTAATGACGGCGGAAAGATTATCTCCTGGGGACCATCAACAGATCTGTTTACCGGTATGCTGGAAATAACCCTGGATAAAGAGAAGAAGGAAGAATTCATGCTTCCGTTTTCGAACGTTGCTGACCAGGCAAGGAAGGACGGGCTGCTTGTCCCAGGATCACTTATACGTATGAAGCTGAAAAAGGATCATCCATTAACCTTTGGTATGCCCGAAGAGGTGGGTGTCTTCTATCGCGGAAATCCACTTTTCAATACAACAGTACCCCGTTTTGATATGGACCGCCGGGTAATAGGTGCCTTCGCTGAAAAAGAGATCCTTATGAGCGGCTACTGTGAGAAAGAAGAAAAAATGGCAGAAAAACCGGCCATGATCTGGATCAAAAAAGGCAAGGGAGAATTTATCCTCTACTCCTTTAATCCGCAATTCAGGGCATCGACACCGGCGACCTACAAGCTGTTGTTTAATGCTTTATTACCTTTCCAAACGGAGTAGAGGAAATTGCGGATTGCGGATTTGAGATTTCGGACTTCCAGAAATCCGCAATCCACAATCCGAAATCCGAAATTTATTCAGATTATGGAATGTAATATAGTTGAGGCTTGAGTCAAATTAATTTATTTGACTTATACCATGAACTTTCTTAACTTTATCACACTGAAGATTAAAAAATGATATATTAAACAAATTTAACTTTTTAATTCCCAGCTGTTAGTTATTTTTGATCTGGCAAAGACAGTTAACCTTTTTAAAAACATAATAATCCAAGAAAATGAAAAAAAATGTATCAAGTTTAATGCAGGTATTGTCATTGACAATCGCATTGTTACTCATTACCCCGTTAATGACTTATGCCCAGGCTGGCAAAGCCAATTTCTCAGGTACCTGGGCTCTTAATGCAGAAAAGAGCACCCTCCCGGAGGGCGGCGGCCAGAGGATGGGTGGAGGTGAATTTACTATCACTCAGGATGCCACCACCATGACCCAGTCACGTACCGGGCAGGATGGTACAGCCAGAGAGACCAAGTATATCCTTGACGGGAAAGAAAATGTTAACACAACTGGCCGGGGTGAAATGAAGTATACGGCCAAATGGTCAGCCGATGGAAAGAGTCTGACAATTGTTACTAAAATGTCCTTCAATGGTAATGAAAGGACCTCCACGGCAGTCTGGAGCCTGACTGATGCAAAAACTCTTTCAATTGCATCTACAAGACAAGGTCAGGATGGTGAGGTAAAAACCACAATGGTTTACGATAAAAAGTAATATTTGAAACAGAGGGGCGTTGCATGCAACGCTCTTACTTTCTCCCCTTTCCGCTTCACGGAACTGCGTCGTTTCTCCCGGTTTCCGGGATTGCTCACTTCGTTCGTCAAACTCCTTGTCTCCCTTTCCTCCTTTCACCCATTCCATTAATTTTATTTGCCTCGTATTCATTACTTTCCTAATTTTATATCTCAGAATTATTAACATGGCCAGCTTTATCCCCGGATACGAATACGACATCTTCATCAGCTACCGTCAGAAAGACAACAAGCATGACGGCTGGGTGACGAAGTTTGTTGAAAATCTTAAGGGAGAACTTGAAACCACCTTCAAGGAAGATGTTTCAGTATATTTCGATGAAAATCCACATGACCGTCTTCAGGAAACACATAATGTTGATAAGAGTCTTGAGAACAAGCTTAAATGCCTGATATTTATCCCAATACTTTCGCAGACCTACTGCGACCCCAAAAGCTATGCCTGGCAATGTGAGTTCTTACCATTTATCAAAATGGCCAGGGAAGACAGGTTTGGAATGGATGTCAAATTAAGGAATGGCAATGTTGCCAGCAGGATACTTCCAATCCGGATTCATGACCTTGACCCTGAAGATGTAAAGCTTTTTGAAAAAGAAACAAAAAGCGTAATCCGTACACTTGATTTTGTTTTCAAAACTGCATCAGGAGTAAACCGGCCGCTCAGGGCAAATGAAGATCATCCGAATGACAATCAGAACAAGACCTTTTACCGTGATCAGATAAATAAAGTGGCCAATGCCATCAAGGAGATAATCCTTGGATTGCAGACTGAACCTGTTGTCTCTGAGAAAAAAAAGACACTTCCTGAAGATAAACTCCGGACTTCAGTTACTGAAGAAAAAAAGCCTGAGCTCGAAAGATCTTTTAACCTGACCAGACGGAGGATGTACTCGGGAGTGACATTTATTGCTTTAATAATAGTAGTTATACTATTTTATCCCAGGATATTCAAAAGGGACAAATTTGAAAACATCAGGAATCCTGAAGGAAAGATCTCCATTGCTGTTATGCCTTTTGAAAACCTCACCGGGGATACCACGCTCAACTGGTTCCGGAGAGGTATCTCATCCCTGATTATTAATGGCCTCGGCAGTTCAGGTGAATTAGCTGTACGTGATGATCAAACCATATTTGAAGCAATTGAAAGCATGGATCAGGTTTTTACAGCATCAATTTCACCATCAATAGCAAGGGAAGTAGCTGAAAAAACCAGGTCAGAAACCTATATAACAGGCAGTTATCAGGGAAGAGAAGGTTTATTCCGGATACTTGTAAATCTGGTTGATACTGAAAGTGGTGAAGTTATATGGACAAATAAGGTGGAAGGAGATCTGGAATCATCTGAATACCTGGGCTTAGCTGATTCATTATGTAGTGAAATTAAAGACTATCTTGAAATTAAGGCACTTGAACAAAAAACAGATTATGATTTCCGGGAAGCATATACTAAATCACCCGAGGCATACAGATATTTTATTGAGGGAGTGGATTTGGTGCTGACCTCAGAATATGAGTCTGCAATTAATTCCTTGAAAAAAGCATTGGAAATAGATTCAACTTTTACTTTTGCTTCTTTCTACATAGCATTTGCTTATAATTTTAGTAATTTAAGTGACAAAAATGAACCAGCTTTTTTATGGACTCAAAAAGCATATTATGCTAAAGAGAGACTTCCCTTAAAATACCAGAATTGGCTGGGATTGTGGTATGCTTGTTTTATTAGTTTAAACCCGGAAGATATGATCCGGTATTGTAATCTGCTGGAGAAGTCCGATATAGAATCCCGTATATTATGGCTTGACCTCGGAGTTACCTATGTAGATTTTTTCCATCAATATGAAAAAGCAATTGAAGCATTTGAGAAAGTTGATGAAATCAGCCGGGAAAGGGGTAATGACTGGAAATACGACAGATATTACAATGCGTATTGTGAAGCATTGTTAATGGCCGACAGGCCCAAAGAAGTAAATAAAATCGCTGAAAAAGGATTAATGATCAATCCAGATAATGGGTGGCTGAAAGTATTGGAAGGAAGCAGTTATTCTATGGTGGGAGATACTGTAGCAACCAGAAATAAAATCTCCGAGATAAATTCAATTATGGATGAATATAGCATGTCAGAAGCAGATAATGAAACTGTTCTTGGAAATATGTACTATTATGCTAAAGATACTGTCAGAATGGTGGAGCATTACAGAAAAGCATACAATCTTGAACCTGAAAATCGTACCAGGTTATCTGACCTAGTCTGGGCATTAATAAGATATAACATTGATATTGAGGAAGGCCTTGAAATATGTCAAAAAGTACTGGATGAAAATCCAGATATATTAAGGTGGTCCTGGATGAAAGGATTGGCATTACATAAGTCAGGCAATCATTCAGAAGGACTGGCACTTATGAAAGAAGCTGATGAAAAGTATAATGCTTATTTTAAATATCTTAAAGATGACATAAATGAAGCAGAAAAGGCTCTTGCTGACCAGAAGAATAACTGATATTGTTATCAAATAACTGGCAGAATATATAATTCTTCATCGATTGGTTATAATATCACAGGTCGCTCCTACAGAGCTAAAATCACTTACTTAATCTCTCTTCTACAAACAGATCGTCCCTGACGGGACTGAAAAAAAGAACAATCCTTAATTCCTGAGCCTTGGAGCAGCAATCCAAGCCGCGTAGCGGCGCTCTGTTTCAAGAATTAAGAATGTAACAATGATTTTGAGCCGCGTAGCGGCGCCCTGTTTCAAGAATTCAGAATGTAACAATGATTTTGAGCCGCGTAGCGGCGCCCTGTTTATTTATTTGACTTATTATTTAAATTTCATAACTTTATCACATTGAACCACAATAACTGCCATGCCCAGCTTCATCCCAGGATACGAATATGACATCTTCATCAGCTACCGTCAGAAAGACAACAAGCATGACAGCTGGGTAACCGAGTTTGTGGATAACCTGAAGGGAGAACTTGAATCAACTTTTAAAGAAGAAATTAGTGTCTATTTCGACATTAATCCTCATGATGGTCTGCTGGAAACACATGATGTGGATGAATCATTAAAGGAAAAATTAAAATGTCTTGTATTCATTCCAATTATCTCCAGAACATATTGTGACCCCAATGCTTTTGCATGGGAACATGAATTTAAAGCATTTGTTGAACAGGCTTCAAATGATCAGTTTGGATTAAAAGTAAAACTACCGAATGGCAACGTTGCCAGCAGAGTATTACCAGTGCAAATACATGACCTGGATAATGCAGATATTAAACTATGTGAATCGGTCCTGGGCGGGGTATTAAGAGGTATTGAATTCATATATAAAGAACCAGGGGTGAATAAGCCACTGACCGATGATGATGACGAAAAGAAAAACTTAAACAATACAAAATACAGGATACAGGTCAATAAAGTTGCTAATTCAATAAATGAAATCATCAGCGGAATCAAACAACATGCACAAAAACCTGAGGAAGTATCAAAAGTAGTCTCTCAAGAAGCCCTTGAGATCCGGAAAAGCAATAAAGTAAAACTCATTGCAGGATCAGTTTTAGCATTGTTATTGATTATCCTTGGCATTCTTTTCATTCCAAAACTGTTCAGGCCGGAAAAAGAGATCGAAAAATCTATAGCCGTATTACCATTTAAAAATCTAAGCAAAGAATCAGGAAATGAATATTTTACCGATGGCCTGGTAGAGGACCTGTTAAATCGTATTTCCTTGATTGAAGATTTAAAAGTTATTTCCCGCACTTCTTCTGAAATATTCCGCGAAAGGGGAGTACAAAGTGTTCCCGAAATCGCAAGGCAATTGAGTGTTTCATACATCGTGGAAGGAAGTGTACAGAGATATGGCGACAGAGCAAGGGTAACTGTCCAGCTTATCGATGCCATTAATGATGATCATATCTGGGCAGAGAATTATGACCGGGATCTTGTGGATATTTTTAAAACACAGAGCGAGATTGCCATGAACATAGCTTCTGAACTCAATACCATCCTCACCTCCGTGCAAAAAACACAAATTCAGGAAAACAAAACTACAAATGTGAAAGCATTTGAACTATACCAGATGGGTCGTTTCTACTGGAATAAACGTACAGGGGACGGTTATCAGAAAAGTATAGAATATTTTGAGAAAGCCATTGATGAAGACCCGGAGTATGGATTAGCTTATGCAGGACTGGCCGACAGCTATAATCTTATGGCAATCCAGGGTTGGATAGATGTATGGGAAGGTAGAGATAAGGCGGTTGAACTATCACTTAAAGCCCTGGAACTTGACGGGAATCTTGCTGAAGCATACACTGTACTGGGTACAATGTATGATTATGTGGACTGCGACTGGGAAAAAGCTGAGAGGGCATTTTTAAGTGCCTTTGAAAAAAATCCTAATTATGAGACGGCGCATCAATACTATTCCGAGCATTTAAGTATTATCGGAAAACATGACGAAGCACGAAAACATATAAACAAGGCTCTTGAGCTTGATCCACTTTCATTTATTATTAGATATATTAGTGCAAAATGTTACTATAACCAGGATCATTATACCGATGCATTGAGGGAAATACAAAAATGTCATGAGCTACAAAAAGATCATCATTTTGCCCTGGAATATGAATTCAGAATTTATTATCAGCTTGGTGAAGAAGAAAAATCATACAAGGCATTAAAAAAGATAATTGCAGATAATCCAGACTATAATCTTGAAACGGCGGAAAATATTTATAACAAAAATGGGCTTAATGCAGTTATTGACTGGAAGATCGAAATTGATATAGCAAGACTTGAGCAAGGGTTGGATTTGGATAAGTACTATAACTATGCAAACATTCTTGCCATGGTTGGAAAGAGTGAACAGGCACTCTACTGGCTGGAAAAAGCATTTGAAGTTAGAAAATATCCTACTTTAAAATGGAATACTCATTTTAAGAATCTACATGATAACCCAAGATATATAGCATTATTGAAGAAAATTGACCTGGCTGAATGATTGAATTTTATTTGTGTGATCAGTGGTGAATTTTATGAGCTGTTACAACTGACTTTGTTTATCTACGTCTTCATGGGCGTGAGCAACTTTATGCTTCAGATTATAATGATTATGACCTGTTGGTTTTTTCACCCACGAGGCGTGAAAATGTGATACCTGTAAAACATCAGGAAGAATTACAGTCCGCTCCTACGGAGCTCCTAAAACATATTATAAATCATTGTATGGTACAAACAGATCGTCCCTGACGGGACTGAAAAAAAGAACAATCCTTAATTCCTGAGCCTTGGAGCAGCAATCCAAGCCGCGTAGCGGCGCCCTGAGCCGCATAGCGGCGCTCTGTTTCAAGAATTCAGAATGTAACAATGATTTTGAGCCGCGTAGCGGCGCTCTGTCTTTAGGATTCAGAATGCAACAATGATTTTGAGCCGCGTAGCGGCGCCCTGTTTCAAGAATTAAGAATGTAACAATGATTTTGAGCCGCGTAGCGGCGCCCTGTCTTTCTCAACGAAACCAAATCCGAAATCTCCAAT
>Ga0307419_10001092_pt1 | contig 14054 bp, 11 predicted proteins | sample SalMarWE160230MG_2_FD_202512 | JGI IMG/M metagenome (GOLD analysis project Ga0307419, IMG submission 202512) | Salt marsh sediment microbial communities from the Plum Island Ecosystem LTER, Massachusetts, United States - WE1602-30 | ecosystem: Environmental > Aquatic > Marine > Intertidal zone... | reverse complement strand
TTTTCCAGTGATTTGACCACCTGCTGCCAGATGGAATCAGGAAGATATGAGTGATAAGGATCAGCTAGATTGTATCCCTGCCCATCATCTTGTTTATTGGTAGAAGGATCAGATACGATATAAGGGTGATCTGCCGGGTATGGGGGATATAAAAACTCCAGCTGGTTGCGGGGTAAGGTTTTCAGCAGCTTTGCCCGGTCGATCTCTGAGTCAAGATTGGCGCGTAAATCCCAAGCCATGGCTTTCCCCCAGGTCAAGGTGTTCAGTGGTGTCCAGGGTGGAGGTTCATAATTAGCATTCAACAGACCCAGGAACAAATATTCCAGGCTTAAATCTGAACCTTTAGTCTCAGAGATATAGGCATTAACTCCGGCCGAATAGGCTTCCAAAATAGCCAGCTCATCGGAACCAAGCAATTCCAGTTCCTGCTGAGCAACTCTTTCCCAACCCAGGGTTCTGAGGAATTTATCTGTTTCCAGCATCGGTTTCCCGACCATTTCAGCCAGTCTGCCTGCCCCCATGTGGCGCCAAAAATCCATCTGCCAGAATCTGTCCTGGGCATGAACGTATCCCTGGCTGAAAAACAGGTCTTGGTGGGAGGTTGCATAAATATGGGGAATTCCGTAGCCATCCCGGTAAATATACACCGGACCATCCAGACCACTGATCTGGATCTCTCCTTCAACTGCGGGAAAGGACTTTTTTGCAGTTCTGCGGACCATGGGAGGAGCGACAAGGGCAGTGACGGCTCCTAAAAAAATCAATACAATGATTATGCCAAATAGGACCTTCCCGATTTTTTTCGCCATTGGGAGCCTCCTTCTGCCATCTAGATAGCAATCACAAATTATGGTATGTCGACTCTAGCCTGTATTCTATAACACTTCACCAGTCGAATTAGTTATGTCTCTTTCTCACCCAAAGTCGTTCTCAGATAACTTTCAATAAACGGATCCAGGTCTCCATCTAGGACTGCTTCGGTATTGCCCGTTTCAAAATCTGTGCGGTGGTCTTTAACCATATGATAGGGATGCAGCACATAGGAACGGATCTGGCTGCCCCATTCGGCTTTCTGATATTCTCCCCGGAGTTCATCAATCTTATCTGTTCTCTGTTGCTGTTTTAACGCCGCCAGCCGGCCTTTGAGTACTTTCAGGGCCATTTCCCGGTTCTGGGTCTGAGACCGTTCGTTCTGACAGCTGGCAACGATTCCGGTTGGTATGTGCGTGATACGGACCGCGGTATCGTTTTTCTGCACACTCTGTCCGCCGGCTCCCCCTGAGCGGAAAGTATCGATCCTCAGGTCAGTGGGATTGATATTAATATCATGATCATCATCGACCTGGGGTAATATTTCCACCAGCACAAAAGAAGTATGCCTGCGGTTGGATGAGTCAAAGGGAGAGATCCTCACCAGCCGGTGAACACCTTTTTCCGAGCGCAGGTATCCATAAGCATATAAACCATTAATCGAAATGGTTGTGCTTTTTATCCCGGCTTCTTCACCAGGGGTCAGATCCAGGGTTTCCGTTTTAAAACCTCTTTTTTCTGCCCATCGAAGGTACATGCGTTGAAGCATTTCCGCCCAATCTTGGGCATCGTTCCCTCCCGCACCGGCATGAATTGCAAGCAGGGCATCTCCCCGGTCATACTCTCCGGAGAGCATAGCGTCAAATTCCCTCTTTTCAATTTCAACCTGGAGCGCGAGGACTTCTTTTTCGAGATCATCCTCAAGGCTTTCATCCCCCATTTCTGCCAATTCCATTGCATCTCGGAGACGTTCTTCAAGAATTGCCCAGCTTTTTATTTCCCCTTCCAGATTTGCCAGGGTTTTCATCACTCTTTTGGCCCGATTCTGGTTATCCCACAGATCTGATGACTGGGATTCCTTTCTCAGGTTTTCCAGCAGGGTTTGTTTCCCCGCTACGTCAAAGACGCTCCAGTAAATTCTGGATCTTCTTTTGACTCTCTAAAAGGATGCTGGATAAGGATTCCATTGCTGTACTCCGTTTAATGATCTCTAAACCTTGGATGAAATACGAATTTTAAGGGTTATTTTTTACCCAAAATTGATACAGGGCAATGCCAACCGATTGGGCCAGATTTAATGAATCCACTGCATCTGCCTGTGGGATCCTGACACTGGTACCAAATTGATGATACTCCTCTCCCAAGCCAGGTGCTTCTCCACCGAACACCAGGGCAGCTGGCGAGTTGAACTCCACTTCCGGAAGGACTATTTTACCATCGGTCATAAATGGGTAGATGGCATGTTTTGTCTGGATTCCCCAATAATCTGTAAATGATCGGAATTTTTGAAATCGGAGATGGAAAGCAGATCCCATTGATGCCCGGATCACCCTGGGGTCAAATGGGTCTGCAGTTGGTTCGATCAGGGCCAGATCGTTGATACCAAATCCAAGCATGGAGCGCATGATTGTACCCAGGTTCCCCATGCTGGATGGATTGACCAGCACCAGGTGATCCCGGCTAGAATCCAAGTCGGAGTGGAATTTATTAAAGACCCCGATAGCATATGTATTACCCCGCAGAGCGAGTTTTTCTACCAGACGGTCGTTTTCTATGATCTCGATTTGCAGGTTACCGGCCAGGAGACGGATCTTCTCAATACCCTGGTTAAACGATCCTTTGGAGTGCAGCAGAATTGCTTGAATAGATTCAGGTCGGGTATTGATCAATTCCAGGGTAGGGAAAACACCCAGACAGTAAGAAAATTCAAAATCTTTTTGATAGCGTTTCAGTTTTTGCTGCATATTTATCTTATTCCTGATTAATGATATTGGTTACAAATGATAATGGATCAAACTGGACCAGGTCTTCCGGTTTTTCACCCAGCCCTGCAAAAATAATGGGTAAACCCAGTTTGTCCTGGATTGCAAATGCCATTCCACCTTTGGCTGACGAATCCAGCTTGGCCAGAATGATTCCATCCAGGGGAATTGATTCTCGGAATGATTCTGCCTGGTGCAGAGCATTCTGACCTGTTGTAGCATCCATAACCAGCCAGCAGTGATGAGGTGCTGTGGAAAGTGCCTTACCGGCTACACGGTGTACCTTCTTCAACTCTTCCATCAGGTTATAACTGGTGTGCAACCTTCCGGCAGTATCGATCAAAACCAGATCCTTGTTCCTGGATACGGCAGATTGAATGCCATCATAAACAACTGCTCCGGGATCCCCATTTTGCTGACCAGAAGTAACTGTTATATTCAGTCTGTCACCCCAGATCTGCAGCTGTTCTACAGCCGCAGCCCGGTAAGTATCGGCAGCGATGAAATGGACACTAAATCCCTGGTCTTGATAGAATTTTCCTAATTTTGCGATCGTAGTTGTTTTCCCCGATCCATTAACTCCAGCGATCAATATGACCTGGGGTTTATCCTTAATCTGGAACTGCGGGGGCATGATCAACCGAGAGGTAAGTTCGTTTTTTAGCAACCCACTCAGTTCCTTAGAATGGATGATTCCTTCATTTACGCAGCGGTTTTTTAATTGATCAATGATCTCCAGGCTGGTTTGTGCACCGAGATCAGACTGGATGAAAAGATCTTCCAGTTCATCCCAGGTAGCCAAAGTGATCTCGCTGGCGCCAAAAAATGTAGCGATCTTCCCGAAGGTCGATTTTCGGGTCCTGGAAAGCCCAATTTTCCATTTCTCAAGGTTGTTTTCCATCGTCTGCATTATAACACGGGGGTTTTTTCCTTTCTGGGCTCGGTTAGTCCTGAAGTGGGGGATGAGTACGGTATAATTTCACCAGAAAGTTATCCTTGAATCCTTGATAACAGGATTTGTGTTATTGGTACAAGTTGATGATTACTGTAAAGATCTTATTATTTTCCACAATTCGGGCCAGGATAGGGAAAAAACAGCTGGAGTTAAACCTGCCAGCCGGCTCTAGCGTTAATGATCTGAAACAAATTCTGGTAGGTTTATATCCCGATGCAGCCCCCACAGTGCTTAATATGCTAAGTTCCGTGAACCAGGTTTTCTCAGGTGATGAAACGATCATCCCCGATCAGGCTGAGATAGCATTTTTCCCTCATGTTAGCGGTGGATAGGTGACCAGAAATTCTCGTGTGAGCAATTGAAGATTGATCGGAGACTCCCATGATCCAGTGCCGGTCTTGCCACAAACCTTTTCCTATTGATCAATTTCCCCACCGCTGCCCAGATTGTGGAGGTCTATTTGGTTTTTCCCCCGGGCTTGAATTCATACTCGAGAAGATAAAACCGCATCTCCCTGGCATCTGGCGTTACAGATCCGAGTTTTCCCTCCCTGATGAAGCGCCTCTGATAAGTTTGGGAGAGGGGAATACACCCCTGGTCTGGAGTACTGTTTACGATAAAAAGATCGGTTTTAAAATGGAGAGCCAGAACCCTACAGGCTCCTTCAAAGACCGGGGTACAGCTGTTCTGATGAGCTGGTTAAAAGCTGCTGGAGTTCAGGAGGCAGTAGAAGATTCATCTGGAAATGCTGGAGCTTCTTTTGCAGCCTACGCCTCGCGGGCTGGTATACAAGGAAAGGTCTTTATTCCGGCATCAGCTTCCGGTCCTAAAAGACAGCAGATCGAAAGTTATGGTTCGAGGGTTATCCCGATACCTGGCCCGAGGTCCAATGCTGCAGAAGCAGTCCTGAAAGAAGTTGGATCGGGGGCGGTTTATGCCTCCCATGCTTATTTACCACATGGAACTGCAGGTATAGCAAGTATAGCTTATGAGCTGTTTGAAGAAATCGGGAGCGCACCCGGCACCGTGATCATGCCCGTTGGTCATGGCAGTTTATTGCTGGGAGTATATCTTGGATTCCAGGCTTTACTGGAAGCGGGATCGATCACCCGAATTCCGCACCTGATTGGGGTTCAGGCTGCTGCCTGTGCTCCGTTATATGAAGTTTTTCAGACAGATAATCTGGAACCAAATCCTGTGCCTGAAGGTAAAACGTTGGCTGCGGGAGTGGGTATATCGGATCCTTATCATGGTAAAGAGGTTTTGGCAGCTGTTCGCCGCAGTGGAGGATCTATATTAAAAGTAGAAGAATCAGAAATTCTAACCGGACAGACGCAGCTTGCAAAACTTGGTCTGTACGTAGAAATGACATCTGCATTGGTGTGGAGCGGGTTGGAGCAAGTCTACGAAAGAATGCCTGGACCGATCATCTGTATTATCACCGGACACGGTTTGAAAAATGGTTGAACCGTTGCCTAACCTGCGTCATTGGGTATAATAAAACCTTACCACTTCAATAAAGAAAGGAACTGATGGACAGCGAAATTCTTAACACTTCTTTGAGGAGTTTGGCTGGCCCTGAGTTCCGAGGAGCATTATATGGGTCAGGTGAAGGGTCAGGAATTTATCGAAACCCCCCTGGAATTTAATCAAAGAGCTGGACTGGGTTTTAAGAACATGGCCTTGTTAACGCGTGTTTTAACCCATCGATCCTTTATCAATGAAAATCCAGACGCATTGGAAGATAATGAACGTCTGGAATTCCTTGGTGATGCCGTATTGGATTTTATTGTAGGTGCCTGGCTCTATAATCATTATCCAGAAATGACGGAAGGGGATTTGACCCTGGTGAGGACCGCCCTGGTCAGAACGGAACAGCTGGCTGATTTTGCCAGCAAACTTGATCTGGGCAGAGCAATGCGCCTGGGACAAGGCGAGATTGTCTCCGGAGGCAGATCCCGACGAGCTTTACTTTGCGCTGGGTTTGAAGCATTGGTCGGCGGCATTTATCTTGACCGGGGAGTAAAAGCCGTAGAAGTATTTTTTGAGCCATTTATCCAGGAGGCAATAGAAGAAATTCTGGAAGATGGCCATCCCCATGATCCCAAGAGCCTTTTGCAGGAATGGACCCAAGCCAGGTCCCAGGATCCTCCGGTGTATCAGACTGTCAAGGAATCCGGTCCGGACCATGAAAAGGTTTTTGAGGTTCATGTCAGTGTAAATGGAATAGTGTCGGGCACTGGGACAGGTAACAGTAAACGCGAAGCATCTAAATTAGCAGCCCAGGAAGCACTGGACAAATTAACGCATTTGAACAATCATAATAAAAAAGGTAACTGAGAATTCATGAGATTAAAATCGATTGAACTGAATGGATTTAAGACATTTGCGACCAAAACGAATTTTGAGTTCGCAGATGAAATCACAGTTATCGTTGGTCCAAATGGATCTGGAAAATCCAATATTGCAGACGCGGTACGCTGGGTGCTTGGAGAACAATCCTATAAATTGTTACGGGGGAAAAAGACCATGGATATGATTTTCTCTGGTTCTGAGCAGCGACCCAGAGCAGGTATGGCAGCAGCCACGATCACATTTGATAACAGCGATGGCTGGTTACCGATCGATTTTTCTGAAGTTTCTATCACCCGGCGGGCATTCCGGGATGGCAAGAACGAATATTTGTTAAACGGACAACAAGTACTGTTGCGAGATGTGTATGAACTCCTGGGGAAATCAGGTCTTGCAGACAGGACCTATACCATCATTGGCCAGGGGTTGGTCGATGCAGCCCTATCCCTTAAAGCTGAAGAAAGGCGCTCGCTTTTTGAAGAAGCTGCTGGTATTGGCCTGTATCGCTCGAGAAAGGCTGATGCAGAAAGACGGCTTGAGAAAACCCACCGCAATCTGGATCGAGTTGAGGATATTCTCTCTGAGTTAAAACCGCGATTAAAAAGCCTGCAACGTCAGGCAGAGCGTGCGGAGCAATATGATCAGGTGAAAGCTGACCTGCGAGTATTGCTTCAGGAATGGTACGGATACCATTGGGCCAGAGTTCAAGCTGACTTGAACCAAGCTAAAGACCAGGAAGCCAAATATAGGTTGGATCTCGAACAAGCTCGCAAGAACCAGGCGGATTTCGACCGGGACTTATCTGAAAATCAAGCTCGGGTACAGAGCCAGCGGTCGCGTTTGAATACCTGGCACAAAGAACTGTCCGAGCATCACAATCAAAAAGAAAATATCAGTCGGGAACGAGCAGTTATAGAGGAGCGGATCCGCTCGCTTGAGAAAAGGATCCAGGACCTGGAAACAGAACGGGTACGCCTGGAAGAACAGACAGTCCTCACCCGGGAGCGGCTTGATCGTTCGCGAAATGATTTGATATCAGATCAAGAAAACCTGGCAGAATTCCAGCGCAAAGCAGACCAGGCTAAACAAGCTCTGGATGAAAAACGGTCCCAAATGGGCACCATTGAAAAGGAAGCAACTGATGCCCAGAATGATTTGACTGAGTACACCAATCAGCAAATCAGGCTTCGATCCCAGTTAGCTGACCGAATCGACCAGATTGATAAAAAGAAGGAACGAGTTCAAACTGCGGAGCAGAAGGTTCAGGAAGCCCGGGAAAACTTTGAGAATATTCATAAACAATACTTAACGGTCAAAAGCGAATTTGACCGTGAAAGTGCTGCGAAAACAAAGATTGAAACAGAATTGGATCAAATTTTGGAAGAGAAAGAGGAAGGGGATAAGATCCGCCAAGATCTATTTAATAAACTTTCTCTGAATAAAACCGAATACAGCCAGTTAACGGCTGAGATGCTGGTGCTCCAACAATCTGAACAGAAACTTGCAGGATATGCGGATGGTGCCAAATTGTTGTTAACTGAATCCCGCGCGGGGAACCTTCCCGGAGCTCTGGGGACGATCAGTAATTTCCTGGAAGTGCCAGAAGAGTATGAAAAACCCATTGCGGCTGCTCTGGGGGATTTTTTGGATGCGGTCATTCTTGAAGAAGATAAGGGATCGGATAAAGCTCTCGAGATCCTGCTCAAGGAAACCACCAAAGGGGTCCTGCTTCCATTGAACCGGTTGGTTACCCTTGAACGTCCTATATTGAATAATAATATCCCGGGATTATTAGGTATTGCGGCGGATCTGGTAGAAGCACCGCCCAAGTATCGCCCTGCAATCGAGTTACTGTTGGGTCGTGTCTTTGTCCTGAAAGATAAAAAGGACCTTAATCGGGTCCTGCGTGATCAACCACCCGGTACAAAAGCCGTTACATTGAACGGTGAAGTTTTCTATACTACGGGTGAAATTGTCGCTGGCAATGAAGGGCAGGCAGGAGTCCTAAGCCGATCCCGGCAGCGAAAAAGCTGGCAGGAGAAACTTAAAACCTCGGCCAAGTTAATTTCGGAACTGGAAAATAGCCTTAACCAGGTGGATAAAAGAATTTCTGAGTTTTCTGAACAGGAGAGCAGCCTTAAATTAAAATTAGCAGAAGCCAGACAGTCAGTTGACACGATTGATGAAAAATACCGCCAAAGCTCCCTCAACAGGAATGAGGCTGAACGACAGGTTCAGTGGGAGTCAGCCCAGCACCAGCTCCTGTTGAGCGAGATCTCGGAAGCAGAAAAGGACACTCTTCAATTCAAGGGTGATTTAGAAAAGATCCAAACAGATATTTCCCTATCACAGGAACGCGCTGCACAATCCATCAGCATCTTACGCGGGTTTGCCCTGGATGAAGAACGGGAACAGCTTGCCCATTGGGAAACCCAGGTGGCGGTTGCTGAAAGAGCGCTGCAAGATTTAAATCAACGTGTGGACGAAAGGGAAAGGGCTTGGACGGATGCTGATAATAGACTCAAAACGAACTCAACATTAAGCCAGGAATATCAGGAACAAATCAAGAAACTCACGGATGAATCCCAATTTCTGGAAGATGGGGAGAAAACAATCCAGAAGGAAATCAATGAGCTGAGGAAGCTTATTGACGAAACAGATCTTGAGTTAAGCAAGGATGAAGAAGAGCAGCGGGAGCTGCAAAATAAGGAAGCGAATGCCAGGCGGATATTGAATCAAGCTGAGCGTTCATATGCCCAAGCAGACATCAATTTCACAAGGAACAGGGAGAAGCTGGAATCTATCCAGGAACGAATTAAAGAGGATATTGGACTGGTAGAGCTTGAATATAACAAAGAAATCTCAGGACCAACCCCGCTGCCGCTGGAAGGATATGTACAAAAACTCCCGGTTGTAAAGGAGATTTCCAAGGATCTGGGCGGAACCATTCGTGAACAAAGGGCTCAGTTAAGACGACTGGGTGCCATCAACCCGGAAGCCCAACATGAATACAGGGAAGTAAATGATCGCCATGATTTTTTGACCGAACAACTGCTGGATTTGAGAAAAGCCGAGGCAGACTTGAAGGAAGTTATTGCTGAGTTGGATGTCTTAATGGAGCGTGAATTTAGAAAAACCTTCGATGCTGTGGCTATTGAATTCAAGGATATCTTCAGCCAATTATTTGGTGGGGGAAAAGGTCAGTTGATCCTATCAGACCCTGATGATTTAACGGGGTCGGGTGTGGATATCAATGTTCGACTGCCAGGACGGAGAACCCAAGGGCTATCCCTTCTGTCTGGCGGCGAGCGAAGTTTGATTGCAGCGGCGCTGATCTTCTCATTACTGAAAATTTCACCTACGCCATTTTGTGTCTTGGATGAGGTAGATGCCATGTTGGACGAATCCAATGTGGCCAGATTCAGAAAACTTATCCGGGAGTTGAGTTCAGAGACCCAATTTATCGTTATTACTCATAACAGGAATACTGTTCAGGTTGCAGATATTATTTACGGTATCATAATGTCCTCTGATTCTTCCAGTCAGGTACTCAGCTTGAAGCTGGATGAAGTTGATGAGGTAATTGATTCCTGAACCGACATGGCCCCGAACCTACCAAGATAAATCAAAATGTTCTTTCTGAGATCGAATAGCAGGTTCAATCTCAATTTAATAAATCAGGTACGATTACACATTTATTATTAGAAGATAAACACACTGAGTTGGGTTTATAATAATTTGTAAAAAGGGAATCCCCTTCCGCATTATCTTTGGTCTTATATACCTGGAGTTCTCTTATGGTTCCAACAATTTCTGCCCAATTAGATGCGATTTTAAATAAATTCGAAAGGAATGTTCCCCATATCCAGGCAACTGCAGTTGTCAGCACTGACGGGTTGGTAATCGCTTCCAGGCTTCCAAAAGATGTTGAGGAAGATCGGATTGGCGCAATGGGAGCGGCAATCCTTTCTATCAGTTCGCGGAGTGGCGATGAATTGGATCGGGGGAATATGAACCGTGTTCTCGTAGAAGGAACAAATGGTTATATCCTTATTCGAAGTATAGGAGAATATGCAATTTTGGTAGCTCTGGTTGAGAAAGAAGTCCGCCTTGGCATGTTATTCTATGAGTGTAAAAAATGTATCGAAGAATTGAGTGAAATTCTTTGAAAATTTATTAGTATGGAGCTTCAAGGAGGCCGGGATGGAAGATTTAAGAAAGGTTGTGATTGAAAGGGATCTGAATCCTTATCATTCATTTTTTGCCTCTTTCTTTGCTGGATTAGGTGAATTGGGAATGCTTAATCAGGGATCGATCAATATAGTTGCCAAGCGGGCTGCAGAGTATCTTTATGCGTATCTTGATGCCAAGAAAATTCTGCCAAATATGAATGCTGTACCGGGAGAAACCAAAGCAGAAGTCATCAAGAACCTGATCATGTATATCAATAAAATCCTCACCATGGTTGGCGAATATGACCTGCAAGAGGCCGGGGAAGATCAGGTTGTTTTATTGATCGCAGGAAAAACGTGCCGGATATGTCCAAAAGGTGTCGGTGGGGCAGAAGTGAAAGGGACTTTATGCCCGATTCCAAGCCTGTTGGAAGCTTTAATTAATAGGATCGCTCAAAAAGATATGCTTGAGCTGATTACAACCGGAATTGAAAAAGAAGGATCCACCTGCAAAGCTTATTTTAAAGTCCTGAACTAATCCAGTTCATTTAGGGAGTAATCCTTCTGTGGATAAACTTATTCATACTTTTTCCATTGTCGCCTATGACCCCCGTAAAAGAGAGTGGGGAGTCGCTGTTCAGTCCAAATTTCTGGCAGCTGCGGCAGTTGTATCCTGGGCCAGGTCTAATGCTGGAGCTGTTGCCACTCAATCCTTCGCAAATGTCACTTATGGTCTTCGAGGGTTGGATTTGATGCAGGAAGGTCATTCAGCGGAAGATACTATTCAGCTGTTAATTGAGGATGATGAAAATAAGGAACAACGGCAGGTAGGAGTGGTTGATAAAGATGGAAAAGCCGCTTCATTCACTGGTAAAAAATGCCAGGAATGGGCCGGGCATATAGTGGGGGATGGGTTTGCCTGCCAGGGAAATATCCTGCTGCCAGGTACAGTTGAGGCCATGGCCGAAAAATTTGAAAAAGCCCGTCAGGGTGATGGTGAACTGGCAGACTGGTTGGTAGCTGCCCTCGAAGCAGGACAAGAAGCTGGCGGAGATAAAAGAGGTCGACAGGCAGCTGGCTTACTGGTTGTCCGGGAAGGGGGAGGATATGGAGGGGATAATGATCGCTACCTCGATCTACGTGTAGATGATCATCCCTATCCGATCCTGAAGTTAAAACAACTGACAGAGAACCATCATCTATATTTTGGTGAAGTAGATCCGGATGATCTGATCTCTCTTCCCAGTGTAGCCAGAGAACTGCAGGGAATAATGAAAAAAACTGGCCACTTCAAGGATGAGATCACCGGTCAGGTTAATGAAAGTATGCTCGTATCCTTAAAGTCTCTCGTTGGAGAAGAAAACCTTGAAGAGCGCTGGTATGGTGACGAAAAATTAATCGACAATAAAGTAATTGAGTATTTACGGGAAAAATTCTCTTGACACGTTTATTCAGGGATGTTAACATCCCTCCTATGTACACCATCCGGATGCACAAACATCATATGCCTATTAAAAATCTCCCCTGACCGGAGACAGTTTGTGCGTACCAAAAACCTGTCATTATGCAACAAATCATCCCCGGTCTGATTCGGGGGTTTTTTGTTCCCAGAACCACTAAAGGAGGATAGAAATATAACCGTACAGACTCAAAAATTAGTTTATAATGAAATATGTTCCAGACCCATCCATTTATCTTAAGGAGGAATTAGTATGAAGAAGCTATCTGTTCTATTGGTTTTTCTGCTCATTACTGGGGTTCTTCTTGGAGCCTGCGCTCCCAAAGAAGAACCAGTAGTAGTTGAAGAACCTGCAGTTGTCGATGAAGGCCCCCTGACTGATCTAGGTGGCAGAGATCTCACAATTGCTGTTGAAAACGCATATTTGCCGTTTAACTATATTGACCCGGATACCGGAGAAGGTGCCGGTTGGGACTATGATGTTTGGGATGCAATCTGCGAATTGATCAATTGCACCCCGGTTTATGTCGAAGCTGCCTGGGAAGGCATGATCCAGGCCGTGGCTGATGGCCAATTTGACGCCGCCGGCGATGGCATCACCATCACTGATGAACGCGCCGAGATCGTAGATTTCTCAGTTGGGTATGTTGCCATTGAGCAGCGCCTTTTGGTCAGGATTGATGAAGATCGTTTTGAGACCATTGAAGAGATCGTTGACAATCCGGACCTCAAACTGGGTACTCAAACCGGAACCACCAACTACGAAACCGCTTCCACCTATCTGCCGGATGACCGCATCCAGGCTTTTGAGCAGTTCCCCTTTGCCGTTCAAGCTTTGATCGCTGGCGACATTGATGCAGTGATTATTGATGAGGTCGCAGGACAGGGCTACCTGGGTGAGAATGCTGATCAGCTGAAGCTGGTTGGCCCCTCCATGTCCAGTGATTTCCTCGGTTTCATCTTCCCCAAGGGAAGCGAAATCGTACCGCTGGTGGATGACGCCATCGAGGAATTGGCTCAGAATGGTTTCCTGAATGAAGTTAATGCCAAGTACTTTGGACCAGATTTCTCCATTACCTATGATGATCTGTTCCCGCCCGAACCAGTTGACTTCCTGGCTTGCGAAGTCACCGACATTGGTGGAATCGACGATAAGTCGTTTAACGCCACTGCTTGGAAAGGTGTTGAGGATGCAATCGCAGCTTATGGAATTGAGGGTGTTTACCTCGAATCCCAGCAGCAGACTGACTACGAAGCCAACATCAATGCTTTCCTCGAAGAGGGATGCGACATCATCATCCCGGTTGGATACCTGCTAGAAGAGGCTACCGTTGAAGCTGCAAAAGCTAACCCCGATGTTCCATTTGCAATCGTGGATGTTAACTACGCAGTGGCTGACAATATCTTCGGTTCTGGATTTGCTATGAATGAAGGCACCTTCCTGGCAGGCTACCTGGCTGCCGGTATGACCAAAACTGGCGTTGTAGCCACCTACGGCGGCTTTGCTATTCCGCCTGTGACTGTTTTCATGGATGGTTTTGTGTTGGGTGTTTATAAATACAACGAAGTGCATGGTACCGATGTTCAGGTACTAGGTTGGGATCCCGCCACACAGGAAGGCCTCTTTACAAATTCCTTTGAAAGCACCGACGAAGGCCGCAGCATGGGTATGACCCTGGTTGACGAAGGCGCAGACGTGATCATGTCAGTTGCCGGCCCTGTTGGCGCGGGAACTCTGGCAGTCTTTGAAGATCAGGGAAGTGGTTTCCTGATTGGTGTAGACCGCGACTGGACCATTGACTATGCTGCCCAGTCTGATTACATTCTAGCCAGTGCAACAAAAGGCATTGACAAGTTTGTTACATCCCAGATTGAGGCCGTCATGAATGGTACCTTCACTGCTGGAAACCTGGCTGGCGATATTGCTAGTGGACACGTGGATCTTGTTTACAATCCTGCCGTCCAAGTTCCTGATGACCTTAAGGCTGAAATTGAAGATCTGAAAGCCGGGATCATCGCAGGTGAGATAGTTACATTACCCGTATCTGAGTAATGTTTACCATCTCAAAGAAATAAAATAGGATGAACTAGCAAAATTAACGGTGTGTGGGGAAACAATCTCACACACCGTTTCTCTAACTCCAAGGAGAAAACGGTGGCTGAACAACCTCAAGCAATTAAACCAATTATAGAAATAATTGATTTTTCTTCAAAGAGGAAACTACGTGATCTGCCCTGGTGGTTTTTTGCTCTGATTTTGATTGCAATATTTGTATTTTTCATCATCACTACCAATGAAAATTACAATGATGCTTTCAATTTCA
>Ga0307419_10001091_pt1 | contig 14063 bp, 9 predicted proteins | sample SalMarWE160230MG_2_FD_202512 | JGI IMG/M metagenome (GOLD analysis project Ga0307419, IMG submission 202512) | Salt marsh sediment microbial communities from the Plum Island Ecosystem LTER, Massachusetts, United States - WE1602-30 | ecosystem: Environmental > Aquatic > Marine > Intertidal zone >... | reverse complement strand
GTGGATCGAGGCCCGGGTGGGTGAGAAGGCGAAGGCGATCGACCAGCTCCGGCGGGCCCTCCAGCTCCCCACCGGTTCGCTCACGTCCCCCGCGCTTCTCCGCATCGACCCCACCTGGGACGTGCTTCGGAAGGAGCCGGGCTTCCAGGCGCTGCTACGCTCCCGGGAGCCCGTCTCGTCCCCTCCCGCGCACGTGAGCACCGCGAGCCCCTGAGGTCGGCAGCGGGACCGACCCGGTCCGGGGTTCCGGTTCCCCAGCCGCCGGCGGGTGCATGACCCGGCCCGCGACGCTCCGCGCGCTCCGGGAGCAACCCGCCGACGGCGAGGAGCCGGAGCGTGGAGTCCGCGAGCCGCTCGGCCTTCGAACCTACGTCTCACTGGGCGACAGCATCTCGATCGACCTGTACCCGGGCCTGGACGTGGCGGAGCGGGAGGGACTCTCCCTTCCCCCGGCCGGGCTCGGCGCTGCCTCCCTGCTCCACCGGAACGACGACGGTCGCTGGCCGCTCTTCGGCGGCCGCGATCTCCGCACGCGCTGCCCCGGCATCCGCCATCTGAACCTGACCGAAGACGGTGCCACGACCGGAAGCGTGCTCCAGTGGCAGCTCCCCCGCATCCCCGCCGACCTCCAGCCGCCGGTCCTCGTCACCCTCACGGCCGGCGGAAACGACCTGGTCGCGCTGCTGGACCAGGACTTCCTCGGAGACGTGTCGAACCTCGAGGGACAGACCGGGGACCAAAGTGCAGGCGGCGGAGATCTGGCCGGCGCGGGCGCGAGCCTTCCCGCCGCCGACGACGCGGCCGGCATCCTGGCCGAGGAGACGGCGGCCAGGCTGGCGCTCATCGTTCGCTCGCTTCGGGAGCGCCTCCCGGAGGCGGTCCTCCTGGTGGGAACGGTGTACGACCCGAGCGACGGGACGGGGGACCTGGGGGACGGCGTCGTTCTCCGCCGGGAGCTCGAAGCGCTCGAGGCCTTCAACCGGCGCGCGGGGGAGATCGCCCGCGCGGCCGGGGCGCGCCTCGTCCCCATCCACGACCGCTTCCTGGGCCACGGCCTCACCGTCCCCGACGAGGACGAGCGCTGGTACTGGCGCCACAGCTTCATCGAGCCCTCGGCCCGCGGCGCGAGCGAGGTGCGGCGGCTGTGGCTGGAGGCGCTGGGGATCTGAGGAGCGGCATTCGCGCAGCGATCGACGCCACGATCCGCTCGATCCCGTGGCCTTCGAAGCGGCCGCGCACACGCCCGCCCGCGATCGGCCGATCGGCCGGTCCGCTGCCCGCCGGCCTCCCGTGTGCCCCCTGGACCTCCCCCTCAGGATCCTTCCAGCGGGCGCTCCTCGAGGAGCTTCACCTGGTCCAGGCGCGTGCACGCGATCCAGCGGCCGTCCGGGGAGACCTGGGGATGGAGGTGGTTCGAGCGGCCTCCGGTGAGCTGCCGCGGGGCGCCGCCGGAGGCCGGCACGGCGAACAGCTGCATCCGGTCTCCGGCGAGCGCGCCGTAGACCAGCTCCCTCCCGTCCGGCGTCCAGTCCACCCCGCCGTAGGTCGAGCTCGGGAAGTCGACCACCTTCCGCCAGCCGCCGCCCGGACCGAGGTCCCGGACCCACAGGGCGTGCCCGCCCCTCTCCATCGCGATGTCGAAGGCGAGCTCGTCCCCATCCGGCGCCCAGGCGCCCGACTCGGCGCTCTGCGCTCCCGGGGGCAGGTCCAGCCGCCGGGCGGACGCGAGCTTCCCGGCCGCGGTGTCCACCGTCGCGATCCAGGGCCACGCGCGACCCGGCTCCCCGCCCTTCTCCCACGAGGTGAACACGATGCGCCGGCCGTCGGGAGACCAGTCGACGAAGCCCACCTCCCACCCGAAGTCGGTGAGCCGGATCTCCTTCGACATCGGGGCGTCCGGGCGGCGCAGGAAGACGTCGTCGGCGATCCCGGGACCGGCGTAATGCCACACGGGCGCCTGCGGCCGGTGCGAATGATAGGCGATCCAGGCTCCATCGGGGGACCACGCCGTGGTGAAGTCCTCGTGGTAACCCTGCACCCGCGGCCGCGGCGCCCCCATCGGACGAGCCCCCGAGTCCACCTCCACGCCCCACACGTCCATGCTGAACGGGCCGTCCGCCAGGCTCTCGGCCCCCTTCGTGTAGTCGATCTCCCGCCCATCAGGGCGCCAGTAGGGGATCATGCCGCGGCTCACGACGAGGCGTCCCTCGTGCCCGGGCGACGTATCGGCCGCGGCCGGCCACCGGAACACCACGATCGACTTGTGGAAGTCGTTCCGGGTCCAGTACAGCTTTCCGGCCGCGACCTGGGGGGCGAAGTCGTCACCCGGGTCCGAGGTGAGCCGCCGAAGCGAGCCGTCCGCCACCGAGATCTCGTACAGGTCCAGGTTGCGTCCCTCCTCGGGCCGGTGACGCACCTCGAGGTTCGGCGCCGAGTCGGAGGCGAGCGCCACATAGAGGCGGCGCCCCCGGGGCCCCACCGCGAGGATCTCGAACTCGGGCGTGCCGTCCAGCGGGCCCGCGATGGTGTCGATGGAGAGGGGCGCCGATGACCCGGAGCCCCCGGCGGACGCGCGCGCTCTGGCCGGGCTCCCATCCCCGAACGCCGGGGCGCGGACCCGCACGGCCACCGCCCCGCCCTTCTCCGTCCCGAGCATGGCAAAGAGAGCGCCGTCGGCGGGCGAGCGGACGGCGGCCCACACCGGCCCACCGACCGCGAGTTGAACATCGCCGGTCCCCTCCGTCACGTGGAGGGTCGAGTCCGAGGGCCGGAACCAGATCACCCTGCCCGAGTCCGTCCCGGCGACCGGGCGCGCGTCCCACGGCACGGCCGTCCTGCGGGGACCGCTCGCGCCCGTCGCGAACCAGGCGCTGTCCACGCCCACGCGGCCGCGCCGGACCAGGCGGCCCCCGCCCGCGAACAGCGCCTCGTCCACCTCGTCGAGTCCCGCCCCGAGGTCCTTCGCCAGGCTCGCCCCGGACCGGAGGTCCACCAGCTCGGTGCCCCGGCCGCTCCGCCAGTCGTGCGTGACCGCTCGCTCGCCCGAGGCGGCCACGTGGTAGTGCCGGTAAGTGTCCCGGTACCAGCTCGACAGCGTGTCGCGAAGGACCACCACGTCGCCCGCCTTCGCGCCGCCGGTCCCGGATCCGCCACCCGCGCAGGCCGCGAGGCCGACGGCGACGAGCACCGTCCATCCGGCCGCGGCGGCCACCCGCGTCGGTCGGGGCGAACCCATCGCCGGCCTCCGCCGTCGGCCGAAGCCCTCGGTAGGGCCGCAGCGCGCGCGCTCCGTACCCATGTGTCTCATCGCTCGCTCGTGGTGGAGGTGTCGAGCGCCGCCGTCACCCGGTCGATGGCCGCGGCGATGGAGCGGAAGGTCCGCGCGGCGAGCGGGACCTGGCGCGCCGCCTCGTCCCAGCGGCCGTCCAGCATCGCATCGCCCACGGCCGGGAGCGGCACCGTGTCCCACAGCCTCCCCGGTGACCACAGCTCGTTCTCGTAGTAGGGCCTTCCGGGCAGCCCGCCGGGCCGGAGGAAGGCGCGGTCCACCTCCCGGATGGCGGCGTTCACCCGCCCGATCGTCCCGGCATCGAGCCGGCCGCGCTCGCCGCCGGGCCCGTCGTCCCTCCAGGCCGCCTCGAAGCGGTCGGCCGCGGCGCTGACCGCGGCGGCGGCCGAGTCCAGCGGCGCGAAGTCCAGGCTCGGCACCGGTCGACGCTCCGGCGGCACGCGCGGGCGCGACGAGTCGGCCAGGATGCGGTAGGCGCCGAGGTCCAGGAGGCTGTCGTCGCGCGCCACGCCGCGCCGCAGCCGCTCGTACAGCCTCCGAACGGCGACCACCTGGCCCGCGACCGCGTCCGCCGTGCCCCGGAAGTCCACCGGCAGCACGCCGGCATCGGCCAGGCGCAGGACCGCGAGGCCGTTGAGGCGGGCCGCGGCGGCGCCGTACCGGTACCCCGGGTCCCCGAACCGGCGGTACCAGGCGAAGTCGTCGTAGGAGGTGTGATACGCGCCGAGGCTGAAGCCGCCCCAGAACCCGAAGTTCAGCGTCCCGACGCCGGCGTGGCTCACGAAGGTGTGGTGATCGGAGCCGTAGCCGGGAGGCTGCACCCGGAGCCGGCCGTGCTCGGCGTCGTAGGGCCGGGCCTGCGGGGCCGCCGGGCTCGCGTCCGGACCGCCGTACAGGCTCGCCTCGCTGGCCACGCGCGCCCGGTCCAGGATGGATACGCCCGAGGCGGGGTCGCGCACGTCGGCCGCGATCCCGGTGGCGAAGTCGGCCCACGCCGACGCGCCCGTCAGCATGAGGTCGCCCGGTCCGATCACGTCGGTGTTGAGGTAGACGTCGGCGCTGTCGGCCAGGCGCCGCGCGTTCTCCTCCACCCACTCCGTGGAGCCGATCGTCCCCTGCTCCTCGGCCTCCCACGACGCGTACACGATGGTCCGCTTCGGCCTCCACCCTTCGCGGTACAGGCGGCCCAGATTCCGGGCTTCCTCCAGCATCTCGGAGTGGCCGGAGTGCGGGTCCTGCGCCCCGTACACCCACCCGTCCCGGTGATTGCCGCGTACGATGAGCTCGGAGGGCCAGGTCGACCCGCGCAGCGCCGCGATGACGTCCCGGATCGGGATCGTCTTCCACCGGTAGCGGACCACCAGGTGCACCTCCGCTCGACTCGGTCCCGTGCGGTAGGCGAGGGGCAGGGCCCCGCGCCAGGCCGGCGGGACCACCTGTCCGTCCAGGCTCGCCAGCAACGGCCGCGCGTCCGCCGCCGACAGGGGCAGCGCCGGGATCCTGGCCACCGTGTTGGCCGTGTCGTGGATGGACAGGCGCCGGGCGTCCTTCGTGGACGGGACATCCGGGGTGAGCGGATCGCCCGGATACTTGCCGAACAGGATGCTGCCGCGCTCCACGCCATCGGCCGTGCGCCCCGGTCCCTCCGGGTAGGGCACCTCGTCCCAGTAACCCGTCTCCATCGGGTCGTTGTAGACCAGGACCGCCGCCGCCCCGCGCTCCGCGGCCAGCTCCACCTTGCCCCCGCGCCACATGCGGCCCGATCGGACGAGGACGATCCGCCCCCGCACCGACACGCCCATGCGCGCCAGCGCCTCGTAGTCCGCCCGGAGGCCGAAGTTCGCGTACACGAGGGGCGCGGTGACGTCGCCGTCGGGGCCGAAGATGAAGTAGGCCTCCAGGTGCTCGTCCTGGCGGGCCGAGTACGGATCTCCCGGGACGGGGGGCTCACGGAGCTTCGCCACGAACGGGTGCGGCCCCAGGAGCTCGAGCCGGCGCTCGGTGGGCCTCGGGAACGGGATGTAGAAGGTGTCGACCCGGACGTCCCATCCCCAGCTACGGAGCCGCTCCGCCGTCATGCGAGCCACCGTGGGCGCGAACGGCGATCCCGGAAACGTGGGATGCTCGGTCATCACGCGGATGTAGGTGCCGATGCTGTCGGTCGAGATCCCGGACAGGAACGAGCGCTCCATGTGCGTCTGCTCGGCCGTCGCGGGCACCTGGGCCGGGAGCGCCCCGGCGGCGAGCAGCAGGGCGCCGGCCAGCAACGGGGCGACCGGCACGGCCGGCGGGGCGGACACGCGGCGGAACGCGGTCATCGGGCGCTCCTGGTGGAGACGGCCGTGGTCGAGCGAACGCGATCGACGATAGCGCGCTGGACGGCCTCGGACCACCGGCCTTACGTTGGGGAGCAGGGGCGGCTTCTGTTGGCACAACGAGCGCCGGCGCCGTGGACCGGCCGATCGCCGCCGCCGGGGACAGGCATGGAAGCTCCCGTTCCGGCCCAATCTTGGCTGTGGGACCAGCTGACGCGGAGGCGGGTGATCCGCAGCCTCGTCGCGTACGGCGCGGGAGCGTTCGCCCTTCTAGAGGGCGCGCAGCCCGTGTTCACCGGCCTCCTCCTCCCCGATCTCGCCTTTCGGATCCTCGTCGTCCTCGTCCTGGCGGGCTTTCCGGCCGTCGCCGTTCTCGCCTGGCTCTTCGACCTCACCGAGGATGGGATCCGAAGGACACCCTCGGACGCGGAGGCCTCGCCCGGCGGCGCGGCTTCGGGAACGCGTCGTCTCCCGCTCCGTGGCTGGCTCCAGGTGGGCGGCGCCTTCCTCCTGGTGGGGATCCTGGCCGCCGCCACCGCCGCGGAGGTGGGGCGGGCCCGGTTCCCCTCCTCCGGTTCCGACGGCCGCGTGGGCCTCGCCGTCTTCCCGTTCCGTACTTCGGCCGGCACGGATCCCGTGTGGGCGAACGGGGCTCCCGATCTGCTGATCACCGCCCTGGACGGGACCGCGGGCCTGCGGCTCGTCGATCCCTGGACGCTGTGGAAGCCGCTCCGGCCCGCCGCCGACGCGCCCGCGACGCCACCGGAGTCCGACGAGGCTCCGGACCTCGCCCGGGCAGCGGGGGCCCACCGGTACGTCCTGGGCTCGGTGGTGTCGGTCGGCGGCGCCGTCGAGCTCACGCTTCGGGTCTACCAGGTCGGCCGCTCGGAGCCGATCTCGACCTTCGCGGTCCGCGGAGCGGCGGACAGCGTGCTGGCTGTGGTCCGGCGTACCGCGGTCGGAGTCCTGGCTCATCTCTGGGGCCGCCGACGGCCGCCCGACGTGCCGGCCGAGCTCAACTTCGACGCCACCCGGTCTCCGGACGCCCTGAAGGCCTACCTGGCGGCCAAAGCCGCGCTTCGCCAGGGGCGGGTCGATTCGGCGTCGCGCGCCATCGACCGGGCCATCGCCCTGGACTCCAGCTTCGTGCTCGCCCTCGTCGAAGCGGTCACGATCAAGTCCTGGGGATTCTACGCGCGGGGCCAGCCCTACCAGGGCTTCTTCGAGCTCCTGGCGAGGGCGAAGCCGTTCGCCGACTCCGTCAATCCCAGGACCCGCCTTCGGCTCGAAGCGATGGACGCCGCCGTGCGCACGGAAGGGGCGCGCGGATGGGATGCGACCGGACGGATCCTCGCGATGGACTCCACCGACTTCCTGGCACGCGTTCAGCGCGTGTACATCGCAGAAGCGTATGGCTGGCAGTTCGGCCTGCCCGACGGGGAGGCCCGCGAGATCGCCGAGCGCACCGTTCGCCTGGACAGTACGAACGTGCCCATGCTGACGGCGCGAGCCTGGCTGGCCGTGGCGCTGGAGGACACCCTGGACCAGCGGGACCAGCTGCGTCGGCTCCTGGCCGCCGACACGACCGGCGACCTGGCTGCGGGTTGGATCGCGGCGCTCCGCGCCAGCCTTTCGGGAGAGAAGACGTTTACAGCCTCCGTGCCCCGGCTCGCGGCCTTGCCGATCCCGCGGGTCCTGGCGGTGCTGCGAGCCCTCCGCGTCTCGCGCCCCGGCCGCGCGGCGACCCTCTTCCGGGCGATGGCCGACGTCAGCGGCGATCCGTCCCGGAGTGTCCTGGCCGGGGCCGAGCTGGCCCGCCTGGAGATCGCCGAAGGCCGGATCGGGCCCGTCGATTCCGCCATCGCCGCCGGGGGCTACCGTCGGAACGACGTCTACCGGCTGCTGGACCGCCTGATCGTGGCCGCCGCGCTCCATGGAGTGGGCGCTTCCGGCCCCACCCACCGAGCCGTGTCGGAGCTCCAGGCCTGGCTGCCCCCGGAGTCGGCGCTCGCCAGGCTCCGGACCCAGCCCGTCTCGGAGATCGGGTGGCTCATCGGGGCGTGGAACGCCGCCGCCGGAGACACCGTGATCGCGCGGCGTTGGATCCGGACGATGAGGACGCTTCCGCCGGGAGGTTCCCCGGAGCACTACGCCGAAGCCCTGGAGGCCGACATCGAGTCACGACTCGCGGAGCGACGGGGGCAAGCGACGCTTGCCATGCGGGAGGCGCGTCGCGCCTTCCGGCTGTGGTCGATCCATACGGAGAACGCCGTCGAGTTTCTCCCCGAGCCCTCCATGCGCTTTCACCTGGCGCAGCTGTACCGCACCACCGGACAGCCAGACAGCGCGCGGGCCCTGTTCGGGTCCCTGGTGCCGCCGACCACCTGGGTGGGATTCCTGACGGCCCGCGCGGCGCTCGAGCTGGGTCGGCTCGCCGAGGAGCGGGGCGACCGGGAGCTGGCCCGGCGTCACTACGAGCGGGCGCTCGGTCTCTGGAGGCACGCGGGACCGGTGGGCTCGCCGTGGCGGGAGGCGGTCGACCGCGGTCTCGCGTCGCTCGGTCCCGCGACCGCCGCCCCCGCTCGATGAGACCCCGGCGACGACACCGGCCCCGGACCTGACGCCACGCCCCCGGGCGTGTGGCATCCGCTGGCGACGCTCGCCGGGATGGCGCTCTAGAGGGGCGCTCAAGCCGGGCGCTCCAGCAAGTCACCCAGTGTCCCTCACCCACCCCACCCCGCCAGGGCCCCGGCGACGACCGCCGCGCCTCCCAGGGCCAGAAGCCCCGCGTAGCGGGAAGCGACGAACGGGAACCAGTCGCGGTAGGAGACACCGCCGGCTGCCAGGAGGGCGAGGAGCGAGCCGTTGGTGGGCGTGATCATGTCGGTGAGGCCGGCGCCACTCTGATAGGCCAGCACCGCCACCTGCCGGGAGACGTGGAGGAGGTCGGAGAGGGGCACCAGGATCGGCATCGTGAGGACGGCGTGCCCGCTCACCGAGGGAATGGGCACGTGGACGGCGACGTGGGCCAACATCATCCCGAGCCCGGCGAGCGCGGGCGGGAGCCCCTGCACCGGCGTGAACAGCCCGTGCACGATCGTGTCCACGATGCGGCCGTCCTCCAGCACCACGTAGATGGCCCGCGCGAAGCCCACCAGGAGCGCGGCGTAAGCCATGTCGCGGAAGCCCTTCACGAAGGCCCGGGCGGTGCCCTCCACCCCGAGCCGACCCGCGAGTCCTGCCAGCGCGCCCATGATGAAGAAGGCCGCCGACAACTCGTCGAAGCCCCACCCCCAGCTCAGGAGGCCAACGATCACGAACGTGAAGGCCCCGAGGACGAGCCCGAGGACCAGGAGGTGACGCCGCGGGAGGGCGGCGGCACCGGGCACCTCGTCCTCCCCGCCGCGCTCTCCCCCGCCCTCGGGCGGCCGCCGCGTGCGCACCGCGTAGCGCATCGTGCCGCCTACCCAGAAAGCCAGGGCCACGGCGAGGAGCATCGTGCGGAACGCCCAGCCGGACAGAAGCGGGAGCTGCGCGATCTTCTGCGCGATCCCGACCTGGAAGGGGTTCAGCGGACTGAACGCCGACGCCACCATGGCCGTCCCGCCACTCATGGCCACCGCCACCAGCGGCTCGAACCCCGCCCGGGAGGTGAGGAGCAGGAGCACCGGGACGAGCGCGATGATCTCCTCCTGCATGTTCTCGAGCGCACCTCCTGCGGCGAAGAAAAGCGCCACCGCCGGGATGAGAAGCACGTCCCGTCCGCCGAGCCGGCCCACCATCCAACGCGTCCCGCTCTCGAGCGCGCCGGTTCGGTCCACGACCGTGAACGCGCCGCCGACGAGGAAGATCAGAAACACGACGCTCGCCGCGTCCGAGAGGCCGCGCGGGATGTCGACGAACGCCCGGAACGCCCCGACGGGCGCCGGCTCCACGGCATGGTAGGTCCCCGCCACGACCACCGTGCGTCCGGTGACCGGATCGTCCCGGTGCTCGTAGGCTCCGGAGGGGAGGATCCAGGTGAGCACCGCGGCGACCAGGACGCACGCCACCAGCAGGGTCAGGGGGTCGGGGAACCAGAGACGACGGAGGTCGCGGCCGGTCCCATGCCCCTGGGAGTCGCCCGTGAGCGCCGTCATTCCCGGCGGATCCGGACGCGGGAGCCGTCGATGCTGACCCCCACGCCGATCAGGGCGATGAGAAGGAGTGGCGCCGGGCCCGCGAGCCCGGCGCCCTCATGCTTCAGCTCCCCTCGTGAATGACGGAGAGATCCGGGCGGTACCGCATGATCAACGACTCAGTGTGCGAAATCGCCCCGAGGAGGTCGCGGTAAATTTGATCCGCCATCTCCTTCCCGTACGCGTCTTCGGTGGCCTTGCCCAGCGACGGCTGCTGCGGCTGGAAGCTGGCCCAGTTCTTGTGAAAGACGGCCAGGCCCCGCGTCCCTCCGGATCCGCTGTTCACGAAACTGAACCAGGCGTAGCGGCCCGGAAGGCCGCTCTTGGCGCCTGCCTTCGAGTACGCATCCACCGCCGCGCTGAACTGGTCTCCCTTTCCCGGCTTGATGTAGTAGGTCGTCAGAGAGATCAGCGTATAGCCTTCCGCCGTCTCGGGAAGGTGCCGGTGGACGGTATCGCCGACCGTGACCCAGCTGGACATGGAGGCCAGGAGCGGTGCGACGTCAGCTTCGAAACGCGCGTCGCCCTTGGCGCCGAAGCCGGCGTCGTACGTATCCAGGTCGGCCCACGTGTGACCGCCCGAACGAACCATGTAGCTGCCCACGTGGTCGCCCGTCATCACCTGGTAGACCGACCAGTCCCAGGGATCGCCCGCCTGCTTGCGCCACGCTGCGTGGCTCTTGAGCGCCTGTTCGAACGCGGGGCCCTTCCCCGCCGCGGGTGTGAACCTGTAGGCCCTGGCCACGTTCTGGGCCTGGAGCCCGGCCGAGCTCAGCAGAGCCAGGGCGGCGACCAGGGAGACCACGGTGTTCCGGAGCACCTTCATGGACGTACCTCCCGCTACGAAGGAGAAATACGACGCGGCGCCGCGTGCGGCGCCGGAGGAGCCTCACCGGGTACCGAGCGACCACGCGGCCGAGACGACCGGGACGTGACCGGGATGGCGAAGGGTCCGGCACCTTAGGACCGGCAAAACCTCCTCGCAAGAGCCTGCGGCGACGAGGTATCGAAGGCAGGCATTGACCCGGTCCCCGCCGGCGGGCGACTGTTCTTCCATGTCCACCGACTGCCCGTTCTGCTCGCCGGAGCCCGGCCGCGTCCTCCGCAGCTCGGAGCACGCGCTCGCCCTCCGGGACGCTTTCCCCCTCTCCGATGGGCACACCCTGGTCGTTCCCGTCCAGCACGTGGAGAGCCTGTTCGACCTCTCGGACCAAGAGCTCGCGGACGTATGGTCTCTCGTGGCCGACGTGCGCGAGGGGCTGGCGGGCGAGCTCGAGCCGGATGGGTTCACGATCGGCCTGAACGATGGAGAGGCCGCCGGACAGACGGTCGACCACGCTCACGTCCACATGATCCCTCGCTACCGCGGGGACGTGCCCGATCCGATCGGTGGGATCCGGAACATCATCCCGGGCAGGGGGCGGTACTGGGAGTAGAGGTGAGGTAGGAGCCCGCGCGGCTCGTTGCGTCCCAGAGCGCCCGAATCTACGTTCTCTGCGGGAAGATCGGCCTCTTCGGCCCCCGCGAGCGCCCCCCGAGAACCCGGAGTGGTATGGGCGGCTCCAGCCTGCTGCGCGAGCTCAAGCGGCGTCACGTGGTGCGGGTCGCCATAGCCTACGTGGCGGCCGGCTGGGTGGCCCTCCAGATGGCCGGCTTCCTGCTCCCGATCTTCGGTGCGCCTTCCTGGGTGCTGAAGGTGCTGGTGGTGCTCGTCGCGACCCTCTTCCCCATCGCCCTCGTCCTGGCGTGGGCCTTCGAGATCACCCCGGAGGGCGTGCGGCGGACGGTGCCCGAGGACTCCGCCGCTGCGCGCGCGCCGGAGGCCGCACGCCGGGTGGGCCGCGGTCTCAACCACGCGATCATGGCCAGCCTCGTCGTGGCCGTCCTCGTTCTCGCGTGGCGACAGTTCGGGCCTCGCGGCGAGGCGGCCCAGGCGACCGGCTCGTCGGCGGCTGCGCGGGGCGTTCCGGCCTCCGCCGTAGGCCCTTCCGACTCGATCCCGGCCCGATCGGTGGCCGTGCTCCCCTTCGAGAGCCTGAGCGGCGACAGCTCCAACGCCTACTTCGCCGGCGGTATCCAGGACATGATCCTCACCAAGCTGGCCGGGGTCGGCGACATGAAGGTCATCTCCCGCACCTCCACCGAGCAGTACGGGAGCCGCCCCGGGAACCTGCGGCAAATCGGCCAGGAGCTGGGCGTCGCCGCGCTCCTGGAGGGCAGCGTCCAGCGGGCCGGAAACCGGGTCCTCGTCAACGTGCAGCTCATCGACGCTCGCACCGACGGCCACCTGTGGGCGCAGGACTACACCCGAACCCTCGACGACGTGTTCGGAGTGGAGGGCGAGGTGGCGCAGAAGGTGGCTGATGCGCTCCAGGCGCACCTCACTACGGCCGAGCGCCAGCGGGTTTCGGCTCCTCCGACCACCGACGGGGACGCGTACGACCTCTACCTGCAGGCGGACAGGCACGCCCAGCGGGCCCACGATGACAATTCTCTGGTCGCCGCGGAGATGCCCCGGGCCATCGCGCTCTACCAGCAGGCGCTGACGCGGGACTCGACCTTCGCCCTGGCCGACGCGGCGCTGGCGGAGGCGCACATGGAGATGTACTTCTTCGCGCCCGACCGGACCGAGGCCCGGCTGGCGGCGGCGAAGGCGGCGGCCGATCGCTCTCTGGCCCTGCAGCCGGACCTCGGCGAGGGCCACCTGGCCCTGGCCCTCTACCTCTACTGGGGGCGGAGGGACTACGACGGGGCGCGGCGGGAGCTGGAGCTGGCCCGCCGGAGCCTTCCCGGGAGCGCGGAAGTCGAGGTCAACCTGGCCGCCATCGCCCGCCGGCTGGGTCGGTGGGAGACCGCCATCGCCGGCTTCCGGAAGGCCGTCCTCCTGGACCCGCGCCAGCCCGGCAATCTCCTGCAGCTGGCGCTCAGCTACCAGATGCTCCGCCGCTACGCCGAGACCGACTCGGTCTACGCCATGGAGGCCCGGGTGATGCGGGACAGCTCCGAGGTCCACCTGGTACGCCTGTGGAACCGGCTCTATTGGAAGGGCGACAACCTGGACGAGCTTCGCCCGGCCTACGCGGCGCTCACCCCCGGGACCGACCGATACATCGTCAACGCCGCCGGCGAGTGGTATGTGGACTGGTACAGCCGGGACTTCGCCGCGGCGGCCCAGAGGGTACGCGCGGACACGTTAGCCGACTGGGTCGATCCCAATAACATCGCGCTCCCCCGCGAGCTCTATCTCGCCTGGGCCCTGGGAGCCTCGGGCGACGCGGCCGGCGCGAGGACGAGCTACGCGGCCGTCGCCGCGCGTGCACGCAGCGCCCTCGAGGCCCACCCGGACGAGCCGGAGCTCCACCTGGCCCTGGGTTTCGCCGAGGCGGGGCTGGGCCATGCCGAGGAGGCGGTGAGCGAGGGACGCCGCGCCGCCGAGCTCATGCCGGTCGAGCGAGACGCGGTCACCGGACCCGGCTATCTGACCTATTTGGCCCAGCTGTACGCCCAGGTGGGCCAGAAACGGGAGGCCATCGACCTCCTGGACCAGCTCCTGTCCATGGCGAGCGGCGGCATCTTCTCGCCCGCGAGGCTCCGGCTCGATCCCTTCTGGGATCCGCTCCGGAAGGAGCCAGGTTTCCAGGAGCTGCTCCGCGAGCGCGGCCCCGTCCGGGTCGCCCCCGAGCCTGCGCCGACGCCGGCCGCGCAGGCCAGCTCGGCGGCCGAGCCGCGCTGAGCGACAGCTCCTCGCCTGCTTCCTTTCGCGCCTCGACAGAGCAGGTCAGGAAGCGACCACCAACCGGAGCCGGAGCTAGGCCGCCGGGCCCTCCGCCCTCAGCCGCAGGGCGGTCCCCCACGGGTCCAGCACCCGGCCGCCCTCCCCGTCGCGCTCGACGGCGTGGCCGGCCTCCTCCAGCCTGCCGAGCGCCGCCTCCACGGCATCGGCGCCCGGGAGGAGCAGCTCCCAGTCCAGGAGCTTCGCGTCGTCCTCGCCCGGCGGGCGGTCCGACCTCGCCCACGTGTTGAGCCCCAGGTGGTGGTGGTAGCCCCCCGCCGAGAGGAAGAGGGCGCCGGGATAGCTCCACGCCGTGCGGTCCAGGCCGAGCGCGTCGTGGTAGAAGGCGGACGCACGCCCCAGGTCACCCACGTGCAGGTGCAGGTGCCCGATCGTGGTCCCTCCGGGCATGCTTTCCCAGGGGGCCTCCTCGCCGGCGCGCCGGAGATTCTCCAGGTCCAGGGGCAGGGTCGCCATGGCAACCTCCCCGTCCCGCCGCCTCCACTCCG
>Ga0307419_10001088_pt1 | contig 14070 bp, 7 predicted proteins | sample SalMarWE160230MG_2_FD_202512 | JGI IMG/M metagenome (GOLD analysis project Ga0307419, IMG submission 202512) | Salt marsh sediment microbial communities from the Plum Island Ecosystem LTER, Massachusetts, United States - WE1602-30 | ecosystem: Environmental > Aquatic > Marine > Intertidal zone >... | reverse complement strand
CGGGGAAGAATGAAATCCGGTCCCCATACAGGAACAAGGGCCGTTTCAGTTCTTGTTGAAACGGCCCTTTCATTATAGAAATGCTCTGATTTATCTACAACTTAAGCATTTTCTTAACGGAACCGGTTTTGCCTGGAAGGTCCAGTTTAACAAAATAGACGCCGGATTCCAGTCCGCTTACATCAGCCCGGATAACACGCCGGTAATCTGCATCAAGCCGCCTGACCACCTTGCCCGTGATGTCGATAATTTCAATGGTCCCTGCCATGCGAACACCATCCTTCATGAAGATCTCCAGTCGGTTGCCGACCGGGTTTGGCTGGATGCTGAACATTTCATCCGCCGCACGTGCTGAGAATATCCCGCTTACGGCAGGTGTTTCATCCGGCCCGGCTCCTTCGGGAGCATATCCCAGTCCGCTGTTCCATTCGATTTTCGTCACAACGAGTTTGTCGATCCTGAACCCGTTCTCTCGGATGTACACTTCGAGGTTATGTACTCCAGCTTCCGTGATTTCCACGGAACACTGTGGGCCGTCCTTGCCGTTTGTCCATAAGATCCATGCCCAGGTGCCGTCTTTTGCTCCGGTACTCTGTTCCCAGTTGACAAAGGTTCCGGATACCGGGATCACCCCATCGAGGCCGACATGGTAGGAATCGTCGCTGCCCGACGTTGCGCTTGCCCTTGCCCAGACATAATGGGTACCGGTCTCGGTGAAATTAATTTTATACACCAGTTTGGCAGCTCCGGCCAGGGCTGACTCAGCCGTTCCGAAGGACTGGTCCGTAACGGCCATCATTGCACCATCGCCTGAATATTCGGCAGGTTCCTGGACGGTAAACCACTCCACCAGACCATTCGGAACGTTCTCGGAGAAATGTTCGGCTTCCATGACGATTATTCCATCCGGTCCCGGTTGAAAATCATAGTCCTGGGCATAGGCGATCTGAAAGGAAAATGCAAGAAGGACGGACAAAGCGGTCCAGATTGCATAGTTACTTTTCGGGGTAGTTGTTTTTCTCATAATAAATGTGGGTTTAAATTAAGGTAAAGTAAATTTAGTAAATCTCTATGAATGAATGAATGAATGAATCCTTATCATTCCCTGACAACCAGAACCCTGCCGGCCCGTTCCCCCCGCTGACCGCGGATGATGATTAGGTACATACCCGGATCAACAATTCCCCGGTCCGAATTCCCGTTCCAGTATATCCTGTTGCGGGTGTTCGGGATCACTGATTTTCTGAATGCCGATAACAGCCTTCCGTTAAGATCGTAAATATCCAGGAAAACGTAGTTCTGCACTCCGTTGTCGAACTCCAGGCAGATCCTGTCCCCGAAGGGATTCGGCCAGGCCCTGATGCCCGTGATGGCCCTACCGGGTGCGCCTTCATCCGATGTGGAAAGGTAAGGCAGGGTTGGGATCTTGTTAAACCGGTACAAACTGTCGACCTCCCCCGTGGAGAAGGGATGCCGGCAAATGACGAATTCATCAAGTTCTCCGCGGTAAGGTGCATTTTCCGTATCACCGGTGTAGTTCTCCGGATGCATGAAATCCGAGTTGCCTACGACCAGGGGCATGGATTGGCTGATTTCACCGGTGTTGTCCGCGATAACGGCACTCAGAAAGTTGTTCCGGTACATCCAGAGCCTTTTGCTGAAGACATCACGGATGATCACCACGTGGTTCCATTCCCCGTTCACAAAACTGCTGGTCGAGCTGGATACGACCGATTTGGTATCGTTATCGTCGACTGAAAACCTGAAATTCCCGTCCCTCATCTCCAGGCCGAACCATTTTCCGTTGCGTTCGGTGCCACTGATCGAACTGAAGGCCCCCTTATGGAAAATGTAAGTACTGGAATCGGTGATGGCTTCCAGTCTCATCCAGAATGAGATGGAAAACGGATTGTCCCCGAATGAGATGCTGGGATTGTCCGGGACTTCGATGTGCCCTTTGGCCCCGGAATTGGCGAGGCTGATGGCCCGGCCAAAGGGTCCATCTACCCGCAGCAGGCTGGATACGTTTTTAAGGGTGCCGTTATTCCCGAAACTCGTGGAATCGTAAACGATGTTCCCCTCCTCCTCATTGAAGGGCCAGTACAGCACCAGTTCCGGCACAGCATTTTCTACGGTCGAAAATTTCCATACCACGCCGGTGGTTGTTCCGTTCAGGTTACTGGCATCGATCCTCCAGAAATAATCCGTTCCAAAGCTCAGATTGCCCGTGGGGTAACTTGTGCCAATCAGACCGGAAGCAACGGCTTTGAGCGAATTCTCGCTTTCTCCCAGGTATACATCGAAACTGAGGGTATAATTCCCCTTTCCCCAGCGTAGTGTGGTCCCGGTTATGGAAATATCCGCCTGGTTGTTGGAGGGATTGACCATCGTGACCTGGCCCGGTTTTGCACCGTCGGCAAAGGTCTGCGTGCCGTCCGAATAGGAATAGACCGATTCCTGGCTGTCATTATACGATTTGACGCGGTAATAATAGGTTGTCAGGGGGTCGAGCAAGGTATCAATGTATTGTTCGGTATCGGCCCCTGTCGAATCAACGAAGACAAAAACCGTGCTGTCAGTGGATCGTTCAATGACAAAGCCAAGTCCATCCAGGTCGTGATCATACCAGTTCAGGATGATCTTCCTTTCGGCCACCGCCTCCGCATGCATAAAACCGGGTTTGGGGAGCCCGGTAAATACCTGTGGCAGGCCGTTGATATAATCCTCGATATTCGTATAGCCGTTACCATTCTTGTCTCCGTTCCGGTCTGCCGGATCATTGGGGTTCAGTCCAAGGCCGGTTTCATACTCATCGGGCATGCCGTCGTGGTCCGAATCAGCGAGGGGTGGCAGGCTGTGAAGCCTGGGGAAGCCTCCAACGTCACCCTGCCGGTTAATGATCGCACCCGTACTGTCGACCAGGTTTTTTATGGCCCTGTTATCGGCATCATCCCTGGTGGGGAAGGAAGCCCCCACATGCCGGATGATCTCCTGGTAGGCATCCACGGCGGATTGTTCAGGGATCGGATTGGGCACCGTAAAGGGTACGTCGTACCTGATCGGGAGTCCCCCGTTCAGCGGATCCACACCCCCGTTCCAGTTGTCCGCGGTAATTTCAGGGTAACCGGCTACGTAATTTCCGGTTATATACATCCGTTTGGTGGGTTCGGCCTCGACGATCCTGTGTTTCCAGGTACCGGTTGCGGGTCCTGCTTTATAATAATTATTCACCAGGTTAACTCTTCCGGTGGGACTCGTATACGCGGAGTTGTTCCCCCAGTTGTAGATCACGTTATTCCTTGAATCCGTTATGTCTTCATCATAGGTATAAGCATACTTTGGATGCCGGGTGCTGTTGGTATGGATCAGGTTGTGATGGTAAGTGGTATAGCCACCCCATAAACCTCCCATGGAATGGCCCGCCAGGTTAAGCCCTTCCCCGACAATACACCATTGCACAGTGATATTATTGTTTCCATATGCGGTAAAACATTCGTCCACGCCCCAGCTCATAGTACAGTGGTCCAGGATGATATTCTGGCTTTCAGTGTCAATGTCCAGGGCATCCGATTTGAGCCCGAAACGGTCACCGAGGCGAAACCTCATATATCTGACGATAACGTTATTCGCACTCCTGATAATGGTGGGGTAATCCCTGACGCAGATCCCGTCTCCGGGAGCCGTTTGACCTGCAATGGTGATATTGCTCTCCCTGATAAACAGGGCGGATTGAAGCTCAATATCACCGGAAACACGGAAGACAACGGTCCGGTTTGGCTGGCTGACCGCATCCCGGAGAGACCCGGGCCCGGAATCATTAAGGTTCGTAACCTCGTAAACGGTTCCACCGCGTCCTCCGCTCGTATATTTTCCGTATCCCTCGGCCCCGGGAAATGCCGGTAATTGCGCCTGGAGCGACGGAAATCCCGGCAGTAATGCCATGGCAATCCAGAAAGACGATCTTCTTAATAGATGCTTCATCTCCGGTAAATTAGTTTTAACCCAATAAAATAAGCTTTTCTCCTAAGAAAACGGTGTAGAAATATAAGTTTTTTTTATACCGGAATCTGTTAAACGCCGGCATGTCATGACCGGTCTGCAAGGAAGGGAATTTCAGTTACGCAGACGCCTCGTGTTCCGTCCTGCGGATGATCTCATCCTGGAGGTCCCTGCCAAGGTCCTTGAAATAATCGCTGTACCCGGCAACCCTGACGATCAGGTCGGCATACTTTTCGGGTTCCAGCTGGGCTGCCCGCAGGGTTTCCGCCGTTACCACATTGAATTGTATATGATGGCCGTTCATCCTGAAATAGCCTCTGATCAGCCGGGTGATCTTCTCCATCCCTTCCTCTGTTTCGAGGAAGGATGGGGTGAATTTCTGGTTCAGCAGTGTTCCCCCGGTTCTCAGGTGATCGATCTTGGCTGCAGAATTAAGAACAGCAGTGGGACCGGAACGGTCGGCTCCCTGGACGGGCGATATCCCTTCCGAGAGCGGTTCCCCGGCTTTCCTTCCATCCGGCAAAGCGCCGGTCACGCTGCCGAAATAGATGTGGGAGGTGGTCGGAAGGAGGTTGATCCGGTAAGTGGCTCCACGGGGACTCTTTCGGCCGTCCACGGCCTTGAAATAATATTCAAATACCTCCTTCAGCAGGTCATCGGCATAATCGTTATCGTTCCCGTATTTTGGAGTATGATTCAGAAGTTCGTAACGGAATTCCTCATAACCCTTGAAATTGGCGGCTAGCAAATCAAGCATTTCCTGCATGCTTTTATGTCCATGGTCGAAAACATGGTATTTCAGGGCAGAAAGGCTGTCGGTCAGGCTGCCGGTCCCCACCCCCTGGATGTAGCTGGTGTTGTACCTTGCACCACCTGCGTTATAATCCCTCGCATTCCCGATGCAATCATCGATCAGGAGGGACAGGAAGGGTACCGGCATGTGTGCAGCGAAAACCTCTTCAATCAGATTGCTGCCAAGTACCTTGATCTCCACAAAATGCTCAAGCTGTTTCCTGAACGCCTCCATCAGTCCATTAAAGTCCCGGAAATCCGCAGGATCCCCGGTCTCCGGTCCGATCTTCCTGCCTGTGCGAGGATCCAGACCGTTATTCAAAGTGATCTCGAGGATCTTCGGCAGGTTAAAGTAGCCGGTCAGGATGTAGCATTCAGTTCCGAACGCACCTGTTTCAACACATCCGCTCGCTCCTCCCCTGCGGGCATCCCGAAGGGATTTCCCCTGCCGGGTCATTTCCAGGATCAGTGCATCGGCATTGAAGCAGGAAGGCTGGCCGAAACCGGTTCTGATGATGTCGAGGGCTTTCAGAACGAACTCATCCGGATTTTTCCTGCTGATCTGTACCATGGAACTGGGCTGGAGGATCCTCATTTCCCTGATCACCTCGAGGATCAGGTAGCTCAGCTCATTTACGGCATCCTCCCCTTCTTCTGTAAGTCCCCCCAGGTTGATCAGGCTGAAATCCGTATAGGTGCTGCTCTCCTGCGCGGTTACCCCCACCTTGGGTGGTGAGGGATGGTTGTTGAACTTGATCCAGAAGGATTGCACAAGCTCTCTTGCTTTTTCCCGTGTCAGGCTGCCGTTGGATATTCCCTCCCGGTAAAACGGAAGGAGATGCTGGTCCAGGCGCCCCGGGTTGAAGCTGTCCCACGGATTGAGCTCCGTGATCACCCCGAGATGGACAAACCAGTAGTACTGCAGGGCTTCATGAAAGGTATCCGGTTTCCGGGCGGGGACCTTCCGGCAGATCCTGGCCAGTTCAAGGAGTTCCTCACGAAGGGAGTATTCATGCTCCCCGGCCTTTTTTTTCATTTCCGGGCCGGACGGATCTGCAGCGGCTGCCATCTCCTCCAGGACATCCGCATGTCTTCCGGCATACATGATGATGGCCCGGGCGCTTATTTCCATGGCCCGGAGTTCCTCAAGCTGCATGTCAAGCTGCATGTCCATCCGGCTGTCCGACAGCTTTTCGTCTGCGATCCGCTTACCACCTGCGATCAGTTGGTCCCCTGCGCCCTCATTTTCCAGCCTTGTCATGGTGGTGCTGATATCCTCAACGATATCCAGCATGCCCTTGTGATAGATCTTGTCCCCCAGCACGGTATGCCCCGGAGCCCTTTGCTCCTGGAATTCGGTGAAGACCCCGGCCGAATAGGCTTCTTTCCATTCCCGGGGCAGGAGTTCCATGATCCGCTCCCGGTTGCTTTTTCCCCTCCAGAAGGGAATGATCTTTTCCCGGAACGCCAGGCGGGTCGGGGTATCTACGACAAAAGAAACTTTTTCCCTCGAATCCAGGATATCCAGGTCTTTTTCAGTATGTATGCAGATCTCGGGATATGTGGGCGTTTCCCTGGGCCCCGGTCCCCTTTCACCCACGATAAGTTCTCCCTTGTTGATGCATACGGCCTTATGCCTGAGTATGTATTCGAAACAACGGGCACGTTGAACCGGTATGGACATTTCATCCACTCCTTCCTGCTGGTAGAATTCTGTCACCAGCAGTGCCCTTTCGGCTGACAGCCGGTTCACCGCTGCGAGGCTCTGTTCTCTTAGTTTCCTGATTCGTTCGTTCATCACAGCGTTATTTCTTTACTGGTAACGTCCCTGTCGGGTGTCGCACGGGTTTCCGGCATCACCCTCCGATCCCGACCTGGAGTCCCGCTTTCGAAAACTGTTTTCTGATCGCTTCGATCCGCTCCTTTTCCGGTACCCGGAAGCCATTCTGACGGTTTTCCTTCTTAAACCTCCTGTACTTGTGGGTTCCGTATGGATGGTAGGGCAGGATATCCACGGCCCGTATCCCGTTGAGTGTTACCAGGTATTCAAGCATGGCCCCTATTTCCGTGTCCCTGTCGTTAAAGCCCGATACAACGGGTATCCGTATGATTACGGCGGCTGTTCCCTTCAATGCCCTCCTCAGGTTTGCCAGTATCATATCGTTCGACACGCCGGTGTATTTCCTGTGCTTTTCCGCATCCATGGACTTCAGGTCATAAAGCAGCAGGTCCGCCATGTCCGAAACCTTCTCCATGTTTTCAGCACTTGTATAGCCGCTTGTGTCCACTGTGGTATGAAGGTTCCGTTCCCTCGCCAGACCGAGCAGCCGGAAAAGGGCCTCCGGCTGATGAAGCGGTTCCCCGCCGGAAAAGCTGATACCTCCACCTGATTCTTCCATGTATACCCTGTCCCGCTCCAGTTCATCCATGAGTTCATCCACCACGATCCACCTGCCCACCTCTGTTTCCCTCAAGATCTCAACACCATCAAAGCTGATCTTTTCACTGAACCGTTCGATGCCCGCGTCTATTCCTTCGGGGTTATGGCACCACCGGCATTCAAGGGGACAGCCCTTGAAAAATACGGTGGTCCGGATACCGGGACCATCATGTACGGCGAAACGTTTAATATCAAAAATGCAAACCTTCATTCCTTCAGGATACGGATGATCTGAATCAGTGCAGAGAATACCGGGTGGGGTACTAGGAGATCAGGCAGCAGAAAAGTCCGCGGCCCTGCCTGGTGTACATCCGGGTCAGGTGGAGAATGCGCATCACCCCTGGGAAGTTTGCGTAAAGATACTGATTCGCCGCTGAATTATCAAAGCAGCAGGGAATTGAACAGCAACTTATAGGTGGCATGCGTGGACGCCCTGAAATTGGGATTGAAGGCAAAAAGCACGAACTGCCCCTTCCCTTTTCGCATCCATACCATGAGGGATTTATCGCTGAGCAACTCCTCCTTTTCGATGTATCCGCTGAGGAGGATATTCCTTTCAGGCGTGACCCCGATCACCCTGCGGTCCATATCGAAAGAGGGTACCGTTGTCTCAAACACCGGTTCCCCGCGGTAGAAAACTCCGACATTCCCGGGCATACCCAGTGTCAGGGGACTGTCCGATTTCAGGTTGATCCTCACAAGTGAACCGGGACAGTAAAGCCCTTCCTTTGCCAGCTGGTCTGATACATTCCAGAAAGGGAGCCCGAAGTCTTCCTTTTCCTTATCCTTTTCCTTATCCTTTTCCTTGTCCTTTTCCTTGTCACGGGGTATGCTCAGTTTCCCTTCGAAAAGCGCCGTTGACTCTTCCCATGCGATGATGATCCCGCCATTATCGACGAAGGTCATGAGTTTGTCCATTCCCTTGGCGCCTATGCCCTTTGTGAATTGCGGGGGCAGGCTCATCCGGTAGCTCCTGCTGCTGCTTCCGTAGGTTCCGTCCATCAGGATGGATTTCCTTGAACCGGGAAACACCACCACATCGTACTGCGCCGTAAAATCAGTCCCCTCGAAATCCCCGGGCTTCACGACCGTGAAGGGTATGTTGTAGGTGTCCAGCACATAGCGGGTCCACCCGGCATCCATGTCGTGAAAATTGGTTTCCACAATGGCGATGCGGGGCATTTTGACGGTTTCTGCGGGTCCGGGTGCAGCGGAGGCATAGAGGGGCTCCACCTCAGCTTCATCAAGGACTGCATTGAGCGAACCGCCCTTTTTCCCTGCACTGATCAGGAAGCTGCCTTTTTCAACCGGCTTTTCGTTCACCCGGGCATCTTCCGTCAGGCGCTCCACCTTGAGTCCCAATTCAAGTGCCCGGAATGCAGCAGCATAGCTTTCGTTCCATGATGCGGGGAAAACTGCAATGTCACCCGGGGTAACCTGCTTTCGCATGCTGTATTCGCCCGGGATCTCCCTGATCGAGGATTCAAGTTTCTCGGACCGCTTGTTGATCTCCCAGCTTTTCACGCCCATATGCAGGGGAAGGGACCAGGTGGCAATATCGTAGGGCCGGATTACAGGTCCTCCCAAGGTATAATGCCTGACCGGGTATTCCTGGGTCTCGAGGACTTCCTTGATGAAAGCCCGGAACGGCTGTGCCAGCGGAACGACCACGGATCCTTTCTCCACCACCCTGTTTCCCAGCACTATCTCATTGTCGGTGGCATAAACATGGATGCCGTGTTCTTTCAGAAGATTCACCAGTTTGACCAGTTCGCCCGGATCATGCTGTTCCGCGGGCATAATGTAGTAAAAGGGAGGCTGTGTCAGGCCCTTGGTCACCTCCTTGACTGCCATGCTGTTGCGGAAAGCAAGGATGTCCCATCGATGGTTAGAGGCCGTCTTCAGGATGGAACAGGTTGAGGACAACTCCAGGTCAACGATGTCCGACAGGTGCCACCAGCCCCCTTCCCAGGGGTGAGGCATATTAACGCTCTTCTTGTACTCCGCAAGTCCCTTTCCGCTCACGCTCAATTCATTGGGTTCGATGTAGACCGGCGTGGCGGTCTGAACACTGGCCGCTTCGGTCAGCATTCCGATCACGTTCTTCCAGATGCAGGTTTCCGTCGATCCAGGCCAGTAATCGTCGAACAGGTTATGGGTCGATACCCCGAACAGGCTGTCCCTCGTCATATCTTTCAACATATTGGACCCGAAGACCCCGGCCCAGGTCCATATTTCGGCATCCACGTTTTCTGCGATGGGATCGTGGTTTGGGGGAACAAAAAACCGGGGACCGGTCGATCCCATCTGGTGCTTTTCAACCATCACCTGGGGGAACCAGTCCAGGTTATAGATCCGTGCAATGGCACGCGTATCCTCCTGGGAAAGGGTTACGAAGTCCCGGTTGTTATCATGCCCGACGTACTTGTGGTAAACCCTGGGCAGGGACGACCCCTCGTACTGGGTCCCCTTGAATTCTTTGTAGTTCTGCACGACGAAATCCATTCCGTCCGGGTTATGGTTCGGGACCATCATGTAGACGACATCTTCAAGCCACCGGAGTTTTACGGGATCCTCCGTTGTTGCCAGGTCATAGGCGATGAGCGGGGCAGCCTGGGAGGGCGCCACCTCCGATGAATGCATGGACAGGGTGCCCAGCACGAATATCTTCCCATTTTCAAGCATATCCTGCAATTCGGCCGGGGGGATATCGGTATCCAGGGCCAGCCTGCGGTTGATCTGCTTCAGATCCTCCAGGGCCGCAATGTTGGCAGCAGAGGAAAGAAAGGCGATATACATGGGCCTGCCGAGCGGGGATTTCCCGATTTCAACCATCTTCACCCGGTCAGAGGCTGCATCAAGTCCCTTCAGATATGTAATAAGTTGTTCATAAGTGAACAGGTTCCTGTCGGATCCCGGTTCGAATCCGAAAAAGTCAAGGGGTTTTTGCTGCGCATGAAGGCTGGCAGCCAGTAAAATGAGGCAGGTAAAAAGGAAGGTCAATAGACCTTTTTTTAGGAGCTTACGTTTCATAGTTCGTTGTTTGAGGTTAGAAATTCTGACCCTGAAAATAAACTATTTTTTACACCCCTGTCCTCCTGAAAAAGGTCTTTTTGATTAATTGATAAAATTCAATTAATTTTTGCCCCGCGAATTCTGCATTCTTATGGCTAATTCAAAGGAAGTTCTGAAGTACCTGAAATTATCCGTTGATGTCGAACAGGAGCCGGGTGAGGAGATCCGGAACCACATCCGGAACACACTGCTGGGAACCCCCGGAAAGCTCCGTTACAGGCATACCTCGCTTGAAACAAAGCTTCCCTTCCTGGGCAGGATCTATTTCCTGATCCTTAGAAAATCCGGGAAACTGCTTGGAAGTATCGCTTTTAGTCTGAGGGAGATAAAATCCAATTCCCGGTCACACGATGCCTGGTATGTCCGCTATTTCTCCGTACAGGCACCCCTTCGTGATTCGAACTATAAGCAGCAGCGATTGAACAGGGAAGAAAGAAAGCGGCAAAAAAGGCAGAAAGACAAACCCCACGGAGACAGTTTACTGAAAAATTTTGTACAGCCCTACTTCGACGAACCGGATAAAATGCTGGCAGGAAATAAGGCAAATAAGCCCAGAAGCCTGGTCTATGCCTTTGTGGAAAGGGAGAACCTCCGGTCCTGGAATTTCACTGAACTGGTAGGCTTTGAAACGGTCGGGAGGGTATGCACGATGATTTTCAGCCGCTACAATCCCGTAAAGCACCCGAAAGTATCCCTGATAACAGAGTCCGAAAAGGCTCCCCACCTGGAGCGTCTGAGAGAATACTACAGGAATTATTCATTTTTTACGGAACAGAATCTTTATTATCAGGAGTATTACCTGGTCTGGAGGGAGAACGGGGAGATCATTGCGGGATGCCAGGCCAATCCGGAATCATGGGAAATAGTGAACTTTCCGGGTGGTATGAGCCGCTTCCTCATAAAATACGGGGGTAAACTTCCGGTTATCAGAAGGTACATTGTGCCCGGGTACCAGAAATTCATTGCAGTTGAAGGTATCTGGTTCAGGGAAGGGCATGAACAATGTCTGCATGACCTGTTTGAGACGGCCTGCGCCATGTACGGCCTTCATTCGGTCGTGATCTGGCTCGATGAAAGAAGTCCCCTGCTGAAAACCCTGCAATCCCTCGGCAGGCTTGGAATCATAGGTAAATTTTTCAAGCCCGCATATGTTGACATACGGGTAAAATTCAATAATTACCGGAAGGAGGACAGGAAAATCTATTTTGAACAACCAGCCTACCTCTCCTGTTTTGATATGTCCTGAGAATTTCCCGCCCTGGCGGTTTCAGCAGAACGGATTGATACCCGTCCCTTTTATTCGGATCCCTGGGGTACTGATCCCGCGGGTTCCTCCCCTTTCAGGTAACGGTCAAGGAAAACCAGGATTTCCCCGTATCCCCTGTTCCGGTTTTCCGTCTTGGCAAAACCGTGGCCCTCATCGGGAAAGATGATGTATTCAGCATAAACCCCGTTATTCCGCACGGCTTCAACGATCTCGTCCGATTCCACCTGGAGCACCCTCGGGTCGTTGGCTCCCTGCAGCACCATGATCGGGTTCCTTACCTGTCCCGCATGGAAGAGCGGCGAAATGTCGTACAGCCTGACCGAATCTTCCGTATACGGGTTTCCCATTTCCTGGTAAAGGGCATCTCTGAATGCCCCCCACCATGGAGGGATCGATTTGAGGGTGCGCAGCCAGTTGGTAACCCCGAACATGTTGACACCGACTTTAAACTCCTCCGGTGCAAAGGTCATGGCCGCCATGACCATGAATCCCCCGTAGCTTCCCCCGAAAATGCCAATTTTTTCTGGGTCAATGTATTCCTGCTCCTGAAGCCATTTCTTCCCCCAGATGCAATCCCTGAGGTCCTTATCACCGTGGTTGCGGTCGTCCATCCGGTAAAAGGTCTTGCCGTACCCGCTGCTGCCCCTGTTATTCACGGCGAGAATGGCATAATCATGGTTAACCAGGAACTGGATGAGCGAGGAGAACTGTACGCGGGACTGTCCCCCTGGGCCGCCGTGTACCCATACAAGTGCAGGCACTTTGTTTTTCCTGGAAGCCATCTTGGGTTTGTAGAATATGGCCGGTATATCGAGTCCGTCGAACGAGGGGTATCTTACGACTTCCGCACTCACCAGGTCGTCCGGATTGATTTCAGGATTCAGGGTCTCTGTAAGTTTTTTGGATTCAGCCGTCTCAAAATCATAGACATACAGGTTGTCAGGGGACTTCGAAGTCCCTACGGTCATGCGCATGAGTTTTTCGCTGTCGGAAATCCGCACAGAACCGATGTCCCCGTCCTCCAGCTGCGGAAAATCAACCTGTTCTCCCGTTTCATTATTTATGATCAGCAGGTTGTTCTTGCCGTCATCGTTCACTGCGATCACCCTGTATTTTTCATTTTCACTCAGCATGCTGTACATGACATCCCAGCCGGTTTGGTAAATCGTTTTCCGGGCACCCGACGCAATTTCATATTCCATCAGGGCCGTAAATTCCCCTTCTGCGTCCGAGAGATAATAATAGTGCGTGCCCGCCCTGTTAAAGCCGGAAGGTTCATAGCGCCCCGGGGCATCCGGTTCGGATATCTCGGTCATCTGTCCGCTGGCACATTCCATCAGATAAAGTTTACTTTCACTGGTGGAAATGGCCCGTGTCAGTATAAAAAGACTCTCATCATCGGACACATCCACCAGGTTGAGTCCCTCTTTGTTCTCATAAATCATCTCCGGTTTCCATTCCCCTACCTTCATCCTGCGTACATCAAAGAACCGGGGATCCCTGAGATTGGAACCATAATACATGTACTTCTTGTCCCTGCTCCATCCGGCAAACGAGGCTTTCTCCCGTTCACCGGGTGTAAGATCGAGTGAGGTGCCGTCAGGGTTCAGCAGGTAAATATGATCCCGCTCGTTACCGCCCTGGTCGGCGGAATACAGGAGCTGGTCCCCGCCCGGTACATAATCAATTGCAAAAAAGGATTCAACTTCTGAATTGGTGATTTGCCGCTTTGTTCCATCGGCAATGCTCAACTCGAAGACATTGAAAATACCGGACTCGTTGCTGCTGAAAAGCAGCCTGTCCTCACCCTCCGAAAAGGATCCCCCGCTGATGCTGATATTCTTGGAGAGTTGTTCGATGGTGTAACGTGTGATCTGCTTTTCCTCCCGCTGGGCGCAGGATGCAAGCAGAAAAAGAATGGTAAAAAATGTAAGGTTTCTCATGATTGATATTATTTTATTCCTGGAAAATTAACTTCGATTCAGACTTCGATAAAATCTTCCTTTTCTGTGCCACAGACCGGGCAGACCCAGCTGTCAGGCAGATCTTCGAAAGAGGTGCCCGTGGCTATCCCGTTCTCCGGGTCCCCTTCCTGCTCATCATAAACATACCCGCAGGCTGTGCACTGGTGTTTTCCGGAATCCGGCCTTCCGGATTTTCGCAGAGCTCCGGTTTCAGGCTTGGTCTCAGATTTATTATCGAGCCTGGATTTATCGACGTAGGTAGGAGCATTTTTGGGTGCCACGGCTTTTTTAACCTTGCGGTAATAAAGATAAGTGATCGGTTCGGCATCGTGGTCGATCACCTCGCTGTGCAACAGTTTGCCAATGAATAAAATATGTGTATCCACATCCAGGGTCTGGACCACCCTGCATTCAAGAATGGCTATGCATTCATTCATTACGATAGGCACCCCCGTCTCGCCGTACCGCAGATTCATACCTTCCAGTTTGTCCGAATCCCTCCCGCTTTTGTATCCGAAACGGGTAAAGATCTC
>Ga0307419_10001087_pt1 | contig 14077 bp, 11 predicted proteins | sample SalMarWE160230MG_2_FD_202512 | JGI IMG/M metagenome (GOLD analysis project Ga0307419, IMG submission 202512) | Salt marsh sediment microbial communities from the Plum Island Ecosystem LTER, Massachusetts, United States - WE1602-30 | ecosystem: Environmental > Aquatic > Marine > Intertidal zone... | reverse complement strand
CAGATGCCAAATGTGCAAAAAGAGCAACCCTGCCGAACCTCTTCACGTTCACCACAAACAACCACTTCGAAGTTTTCCATCTCTAGATGAAGCTAATCAGCTCACGAACCTTGTCAGCTTGTGTCCCCGCTGTCATCAGAGAGCCGAAGCGATTGTCCGTGTAAACAGCGGTATTCGAGGTCTGGGCCATATTCTTCATGGCCTTGCTCCCTTATTGTTGATGTGCGATACCGGTGATCTGGGTCTTTTTGCTGATTTTCATTCACCATTTGGCGACAATCGACCAATCGTTTTAATTCATGAACAAATTCCTGCAGGCATTGGGTTCAGTAAATCGCTTTATGAGCGTCTCCAGGAGTTATTAAAGACAGCTAAAGATTTAGTAGATAAATGTCCTTGTGATACGGGTTGTCCATCTTGTGTCGGACCGGGAGGAGAAATGGGTTCAGGAGGTAAACAGGAGACTCAAGCTATCTTGTCGATTTTGTGTGGATAAGCCGGTATAATTTTTAGTCATTTATTATCAATAAACACTATGATCATTCCGGAGATCATCTTCGAAAATTTCCTTATCCCACAATAATCGATCCCCTTTTCCAGTATTTGACCCTTGCTTTTCTTTCCCAGGGGGCTTATAGGTTAGACAGCCATCAGCATTGCTCAATCTGATTGCCACAGCGTGGTACATGTTATTTTCATTACTTTCTCAATCAACATAAGCACAATGAACTTGAGTCATTATCACTCTGGAAATTAAACAATCTTACACAGACCTAACTCTGCGTGCTTCATATACATTATTTATTCGTTCCAATAAATCAAGAGTTCTTCTCAGCTCGGAGACATTCTTTACTCCCAGCACCAGATTAAAAATCGCTTCACCTTGATTTTCATCTACATCAACCCTCAATTCCGTTAGACTGACATTATTATTCGACAAAACCGTTGCAATGTCTTTTGTCAAACCATCACGGTCGTAGGCCTTGATTATTATTGGGACAGGGAAAGTCCTTATCGGGGATCCCCATGAAACTTCCACCAACCTTTCCTGATCCTTTACGTTAAGAATGTTTGAGCAATCCTTTCGGTGGATAGTCGCTCCCCTTCCCCTGGTGATAAATCCAATGATCTCATCACCCGGTGTTGGACTGCAGCATCCTGCTAACTGATTCTTCAAACCTTTTAATCCAACAACAGAAACGTCACCTGAGGTTTCTCTACTAATTTCGTCCTTATAATGTCCTGGAAAGTCCGGGGAATCCTTTTCCTTTATTAAAACCAGGGCATGAATAACTCGGCCAAGAGATATATCACCGCAGCCAATAGCCGCTTGCAGGTCCTCAGCTTCTTCGTAATTAAAGGTTTTGGCTAAATCATCATAATCAATATCTGAACCTAAAGCCAGTCGTGCTATTTCTTTTTCGAGCAATTGAATTCCACTTTCAACATTTTGCACTTTTTCAAGCTGCTTGAACCAGCGCTTAATTTTACTTCTGGCAGATTTTGTCTTAACCAGTTCAAGGTTTTCATTCAACCAATCCCTGCTAGGACCACCCCGTTTTGCAGTTAGGATCTCAACCTGGTCTCCAGTAGCTAATATGTGATCCAGAGATACTAATCTCCCGTTGACTTTTGCTCCACGACAGCGGTGGCCGACTTCCGTGTGAACGTTATAGGCAAAATCAATTGGCGTGGCGCCTACCGGTAAATCTAAAATATCGCCTCGGGGCGTAAATGCATATACCCTATCTCCAAAAATCTCATTTTTCAATCCATCTACAAATTCCTGGGCAGATTCAACATCCTGCTGCCATTCTAGCATTTGCCTGAGGTAAGCCACGCGCTGCTCAAAATCTTTATCTCGTTTTTGTCCTTCTTTATATCTCCAGTGCGCGGCTATGCCGTATTCTGCCTTGCGATGCATTTCTGGTGTCCGTATCTGCACTTCGAGATTTTCTCCGTCTTCATAAATAACAGCCGTATGGATGGATTGGTACAGACTGGGTTTCGGAGCGGCAATATAGTCATCAAATTCCCCCGACAAGGGACGCCAGTGCGAATGGATAATACCCACTGCAGCGTAACATTCCTCCTCTGTTGGAACAATGATCCTAACTCCCCTAATATCCGATAATTCATTAAAAGGGATCTTTTTCCTTTTCATTTTGCGGTAAATTGAGTAAATATGTTTTGGCCTGCCTGAAACATCAGCTTGCATACCAGCCTGATTCATTATTTTCGTGATCTTACTGGTAATCTTGTCCATTTTTTTTTCCCGTTCCGAACGTCTTTCATCCAGCTGGCGGGCAATGTCATGATAGACATCAGGTTCAAGATACCGGAAAGCCAGGTCTTCCAGGTCCCATTTTATCTGCCAGATACCAATCCTGCTGGCAAGTGGAGCAAACAGATCCATCGTTTCTTGAGCGATACGTTGTTGTTTTTCTTCTGGTAAATACCCCAAAGTACGCATATTGTGGAGACGATCCGCAAGTTTAATTAAAACTACTCTGGGATCTTCAGCCATGGCCAGGAAAGTTTTTCTTAAATTTTCCGAAGCCAGTTCGGCTCTCCACTGTTTCTGATCCATCTCTTCCGGAGCGGCTTTTCTGGATTTTCTACCTTTATCCTTTTGCTCATCAGAGCTCCTTGAAACCCTTGGCAAGGACCCCAGTTTTGTTACTGCTTGCACAAGCTCAAATATTTCTTTGCCAAATTCCCGTTTCAATTCTTTAGGATCATATCCCGTATCTTCAACCGTATCATGCAGTAATCCTGCCGCAACAACTGCAGGTGGTACATGCAGTTCTGCCAGGATTTGAGCTACAGCTTTGCAGTGATTGATGTAGGGTTCGCCAGAGGCACGGTTTTGCCCTTTATGAGCTTTTTCAGCCACATCTAGAGCCCGTTGAAGTAATTCTTTTTCAACAGGTGAATATTTTTCTGATAACGATTCAATATATTTTGAAATCTTCATTTTATAATGGACTCGAATGGGATCTTCACAAATCAGAAGTTTTCAACATCGACGGCTTACCCATTATACCTCTAAGATAATTATCTATGGCACCTGAGTGCCCGGTTGACTTGCTTGTTCCCATAAGCTAAACTATTATCATTAATGGTACAAACTTAGCCTATGAATTTATTCCGGAATTCAACCAAATCAATTTCTATCCATGAAAAATAATTATCTAGTTATTCAATTCCTATACACGTCTACTTATCAATGCATTTTTTGCGACATATAAGAAAACCATTTTTATGAACATCAACTGCCAAGCATCACCACCTCCAATCAAATATGCTCTTCCGATTATTCTGCTTTCCCTGTTAGGGATAATATTCTTTTCTTCTGCCTGCTCTCATCTAACAGCAACTTTCACACCTGCTCCTCCTGTCCAGGAAATTAGCGAGTTATCATCCCAACCTACCTTGACCGCAACTGTTACACCGCAAATCATCACACCACCGTTTATTACATGGCTGGATCCTACGTTGCCCGACTCCATCCAGAACCTAATTTCCCAACAAATAAATTTCAATATAACAACCAACAGAGAAAAAGCCCAATTGATATTTTCTTCAGAAAAGGCCGAACAAATAGGTTCCTGGACTTATCTACTGGTAGCTCCTTTTTACTCACGATTAGATAATATAGAATTCTCTGATTTGCTGAATCTATGGGAATCTGGATCACTGGATATTCCAGGATATGATCAACTGCTAATGAGCGAAGAATCTAAAATCCATCTCTCCCAATTCTGGGGAGAACCGCCTTCAGCTGGAATATTTATTACCGCTTCAGATCAAATTCAAGAAACAATCTGGCGGAACTCTACATCGCTAGCTATCATTCCTTTTGATCAGGTAAATCCATCGTATAAAGTAATTTCTATTAACGATAAAAATCCCTTAACCTTCTCCTCAGAAAATGATGTATATCCTTTAACTTTTCCTATTTATTTGACAACTTCAGATTCTTCATTGCTTGATCATTTGCAACTGATTAATATCAGCAATTATGACCGATCTAAATTAACTTCTGTTGCTTTGACTGGCGTAACTGCTTTGGTTAGGGATACCGCTGTAATTATGGAAGACAAAGGGGTTTTATATCCTGCAGATGATATCCGTGATATTCTTCTATCAGCAGATATTACCCATATTAACAACGAAGTGCCTTTTGCTGTGGACTGTCCTCCTCCTGTTTCTTCCCAGGAAGGTCTCTCATTCTGCTCTAGCGATGCCTACATTGACCTTCTCAAGTCGATTGGCACTGATATCGTTGAATTGAGTGGTGACCATTTTGCCGATCATGGACCGGATGCAATGCTTCATACTCTAGACCTGTACAAACAAAACGGTATTCTCACATACGGTGGAGGCATTAATCTACAGGCGGGGCTAGATCCTGTTATCATCGAACATAACGGAAATAAAATTGCTTTCATTGGTTGCAACGCTAAAATCCATGAAAGATATGCCACTGCATCTGAAACCAATCCGGGAGCTTCCCATTGCGATTTTGATTGGATGCTTCCAGAAATTAGTCGCCTTTCCGAGCAAGGGTTTATTGTGATTGCAACCATGCAGCACGAAGAGATAGACAGTTATTTCCCCATCGCACTCCAGCTGTACGATTTTCGCCGACTATCTGAAGCTGGAGCTTCAATCGTCAGCGGAAGCCAAGCCCACCATCCCCAGGGCATTGAATTATCTGATTCCAAATTCATCCATTACGGTCTAGGGAATTTGTTTTTTGATCAATGGTATCTGGCAACCCGCAATCCAGAACAGCATATCAACAAGGACAAGTCATTTATCGATTTCCACTACTTTTATGACGGCAAGTATATCAACACCAGACTAATTCCACTCCAGTTTATTGATAATGCCCATCCCCGCGTAATGACAGCAGAAGAGGAAGATTCGTTCCTCACTGATTTCTATAAAGCTTCCAAATGGAATAACCAATGGATTTATCTCTATCCTGCACATTTTTTTGATAACGTTGAAAAACAATGAATAAAACAACTTTCAGTAAAAATATCCTTCTAATTACTTTACTGGCCCTGACAGTAATCATCTTATTTGTTAGTCTTGATTTTTCGATTGCCTCCGCTTCAGACACATTTCCAAACAAACTCACGCAGCCAATACCTGCCATTTCTGAAGAACCCGAGGAAGAATCCAATATTATCCTCATGATCGGAATTGTGATTGGTCTACTTCTGATCTCTTCCCTTGTTGGAATTGTCACCGAGAGGTTAAGGGTTCCCTATACTGCCGGACTTGTTGTTATTGGACTGGTTCTTGCGCTGGTTGGTCAAAGAGATTTCAATGTCAGCCCGGAACTCTTTTTAGGATTACTTGTACCACCTCTGATATTTGAGGCTGCATTCCAGGTCAAAGCTCAGGATTTATTTAAGGATATAACGCCTATACTCAGTCTTGCTGTGCCAGGTGTGTTATTAACTACTTTCCTGGTCGGCGGTGTCCTTTATTGGGGGACTGATTTCTCTCTGACGACAGCCTTATTATTTGGCTCTTTGATCGCCGCAACGGACCCAATTGCTGTAATTTCATTGTTTCGTTCCCTAGGAGTCCCACATCGGCTGCAAATGATCCTTGAAGGTGAAAGTCTTTTTAATGATGGGACTGCCATAGTTCTCTTTAATATGATGATCACTGTCGCCGTCACGGGCTACTTCAATCTCGGAGAAAGTGTTTTGAACTTTATTGTCGTTTCCGGCGGTGGATTAATTATAGGCTTAGTTCTGGGCCTATTGATTTCTTTAGCTATCAGCACAATTGATAACTCACTGATCGAAACAACACTAACCACTGTTCTTGCATTTGGGTCATATATCGTTGCTGAGCAATTTCATGTCAGCGGCGTTCTTGCTGTCGTTGCTGCTGGTATTGTCAGCGGTAACCTCGGTCCGCGCCGGATGGCCCCAACAACCCGCATCCTCGTTTATAATTTTTGGGAATATGCTGCCTTTTTAGCCAACTCATTCGTATTTCTGTTAATAGGTCTTCAAATAGACCTGAATATTCTAATAACCGATTGGAAGGCGGTTTTGTGGGCGATCCTTGCTGTTCTGGTAGCAAGGGCAGCCTCAATTTATGGTTTGTCCTGGATCGGTCCCGGCATCCCCCGACGCTACAAACATGTTCTATATTGGGGTGGTTTGAGAGGTGCTATTTCACTTGCACTTGCACTCAGTTTGCCTGCCAGTCTCGGCGAACAAGGCACAATCATCAAGTCTATGGCTTTTGGTGTAGTACTGTTTACACTTCTTGTCCAGGGTTTGACAATGAAACCCTTTATCACTCGCATGGGATTAATAGAAAAAAGCCCTGCCCAGGAAGAGTACGAAAGCCTCAATGCCAGGTCAGTAATGGCTAGATCAGCTCACAAACAACTCGAATCCATGTACAAGGATGGAATGCTTTCCCGGCATGTTTGGAATGTCCTCTCTAAACCGATAACAGCTCATGCAAATACTTTAGGAGATGCTGCCGCCAAGGCCATTAGAGCCCATCCTGACGTTGAAACCAGAGAACTGGACTCAGCCATTAAAGCCGTATTAACCAGCGAAAGAGCGACTCTGCGTTCCCTGTTGCGTGATGGAAGAATCTCTGAAGAAACATTTTCCAGCTTGGTACACGAAGTTGATAGCTCATTAATGGAAAACCACTCAGATCTGGTCCAGCTTTTGAGAATGCGATCACGAAAGGATATTGAAGTTTTAATGGCCATTGTCATTCAAGATAAAGACATTTCAAAGATCTCAAGTCTTCTAGAACCATTTGGTTATCCAATGACCCATATTGCTAGCACGGGTGGTTTTCTGGGTCGCCGTAATGCAACAGTCCTCCTAGGCCTGCCAAAGGGTAAACGACTCGCGATTAAGAAATTACTTAAATCCGCCAGCTTGGCTAATCTCAAGATCGATTCAAGTGATATTAAAGTATTACCCGAACTAACACATGAAGGTGCAACGATCTTTAGCCTGAATATTGAGCGCTACGAGGAACTCTAACTATGAAAATGATCCTTGTAAATATGCCTACTAACATCAGTGATCATGTTTCAACTGGACTGCTGGAAGCAGAGTTCCGGGTTACAAAGTTTGCTTCAACTTCCGGTTTCTTATCAGGCGGCACAACCACATTAATGGTTGTAGCCGATGATGATAAAGTTGATGTAGCCATGGAGATCATCAGGAATCTTATCCCCGCCTCAGATCCAACAGATGCGGCCCATGCTCGAGTAACAATCTACGTAATGCCCGTCAAGGATTTTGAGAGAGTGTAATATGGATAAAAAAATGATTTTTGCAATTCTCGAAGATGCCGAATCAGAATCTGTTATGCGAGCGATGCATGACGCAGGTCATCCTCTAACCCTGATCGATTCAACTGGCGGTTTCTTACGACGGGGTAACAGTACTTTAATTGCTGGTGTTGATTCAGCAGACGTAGATGGTGTCATTGAATTGATCAATCAAGAGTGCAGTCTAAATATCAATCCATTTAAAAAACGTGCAACAATCATGGTGCTCTCAGTTGAACATTTTGAACAGATCTCATAAAACCTACAAATCCGTATATTCAACTTCTGAAGAAGATAACCTAGGTTATAATAAATTTCTAACAACATTCTTTTGATTCAGAGGAAGATTTCTATGTGGTTGTTAACGATCCGCGTGCCAGGCAAAGAGCCCCAGAAATACACTCTGAAACCGGGTGGAAATACCATCGGTAGACATCCGAATAACGACATAGTGATTGCTGAACCTTCCGCTTCCAGACAGCACGCTAGAATTGATTACAATCGCAGTACCGATACTGCTCTTTTGCAAGATCTCTCAAGTACTAACGGAACTTATATTAACCGCCGCCGTCTCTCTTATACCTACCGGCTTCAACACCTGGACATGATCCGAATTGGCAGCTCAACCATTAATGTTGTCATTCGCGGCACGGACGAACCCCTTGATACAGTTCGCGGTCCCCAGAAATTTACACGAGAGCGATTGTTAGAAGCCCTCGATCACCATACGGTTCTAATGTACCAGATTTCCGAAAGACTTAACACGGTCATGAATCTGGCCGACTGTCTGGAGGAAATCGGGTTTTTAATGAAACAGGCAATGGGCGCAGACAAATGCAAAGTTATTCTCAAAGAACAATTCGACAAGATGGAAGACTTTGGTTTTCCTTCAACCCTTGCACAATCAGCCATCATTGAAAAATCAGCTGTTGTAATCCCGGATATGGCACAGAGCGATGCTCACCAGGATAGCGAGAGCGCAACACTATTAAAGATAAAAAGCGCCCTATGTGTTCCAATCATGGCTGAAAATGAGATCATCGGGTTAATCTATATGTACAAGTCCCGACCTGATTCTCGACCCTTCACAAATACAGATCTCCAGGTCGCAATTGCCATCAGCCATCAAGCAGCTCTCACTATCCAACGAGTTAATTTGCTTAACAAGGTGCAACAAGAACAGAGCCTTCGGCAAATGTTCCAGCGATTTGTCTCTCCCCAAGAGGTTGATTACGTCCTCCGTGACTATGACCTTCACGGTACGCTGCCGGGGTTAAAAGAAAGAAAGATCACAGTCTTGTTTGCAGATATTACAAATTCTACAGGTTTGGCAGAGGCTATGGGTGCACAAGAATTTGGCAAAATGCTCAACAATTACTACCTTGGGATTACAGATATTATTTTTGGGAATAATGGCGTGGTCAGATACCAAGGTGATGGTGTTATGTGTGTATTTGGTATGTCAGACGAGAAGCAAAATCATAAATTAAAAGCTGTAGAGTCCGGGATAGACATCCTAAACAAAATGAAGAATCTTTCAAGCGAGTTTGATCAACCGATCAATTTACGACTTAGCGTAAAATCGGGCCGCGCCGTGGTTGGGTATGTTGGTACAAGTGAAAGAGTAGAGTTCACAGTGCTGGGTGATATTGTCAACGTTGCTAAAGGCATGAATCCATTTGGCAGCCCCAACAGCATCGTCGTTGGCGAGGAAGTATACAAAGCAACGTCCAATAATTTCAAGATGTCAAAACTAGATTCAATCATCGTCAAAGGTCGGAAAGGTGAAGTAAAGATCTATGAAGTAAATCTAGACAAGCAGTAGATCTGGGATTTTCCAGTAATTAATTTTAGAGCACCCAAGAGGGTGCTCTGTATTTTTTATATCATAACTAATTGAGATTATTTTATGAGCGCCGAACATATCCAAAAGGAATTAACAGGAAAGCAGATATACTCAATTGCGAGCGGGCACCTTTTCCACGATCTATATACTTCCTTCTTGGCTCCCCTTCTCCCGACATTAATGGAGAACCTTTCAATCAATCTTACTGGCGCGGGTATCCTTAGCAGCATATCCAGACTGCCTTCTATATTAAATCCCTTTATAGGTTATCTCGCCGATAAGACAGGTGCTCGGTATTTTGTTATTTTCGCCCCTGCCTTTACTGCAACTGTTATGAGTCTGATAGGCAACGCAAATTCGTCAGTTGCCCTGGGAATTATTCTTTTTTTAGGAGGAGCAAGTTCCACTATCTTTCATGCATCGTCACCCGGATTGGTAGCCAAAGCCTCAGAATCCAGAAAAGGTTTTGGCTTGAGCGTCTATATGGCTGGAGGAGGTATAGGAAGAGGAATTGGGCCTTTACTTGCAGTCTGGGCAGTATCAATGTGGGGTTTATCTGGCCTTTGGCGTCTAATGTTTTTAGGCTGGGGTGTCAGTATTATTCTCTTTTTCCAGTTTCGCAATTTTGAATTTAAACCTAAAGATAGATATTCCCTGCGCAAAGAACTCCCCAATTTCAAACGTTTCTTCATTCCTCTGGCCTTTGTTTTGATCTTTCGCTCGTCATTGACCGCCTGCCTAAGTACCTACTTGCCTGTGTTTATGGTGCAATCTGGAACTCCACTCTGGTTAGCGGGCGCCGCGCTATCCATCCTGGAAATCTCAGGCGTTATCGGCGCTCTTGTACTGGGCCCTTTCAGCGACAAGGTCGGCCGGAAAAGGATCATCAATATATCTGTCACACTTTCAGCTATACTTGTTCCAATTTTCCTGCAACTCTCTGGCTGGGCCGTTTTTCCACTACTGTTACTGATTGGATTTTTCAGCCTCTCCACTGGCACAATCTTTTTAGCTCTAGTTCAGGATAATTTCCAGCATCATCGCGCCACAGGCAACAGCATTTATATTCTGTTAAGCTTTTTATCAAACGCACTAATGTTAATAGTTATCGGAATAATTGGTGACCATTTTGGTCTCAATCGGGCTTACTGGATCAGCTCTTTTGCCGCACTATTATCAATCCCTGTGATGCAATTACTGCCTTCATTCAATCCAGATCAAATTCCTAATGGATAACAAATCCGATATCTCAATAAAAAGCATATTTACAATTTGGTGGCCTCTGGCCCTAAGCTGGTTTTTGATGGCACTTGAATTACCAGCTTTAAGCGCCATTATCGCCCGCCTTGCTGATCCTAAAATCAACCTGGCGGCATACGGAGGGATCGTTTTTCCCTTAGTTCTTCTCATTGAAGCTCCTATCATAATGCTGCTTGCGGCTTCTACTGCCTTGAGCAAAGATTGTGATTCGTATCGAAAAATCCGTAAGTTCATGCATACAACTTCTGGTGTTCTGACAGCTGTTCATGTTATTGTCGTCAGTACCCCGCTATATTTTTTCATAACCAGGCAAATCATTGGCTCCCCTGAAGAAATAATCATCCCTGCCCGATACGGTTTGGCAATCATGCTCCCTTGGACCTGGTCCATCGCTTATAGAAGATTTAACCAAGGAGTTTTAATACGTTTCGGCCATTCGATTATTGTAGGCCAGGGCACTTTTGTCAGATTGGCTGCTGACCTCATCGTTCTCCTGACTGGTTTTTTTATCGGTTCTATTCCCGGAATCGTTGTTGCCACATCGGCAGTTGCAGCTGGAGTTGTTAGCGAAGCAGTGTTTATTGGCATTAAAGTCAAGCCTGTAATCAATAACCAGCTCCGCCACGAACCAGAAGCTAATCCTCCCCTGACAAAAGCTTCTTTTCTCCGTTATTACATACCCCTTGCTCTTACATCACTTATAACGTTAATTTCACAACCTTTGATCAGCACCGCTTTAAGTAGAATGCCACGGGCCTTGGATTCCTTGGCGATCTGGCCAGTTCTTTCTGGTCTTCTATTTATTTTCCGCTCACCAGGTGTCGCTTATAACGAAGTCGTAGTCTCCCTTCTAAAAAATCCAAATTCTTATCGTAAACTTAAAAAGTTCGCCGTGATCATAACATCGGTGTCCTCAATCCTCTTATTATTGATAACCCTTACTCCGCTTTCATCTTTTTATTACTCTAAGGTTTCTGCTCTCCCAACGGCGCTTATTACATTAGGCAACGCTGCTCTCTGGTTCAGCTTATTGATCCCTGGCGCAAATACCCTCCAGAGCTGGTATCAGGGTATTCTCCTGCAATCAGGAAAAACTAAAGGAATACCAGAAGCAGTTGGTATATTTTTGCTGGTCACCATTGTGATATATATCATTGGAATCCTGCATGGAAAATTCCCAGGGATATTCATAGGTGCTCTCGGTTTTTCTTTGGGTATGGCCTGCCAGGCAGCCTGGTTAAAATTCAAAAGCAAATCTGCGGCGCTTGAGTTTATCTGATCCGCCTTAAATCAAAAACACCTTCGTTTCTGAAGGTGTTTTCCAGCTCCTCGGGCGGGATTCGAACCTGCAACCTATCGGTTAACAGCCGATTGCTCTACCATTGAGCTACCGAGGATTTTTTACTGCCGCAAAATTATAAACAGAGATGATAGGTGTGTCAAGTCAATCTGCTGCCTGTTTAGGCTTTTCGTTCAAATGCATATTGTCACCAGTTTTCTTTTCGCAAATATTTTGGGTTATTAAAGATATATGAATACCATATATTTGACGGATAACTTGCTTAAATGTATAATCCCTTAGGTATTCAATACCAATCGGGGCATCAATGGCATTAAAAGGCAACCTGAGAGACTTTTCATTTTCTCAGTTATTAAATCTAATCAGTCTGGCAAAAAAGACTGGCACACTTCAGGTCCACGGTCCTGAAAAAGTCGCTTCAATCTCATTTGATAGCGGTAAATTAAGCTATGCGCAAAATAGCAAAAAGGACCACGGGCTGGCAGCAATCCTGCTCCGCAGCGAAAAACTCACTGACAAACAATACCAGGTTATCAAAGACAAGGCCAACAATATTGGAGACAAAGAATTAGGCTTGATGTTAATTAATTCCAATTATGTCACTCAAGAAGAGATCCTTGCTAGCCTTAAACAGGAGTTTGTGTCCACCGCCAACGACCTTTTCACTTGGGAAGAAGGGATTTTCCATTTCGAAAATAATCTCAAGCCTGCTGCTGACAAGATCTCTCTCATGATAAACCTGGAAAATATCATCATCGAAGGTTCCCGCCAGTTGCAAGAATTAGAACGCCTCCTTGATGAACTTCCTAGCCTTGACATGGCTCTAAAATTTACTGAAAATCCTGGAACAAATATCCGCAATGTAAATTTAAGTGTTAAAGAATGGCGAGTTGTTTCCTTTATCAATCCTAAGAACTCAATGAAACAAATTGCCAAAACAACGAAACTCGACGATTTTGAATTCAGAAGGATCGTATACAGCCTGATACAGGCAGGGTTGGTTGAGATTGTTCGCCCAGAAGGTGTTGCTCCACCAACCCCCAAAGTTCCAACTCTCCCAGTAGAAGGAGCGGAAGAACAGAAATCCCTCGTCAACAGGCTTATCACCCGGATACGCTCTTTATAAGTAGAGATATTGTATTTATTTCTCCAAAGGGAAGCACCCTATGCAAACCGTAAAAATGGTTGTCACCGGCCCATTCAGTTCAGGTAAAACTCAATTCATTCAAACAGTGAGTGAAATTGATGTTGTTGCCACGGAGAGAAAAATTTCATCTGAATCGGAAAGAATCAAAGAGACCACAACGGTAGCAATGGATTTTGGGAGAATCACTGTTGATGACGATCTTGTTTTGTATCTTTTTGGAACCCCCGGTCAGAAACGATTTGATTTCATGTGGGAAATCCTTTCCGAAGGTATGCTTGGTTTCGTTGTAATGGTTGACAGTTCCAGACCTGAAACATTCAGGGAAGCTCGGCGCATTCTTGAGACTTTCCGAGCCTACGCACCAACACCATATGTTGTGACCGCCAACAAACAGGATCTGGAAGATTCCTGGGATCCAGAAGACATGCGCATTGCACTCCGTTTGGCCCCTGATGTTAAGCTTCTTCCGTGCACCGCAACAGATAAAGAATCAGTTAAAAATGCCCTTCTTGAGCTTTTATACTGCATACTGGAGAGAATGGATTCTGATTAGATTCATTCAAATTTGCAGAATCAAAAACAGACCTCCACTCCTAACGGTCTGTTTTTTTATTGCTTATTTCTTAAGATCGCGATATTCTGACAAGATTGACCAGACCCTCCTTGCCGCTTCTATCTGAATATCTAGCGACATTTTTGAATCCCCCACTGTTCTATCAGCAAAATAGATTGGGATTTCCTTTATCGAAAATCCACATAAATGTGTAATATAAGCCATTTCTATCTGGAAAGCATATCCCTGGGACTTAACCCGATCCAATGGAATTTCCATTAATGTATTTTTTCTCCAGGCTCGAAACCCCCCTGTCACATCCAGGATTGGCATTCTAAGAATAACACGAGCATAATAATTACCAAATGATGACAAACCTTTTCGCCAGAAGGCCCAACTTTCATCTAGGCTGCCCCCTGTTACATACCTCGATCCCAATACCATATCCCAATCTTTTAGACCGTCCAGGAGATTTACAACTTTTTTTGGATTATGAGAATAATCTGCATCCATTTGTACAATTTGATCCGCGCCTCTATCCAGACAGTATTTGAAACCTTCAAGATAAGCAGTGCCCAAACCCATTTTCCCTTCCCTGTGCAGAACTGATATAGCACCTGGGAATT
>Ga0307419_10001086_pt1 | contig 14099 bp, 12 predicted proteins | sample SalMarWE160230MG_2_FD_202512 | JGI IMG/M metagenome (GOLD analysis project Ga0307419, IMG submission 202512) | Salt marsh sediment microbial communities from the Plum Island Ecosystem LTER, Massachusetts, United States - WE1602-30 | ecosystem: Environmental > Aquatic > Marine > Intertidal zone... | reverse complement strand
GAGAGGTATCCTAGATCAATGTAAGTTGCTCCCGCATCAGCAGGGCTTCCAAACTCAGATAGAGTCACACCACCGTTTCGCAGGTATTCAGTGAAGTATCCATAGTAGGATGGATCATCAGGGTCGTCAGCTGAATGATGTTCCATATCGACCATCAGTCTTCCTCCAAAAAGTGTGATTGTAAATCCGATATCGATTGAGGCTATAACATTCCCATTAGAAGTTAGATTTAACATTCCATTATACCATCCAACTTCCGACATTGGCAGGTCATCTGGAATATTAAGATGAATACTGAAATGTGAATACCCTATAGAGATAGAAATCTGGTCCGGTGTTTCAACATACAGACTGGCATTACCTGTAACTGAAATATCTGTCAGACCTACTAATTGAGTTGAAATAATAGTCATATTCTGAGGTGGTCTATCATCTCCCACGATTAGAACTGTATCACTCCATGGCAAAGTCGGGAATCGCTTGGGGGTCATAATTGTTATGTCTCTGCTCGATTCCGTTAGTAACTCTGAAGCCTTAGTAATATTTACTAATCCCCATCCCTGTACCATTGGATCTAGCTCGAGGTCGGTTGCTGATGCCATAAGCGCAGCCTTTGCTGCTTCTGGCGAGAGTAATAGATGTCTCTGAGCAAGAAGTGCTACTGCTCCCGCAATCATTGGTGTTGATGCTGAGGTGCCTGCCCACTGAGTATATGCGCTTCCATATTGTGTGTAATTGTAGGGCGGGAATTCGGATAAGCTTGCAGCACTAGCACGACCAGAAACAACACCATATCCAGGAGCAACAACATCTGGTTTTGCACTATATCCAGTTGGTTGTGATGTGGTTCTTAGGACCGGTCCAACACTGCTGAAAGCAATAACACCAGTATCATCAACAGAAGCTCCGACAGTGATGGACTCTTCAAGTATTCCTGGAGAATTAATTGAAAATGCTTGAGGACCTGAGTTACCTGCAGCAACCACGACTGATACTCCAGCATCGATTGCAGCCTGTGAAGCGGCTAATGATGGTTCAACGAGGTATTTATCATCAGTCCATTCGCCACCAAAACTCAAACTAATAACGTCTGCTCCGTTATCTACTGCAAACTCAATTCCTTGAGCAATGACAGAATCATCTCCTGAACCTGTATTATCTAGAACCTTGATAGCTAGGATACTTGCTCCTGGGGCTACACCAGTCAAATTACCTCCACTTGCAGATCCATCACCAGCAACATTCCAAACGCATGCTGTTCCATGTCCATTATCATCATATCCCACGATACCATCAACTGGAGTCATATCATCATGTTTATCGATAAGGTCTTTGAAACCGATGATTTGATGTTGTAAATCCGGATGATTTGTATCGACACCACTATCAAGAACTGCTACAACAATACCTGTACCATTAAATCCCATGTCCCACATTTGTTCAGCATCAAGAAATGTTGTGAAAGGTGTGTACCCATGTTCATTTGCCGCAATATCTGCGTAATCGATGGGGGATTCTTCAGTAGTAATCTTTCTCTGAACATCCAGTGTAAGCCCACTGATCAATGTATTCTTTGATAGTAATGCAACATCGTTGCTCCTAACATAGAGAGAGACCATTGGGATGATGTGAAATGCATGTCTAATGACTACGCAAGATAATCCAGACATTCTAATCGCATCAATCATTGCCCCCGGTGTACTTCCTTCTGGAAATTGAGCAACAACTGGAAGGATATCCTCCGGTTGTGATGTAGCTACAGTTAGTGCTAGGTTTGCACTCACACCTACATGAGGTGAGGAGGTAGAGCCCGTGGTGCCTCCCCAAACTGGTGTTGGTGTGACCATGATAATCGCTAGAATAAACAGCGCAATAGTGGATTTGGTAATCGCTGGCATTATTGTGAGTCCTTCTATGGCGTCACCTTCGGGTGACAAAATAAGGGTTTTCTTAAGTGCCACTGTGCACTATTTGGGCAAATCTTCTAGCTCGGAATCTCCGAGAAACGAGCATAATTTGTTTCTTGTACTCTTAGTATATGAGGGCGTATAGAACGCCTAAGATAATATTTGGAGCGCATGAAAAATGGGTGCTAAAACACATGCTTACGAGCGCCGACTTCAGTTGAAACACTTCTTTGATGACCGAGTCAGCGGGCAGACCAGAAGGACTTGGTGTGAGATGCAAGTTGCTATGCCAGAAAAAGCCGATGAGGGTTGGGTAAATGATGGAAAGATTCGAATCATGATTGGGGAAGATAAAGATCTCAAAGCATCTTTCCTCCTTTCGTTGGATGAGGCTAGTCGATTCGCAAAGAATCTGACGATGGCTATTGAAGACCACGAAGCTGAAAAAGCAAAACTCTGGAGAGAATAAAAACTAAGAAAAAGTTCTGTCCTGCACTTATTGTACAGGCAGATACTCTTTTTTTCAACTCAAATATGCTTTGTATTTCTCCAGAATAGTTTTATCAAAAGAAATGTACCTCCTTTTCTCACGAGTTGGGAGATTACGCGATGAGTAGTTTAACTGTTCTCAATGGTTTTGAAATGCTTGTTAACTTTGGAACCCCCATGGATGATATTGTAGCTACATTGCCTTATGTGATACCGCTTTTATTCATTGGAACGATTCTCATTCTATATCAGAGACATCTACCTCAGGATGAGCTGAAGCGGAACTTGATGGTACTATTCAGCATCGGTTGTCTATTCCTAGCTTGTGGGTTAATCGTATATGCCGCATCAGGAGCATTATGGTGGACGTTCGGATCGTATGCCTTTTTCTCAGCCGCATTACAACGTGTTACTGATATCATCTTTGGCTCAACAATAACTTCACTGGTTTATGTCAGCGGAGTTGGATTGTTATTCTTTCTTCTTGCTTACTTTGTGATTTCACCTCCTGAACCTGATTTAACTGGTCTAAGGGAGGATCTTAAGCTTACTAAAGAAGTGGCTCAATTATCAAAACAAGCTATCCATAAGCTCGAAAGTGAGAACAAAAAACTAAATGAATTCCTCTCAGAGAAAGAGGAGGCACTTGCAGCTTTAGAAGGTGAACTTGAAGCAATCAAGGAGGAGGTTCGTGAACGAGAAACCTCTCTCAAACTGATGGAAAAACAGCTCAAGAGAAAAGCAGGTCCATCAAAGACCGAAGATGAATTAAAAGCACAGCTTTTGGAAAGGGAACAGAGTATAGATTCTCTCCAAGTCGAAATCGCTGACCTACGTTTGGCTCTTGAAAATAGTGAAAAAACAGTTACAGAAACTAAGCATCCCACACCAGCCACGCACGCAATTGATGATCACAAGGTGAAGGAGCTCGAAACACAACTACATAGTATCCAAGCAAAATGGGAAGATTTGAGCCGACGTTCTGAAACAGCTTCACAGGTTTCAGATAGTGTGATTTCAGACCTTGTAGAACTCATTTCACAGGTAGAGTCAAGTAATCGTGAGGACTCAGCTAAGAAGACTATTATTTCATTAATTGAAGGCCTCGGTCGTTCAATGACCCGAGTAGCTCGCGAAGCTAAAGAGGTTGAGCTTGAAGAGCCAAAGATTGAGATGATTGGAGCTATTCTTATGGTCAACGAAATTGTTGATGCAATTAAGAAGATAGTTCGCGAATCCTAATCAGTTACTCAAAGATACAACAAATGTTCTAAGCAGTGAATGATATGGTGTATTTGCTTACACATAGCAATAATAGAACTCATAGGCCTTTTTGGGGAATTTGGAGTAATTTGAACCGATATTGATTGATAAATCCTATCCTCGTTGTTAATTATAGTGATAGAGGGCTAATGATGATTGGGAGTAGTACAATTCTTGCACAATGCTTAATAGACCCGATTTCATTCACCATTGACAATCACATTACCCGTGGAGAACGCTATAAAGGAGATATAACTGACTAATACTTGGTCAGTTTTTGGAGGTTTTTTATGCGTCTAGTGACGATGCCATCAATGCGGATTGTTGCATCCTAGACGTTTTTGTTCTTCATGAAAAACGTGAGGAGAAAAACTAAAAATGAACAACCTGAGAAAATCTATGGTTATGCTCTTTATTGGCGTATTTGTCATCAGCATGCTGATGGTACCATTTGCGCCAACAGCTACTGTCGATTCCTCGGTATCACAAGCTCTCCCCGATGCGAAACAAGAGTTCATTCAAAAATGGGCTGACCGCGTCGAGAATGATATGGTCGGAGAGAAAATGGATCCTATGCTTGTTTCATATATGGAATCAGGTGTATTAGATGAGAGTGTTCGCCAAATGGCCGATGGCCGCGTGAAGCTCTTGCTCTATTTGGCTCCAGATTTTGACAGTAATCTTCTGTATAGTCTTACAGATGTTAACTGGCAGATGGACCTTGTGGTATCTAGAGTCGCGTCAGTTTCTGTTGACTCAATCGTTGCATTGAGACAATTACAAGCAACTGAAGGCATAAATTATGTACAAGCTGATCGCTTAATTGACCGCACTATTGCTGACGAACCAGTGACTGGAACTGATGAGTTCCACATCAACGAGGTCGTTGGTGCTACTAGTGTCAAAGAAGACTTTGGCTACGATGGAACCGGTGCAATTATTGCGATTGATGACAGTGGTGCTGATTTCAGCCATCCTGATCTTATCGGTGCTGAATATGTCAATAATGGATATCCAATGTCATACGACCCATCTAGTGTAGGTCTAACTCAAATGTATATTGCAAATGGCTCATTTGTTGAGAATACAACAGCATGGCTCGAAGATGGTAATTTGCTAACTTACAATGGTACTGATGGTAACATGTATCTTGATGTTACTGGTTGGGACCCAATTTGTAACTACGCTGGAGGTCGCTATGGTCTCCCCGCTCACCTCGCCCTGATTGGTGATATGATTGGTATCTTTGAAGGTGCTTGGGGTATCGATAATGCTACTGAGTACGTTATGAGTACGCTTTGGAAGGACTGGCAAATTCCTGATCCTATGGGAAGCAATAACTACACTTTCGGATGGTCATTCCAGCAACGCACTGATGGTGTTGCTTGGATATTTGCTCCTTCCATGGTTTATGGCGGCAATCTAGTCATTGACTGGAATGGAACATATGCTTATACCAATTGGTGGATGGATACCATCTGGAATGCGGTCGCTGACATGACAGATTCTGATGATCGTGCGTACTACGCTGATTTAATGGATTGGTCCTTCAACGACGATATAGCCGAAGGTTACATCTTTAATGCTGCTAATAATATCCTAACCGCTGATCTTGATGATGACGGAGTCGACGATCTTGGCATTGGTTCACTATCTTGGGCCTATGACGATCTCGGTTACCTATCTGAAGACTATGGAGTCTTCTTCGGAATCACTCCTGATGGTATGGCATGGAACGCTCTGTTCAATCATGACATCAACCACGGAATGTGGACTGCTACTGCAGTTGCTGGACGCGGTGTCTTGGAGTACGAAGTATATGACAACGCAACCACTATAACAGTTGGAGGATATTCCGAAACATACCACTCATACTACAAACTACCAGGTGTTGCCAACGGGTCAAAGATTATGGCCTGTAAGGGTATCTCCTCCGGTGGTGGCCTCATGGCTGACTTCTGGGGTGCAGGTTTCCACCTGAACACTTCAGCTGGACCTTACCTTAATGAAAGCTGGTGGCAATACACTACATTCGGTGCAACACACAAGGCTGACATTGTTTCCAACTCTTGGGGTTGGGGACCAAGTGGCTCATGGCTACAACTCTACTACTATGCCTTGGTATATGATATTGCTTCAGTACCTAATGTCCTCAAACAAGGTTATCCAGGAACACTCTTCGTGTTCTCAGCTGGTAACAATGGTGCAGACTACGGTAAATCAGGCACACCGTCTGGTTCCTACTCAGTCGTTTCAGTAGGTGCTTCAACTACAAGCCACTACTACGAAGGACTTTATGGCCCAGAACAAACCGATGGTCAGGTAGCATTCTTTTCATCAAATGGTCCTGGTTTCACTGGTATTGTAAAACCTGATATTTTGGCTCCTGGTTACAGAGGTGTTAACCCACAACCATTCCACGATATCTGGTTAGGCGCTGCTGAACCATATTACTGGTGGCAAGGTACTAGTCTATCCTGTCCTGTCGCAGCTGGTGTCGGAGCACTCGTCATTGAAGCATACATGGTTGCTCATTCTGGCGCAAAGCCAACTCCGCAGATGTTGAAGAATATCCTTCTCTCATCAGCTACTGATGTAGGATATGATCCATTTGTACAAGGTCATGGTGAAGTTAACGCATACGCCGCAGTCGATGCTATTGTTACTGGTGCAACAGACGAGTACATCTTTGAAGCATCTGATAGCTTTGACAACTATGGCGCTCAGGTCGCAGAGGCTTGGGCTAAGTGGATGTCTCCTGCAAACGCTGGTGCTTTCACTGGTGAGTTTATCCAAAACGGAATAGAATATCCAACTTCCACTCCAGTCGGATTGGAATCAAGTAGCATCTTCTTCGGTTCTGTTGAACCTGATGATGTTGTCTACGCTGGTGTCGATGTCTGGGGTTACGATGAAGTTGCTATTGGTGGTGCTGCTATTTCCGCGGTAACACCTTGGGAATACACTGCAGGAGATACGTTCTCGTTTGTACTGGAAACAGACACCTACGATGACACGAACTTCATTCCTGCAATTGAACGTCCAACATCATTCAACCTCTTTGATGAGATAACCACAGCAGGCCACTGGACCGAGTTTAACGACGCTCAATACGTTACAATCAATGCTGCATTTCCTGCCAAGGATATTGGTATCTATGCACGACTGTTCGATTGGGACGATACCATTGACACTGGTAATTTGAACTACTGGAATTTCGTAACTAAAACTGGTGACATTGTTGACCATATTAGTCGGTACACAGATGACTGTAACCTACTAACGATCAGGTTAGCAGATCCACTTACCATGGATAATCTGTTTGACTATGTCCCAGCTATACAGCTCGATGATCCTAGTGCACCAACAAATGTAACCATTACCATTACCACCTGGGAGAGAACTCTCGTCACAGGTGTTATCGGTGTTGCAAACACAGCAACTGGTGTTAATGTATCATTGACAGTACCTTCGGATGCAGAGTACGGAATCCATCAAGGTTCCATCACTTTCGAAGATGCAGGTGGTTGGACACACGAAGTACCTTACTCATACATGGTTGATTTCACAATGGATTCAGTCTATGGTGACAATCAAACCCTTGTTAATGGTGCTGGCACTTTAACACCATACGAAACTGGTGCAGTGACAACATCATTCATTGAAGGCACAACCAGATATGATGAGGCAGGTGGCCTTAGAAACTTCCGTCTCAATATTCCATACGACATTGGTCTCAATGCGTCGGTCATGGTAGTTAGAGCGGAGTGGCAGAACTCAGGAACAGTTGTAGATTTCTACATGCGTAGTTTACTAAACAGCATCCAGTTTACAACTGATGATGGTGGCGGTCCATTCGTTTCGAGTCCAACTTCAGATTTGACTAATACCATTATCTGGGATCCTGGATATCTAATCAATGGTAGCTACTGGTTCTGGTATGCGGTACACCAATTCGATGGTGCAGATGTTCCCGAGAACATCAAGATCACGTTCCAGCTCTATAATGCTACAACGTTTGCGGCTGCAACCTACGACAGTACTTGGACATCAAATACACAAATCGCTCCATTATCTTTTGGTAACACTTCTGTGTTAACTGGAGATCATGTCGTTATTGACAATGCCTGGACTGTTCCAGCTGTTACAGGTATACCTGAGTACCACATAACGGGATCTAAGATTGCTCTCTTGAGTGGTCTGTTTGTATCTATTCCTGGTACATATGTCGACCCCGGAGATGTTGATACTTGGGTAGGCTTGCCTTTGACATCACCCGCATATGGTTGGCAAACTGTTAAGGGTATAACTGCTGGCGACAACGTTCGTGTAGCAATTGATGCACAATCTGGCCAAGATCCAGCCTTTGATGTCTGGGCTTGGAATGATGCAAACAATAACGGTATTGTCGATGATTATGACAACGAGTTAAGTGCAACAGCACTGCTAAACAAGGACGATGGCGGTGGTGGAACACCTGAATCTGGTTCGTTTATAGCAGCTGAGAACATGGATATTGCTATCCGTGTCTACGCATTTGCTTACGCATACGTGCCAGGTTCAAAATATGTTCTAACTGTAGACACTAGAGCTTCAGTGGATATATTAAGTGATACTAGTCCAGAGAGCGCGAATTTTGACACCTACGAGTTACGTCGTAACATTACTATGACTGTGCAGTATACATGCTACACAGCGACTGACGTAGTGTTCTTCGATGAACTTGGAACTGTCACTTTCAACAACTACTTTGCACCAGAAGTCACTGTGAATGCTCCAGTATCTCTTGGAAGCAACCGTTGGAACTTGACTTGGTCTAGCACTGACCAGAATGCTGGCGATGTACCCTACTACTCTCTTTGGTTAAGTAGAGATGCAGGTGTGACATTTGTGCTATTGCAGCAGAATCTCACTGCTACTAACTACACGTGGGACTCATCCTCTTGGCTTGTGTCCAATTACATAGTTAGAGTACGTGCTTACAGCTGTGATTTCACCAATTGGACCCTTCTGGGTTACACCGATGGTGTACTCTGCGATGTTAGTGATCCACCGACTGGCTACTGGCCAGGCGACTTCACTGACGCCGTTTCAGGCTCATTCGCAGCAGGTGCAGTACCACAAACGACAACAACCACCACGACTACTACTACCACTACGACAACTACTACACCTCCACCAACCACTACTACTCCACCTCCAACAATACTTGATCCGTTGCTGATTGGATTATTAGGCGGTATAGGCGTCGGTGTTGTGGTTCTACTCATACTCTTCCTTGTTAGGAAGAAATAGTGGATGTAGAATCGTAGCTATAGTTTAACGGAAAATGGGAGCTTCGGCTCCCATCCCCCTTCTTTTTTTCGGATATTAGTTAATCACTTTAACACGTAGTAAAAACTCTAATGCTCCTCTTTTCGAATTGTATCAACACTCTTCTTCAATAACTACTTCTTCAAATGGTCTACGAAGCCGAGATTTTGGTATTTCTCCTTCAGCATGACCAATAGGAATTATTGATACAGGGCGCATTCCATCTGGAACCTTTAAAATATCTGTAACTTCTTTCTCATCAAAGGCTCCAATCCAACAGGTAGCATATCCAAGGGCATGTGCTGCTAGAATGATATTCTGAGTCAGTGCTGCAGTATCTTGTAGTACATACAAATTTGCTCCTCTCTTTTTGTATCTCTCTGCTGATTCATAAGGTACTGCACAAATTACAAGGACAACAGAGGCATTCGCTATAAACATCTGTCCAAAGGCAGCTGTCGCGATCTGTTCTATTCTAGTCCTATCCTTTAGAACAACTACGCGCCATGGTTGCCTATTTCCAGCGCTTGGCGCACTGAATCCTGTCTTCAAGATCTCTTTCAACTCATTCTCTGGAATCAGACACTGAGAAAATTTCCTTATCGACCGCCTGCTCTGTATCATTTTCAGTAAATCTTCTTTCAATCAAATACCTCCGGGTTTACAAGATTTGGTGGTTTCTCTCCATTTAATGCAGCAATGAGATTTTGTGCACACATTATTGCCATTGTCGTTCTGGTCTTCACACTTGCGCTTCCAATGTGAGGTGTGAGAATAACATTTTGTAATTTCATGAGCGGGTTATTCTTTTGAATTGGCTCCTGGTTGAAAACATCGAGTCCCGCCGCACCAAGATGTCCTGATTCAAGAGCTTTAAATAGGGCTTCCTCATCGATTACTGCTCCACGTGATGTATTTACAATGACTGCCCCTTGTTTCATAAGTTTGAACTCTCTCTCTCCGAGAAGATGATAGGTTTCAGAGGATAGTGGGATATGCAGTGAAATAATATCTGATTTTTGAAGGAGAGTATGAAGATCTGCCCGAGTACCATTGTATTGTAATTCTATTTCTTTTGTATATTCATTCTCACTTCTTGTGTGGTACAAAATATTCATTTTGAAACCTGCTGCCCGTTTTGCCACAGCACTTCCAATTCTTCCCATTCCAATGATCCCTAAAGTCGCATCGAAAATATCTGAACCAAGTAGCAGCTCGGGTCCCCATGCAACATTCCAATTTCCATTCCGCACATATTCATCTGCTTCAACTATTCTTCGAGTTGCCGCCATGATCAACGCCCAAGCTAGGTCTGCAGTTGTTTCAGTGAGAACACCAGGTGTGTTTGTAACGACGACTTTCCTATTCGATGCAAATGGAACGTCTATATTGTCATACCCGACAGCATACTGTGAAATCACTTTTAGTTTTGGAAGCATTTCGATTACATCTCTACCTATTGGATCCGATAGAAGAGTCACAAGGCCTTCACAGTCCTCCGCATTCTGAATAATTTCCTGAGTCGATGGAGGAACGTCTGAGGGCCATACTAATGTGTCAAAGGCTTTAGTAATCATTCTGAGTCCTTCATCAGGTAACTTCCTAGTTACAAAGACACGCTGTTTCAATAGAGACACCTATTCATCGATGAAAATACTAAGTTTGTTCATCCTCTTGAATTCTACTACTGTGTACTACGAATTTGTCAATCTATGAAGGTCCCATGCTCTGAAACAATCTCTTATATTCAGAATTCAATCATTATATTTCAAGTGGTTGTGAGTTAGCATATGTCTATTGATCTTCCGAATAGTGCCTTGATTGTATTGAGTAGTCTAACGATTGAAGGGCCTATGACGCCAAAGACAATTATCACGAAAGTGAAAATGCCTTCTCGGACAATTACATATGCTCTGCAGACCTTGATAAAAGAACACATTGTGAAAAAGACACCAAACCTTCTTGATATGCGACAACCATTCTACCACGTAAATCTAGACCGTGTGAAAGAACTCAGAGTAGCATTCAGAATTGATCAAGTGAGTAGAATTCGTCCAGAAATTCGTCAATCCAGCCATCAGTCAAATACTTTTAATCGATGATTATCGATTTGAATCAATTCTACCGTACCAATTCTGAGTAATTACTCAAAATTGTGAATTCGTGCTTTGACCTTATCTCTTATATTGACTTTCGTACATCTAATACTAGGGACGGAAAGACCCAATTCATCGGCAGGGATGGTACTAAGAAGATGTCTATTGAATTACCACGCAGCGCAATCATTGTATTAGATCGATTGACCTCAGAAGGACCAATGACACCCAAAGCAATTTCCAGCAGGGTAGAGCTCGCACCAAGAACTGTCAGCTTTGCTCTTAGAAAACTCATGGGTCAGAGTTTATGCAGGAAGATACCGAATCTGAGTGATATGCGACAACCCCTATATGCTGCTGATATGGAACGTGCAAGGGCACTTAGATCGAGATTCGAACATGTATTTCGGCAAGTTCTTGTTTAATCTCTTGAATCCTTCGAAATCAGCTCTAGATTACATGGTTAATCTATGAGCGCATCTGTTTTTCAACTGACAGATTCATTGACAGTATAGAACAATTATGTTAATATTCTCGTATTTATGGGTCGAGTGTGGATGAATATAGATGGCACATGAAGGTCTGGTAATTTTCTTGATGTTTCTGGGAGGTTTGCTGTTGTTGGGTTTCTATCTAGGCCCAAACAAGGAGGTTCGCTTGACCAAACGCACAGAAGGGAAGGTTATGCTCATACCATCTGCGGTAATCTTATTCATTCTTGCAGTAATTCTCTTCAGCGGAGTAATTGGTTAGATATCTGGGAATGTGATTTTTACTAATCTACAAAAAGTTGCCACAGATACTATATCTGCTGTTGTTCCTGGATTCAACAAATTGCTTTCTTTACGTAGGATTCTATCCAAACTAATAATCAGATTCTCAGGTCCCTCTTCCTCAGACCAATTATCCATAGTTGTTTTTGCTAGTAGTTGAATCTCTTCTGCTCGGTCTCTACCTGCTTTCTTCGCAATAAGGCCATCAGGTCTCTGAGCCAATAACCAGACAAATGTGCGAACGATTCCTTCTTCGAGATCCTCTAACTTTGAAGTAACTTCTGATAGATATGGTAGTACTTCGCGCAGTGTTCTGTTGAATCCGTTGGACCACTCGTTGCTAATCTCATCAACTTGCGCAGACATCTGAAATACATCTGAAAGGCACACATTATCTTCAATGAGATGTTTCGTAGCGTCTGGATTATCAAAATCATAACGACGATGGAGATTAGACCAATGAGAGTCTTCCTTTACCATCCTACCTCCCGGTTGAGAAAGTTGAAATGCTTTGTATAGATTTGTTGCATCTTCTACCGTGGTATGCCTTGTGATCATTTGGATATATTGGTGAATTCTTTCAATCGAGAATTGCGGTTTATCAGTAAGACTTGCAGCCATTGCAACAGTCAGTGGTACGTAAAGCAGAATCGAGCCAAGTATCGTGTTTCTGTGATTCAAACCTGTCAGTGAATCCATCACGCAAATGTGAATAAGTTCTCCTAGACCTATTTCTGATGGCTCAAGGGTTCCTCTTGCTAATGCCACTCCTCGCGTTGCACTCTTATACAATCCCCTAGAAACAAGTGACGCACTAGTTAGAAAATTTCTGTAATCCATATCGGAAAAGTATGTAGTTCTGTTAACATTCCCAGGCTTCGGTGAGCTTGCTTCTAGGAGCAATGATAACTGTCCTAACCCAATAATTTTCCAGACAATGTCGCTCATCGCACTTCAAATAAGACACCGACCGTATAAGGAGTACGGTTGACCAACGGAAAAAGTGTAAATAGCAGATTAACCGGAAAATATTTGAATATACCATGAGTTTAGCTGCCAGAATCTCATTTTCACAGATTGGAATCTTCGTATCAATAATCATCTATCTCGTCGTGCGAGGGTTCTTTGTACTCATCAATATTGGTGGACCTTTTTGGACACAGGTTGGAGGATACCTTAGTGTCGCATTTCCTCTGGGTCCTGTAATAGTCCTGGGATTTGCTGCATGTGTGATATCGTATTCGTTTTCCTATCTGGGCTTGTGGATGATAGATAAGAACTTCTTCTTACTTGGAGTAATCACAATTTTCTTGTCAGTTATCATTATTCCAGGTGCTTTGGCAGTATATTCTTGGTTCGGTTTCACTATCGTTTAGAAATCTGTAATCATGGGAACAATATCTGTTGCCCTACCTCTAAGAACGATATCTGCAACATCATCTTTGTTAGTTCCTTCAAGATTAATCACAATGATTTTTGCTCCTGCGTTCTTTGCTAGTTGAGGTAGAAATGCTGCGGGATAAACAGTTAAACTTGTTCCAATTACTATCATTAGGTCTGTATCTCGACAGAGTTCAATTGCGTTTGCCATTGGCTCATGAGGTAATGGCTCTCCAAAGAGAATTGCATCTGACTTTAAAATTCCTCCACACTTCTCACATTTAGGAGGAATCTCTCCCTTTGCTACACTCTCATGGACTGCCCTTCCAAAATATTCCTCATTACATTCAATACAGTGAGCACACAGATAATTTCCATGTAACTCAATAACTCTCTTGCTACCTGCTGATTGCTGTAAATTATCGATATTTAGAGTAATAACTCCTGTTAATTTTCCCTGTTCTTCCAATCTTGCCAATGCTAAATGTGCATCATTGGGTTTAGCCTTCACAATGGTTTCGGCTAACTCCTTACCCATTGTCCAGAATTTAGTTGGATCCCTCATGAAACTTTCACGAGTTGCATGCTCTAAAGGGTCAAATCTCTTCCAGAGTCCTCCTTCTGACCTGAAATCAGGAATCCCTGAATCAACGCTTATTCCTGCACCAGTGAATGCTGATATTTTGCCTGCATTAATTACTAGTTCTTTTGCCTTTTTGATTTCAGATTCGAGAAACATGTTGATTTCCACTGGATAAGTTCCTATTGAAGATGTTTTCTATTTTTGGCTACTGCCATGATTTTCTTTCCTCTGTCGAAAGGTTTTTTATCAGATAAGACAGGTTTCGCTTGAGTCACCAAGGGGAACTGTTATCGAG
>Ga0307419_10001085_pt1 | contig 14134 bp, 9 predicted proteins | sample SalMarWE160230MG_2_FD_202512 | JGI IMG/M metagenome (GOLD analysis project Ga0307419, IMG submission 202512) | Salt marsh sediment microbial communities from the Plum Island Ecosystem LTER, Massachusetts, United States - WE1602-30 | ecosystem: Environmental > Aquatic > Marine > Intertidal zone >... | reverse complement strand
AACAACATGGGGAAGCTACGGAGTTGATTATGACAAGGACTCAAAGGAAGAAACCCCCAGACAGCCTCAACTGACCGATCAGGGCGGTGGCAAGTATTCCATTACCTTCGTTCCCGGTGAATTCTACGGGGTACCGGAAGGATCAACCATCATAGGTATAACTGCCGTATTCAATGGCGGAAGCTGGGATTACGAGGCAAAGGATAATGCCGGAGACGGTTGTGGGGATTTTTACATTCCCCTGACCTATGCCGAACCAACCCCCGCACTGAAATTCAGGCTTGACCTGACCTACCAGGAAGAACTTGGTAATTTCGACAAGTCAACAGGCAAGGCCTATGTCATCGTTAATGGTACCCAATACGAAATGGAGCAGCTTCTGGAAGGCATTTTCCCGGTTGCCAAGTATGAAATCACCCTGACCGAGGCCACTCACGGGATTACGGCCGAGACCAGTTATACCTATAAATTTAAGATGAACGATACCGAAGAAACGGTTGTCAGGGACCCGGTCGTAGCTAAAAACTACCAGATTTTCCTCAGCCATTTCTTTAACGATGAAGAAAAACCTGTTGAAAAAGGTTCCATTAAGTTCACCGTTGATATGAGGTATGCAGGCAGGATGGGAAAATTTAATCCTGCTGCCAATTATGTGGATATTGCAGGCACTCTTAACGGCTGGGACGGCAAGGATCATCACCTGACGGATGTCGATGCCGACTCGGTTTATGAAATTCTTGTCGAGGATCTTGATCTTAATCAGATCATCGAATATAAATTCAGGATCAACGGAAGCTGGGACAATGACAGCAGTGAATTCCCGGCCGGTGGTCCGGGCCGGCATGCCACGGTTATCGAGGGCAGCAGGGAGGCAAAATCCGTATGGAACAACCACATCCCCGGATACGTACCTATAGTGCTCTCCGTAAACATGAAAAATGAGATCATGAAAGGAACCTTTGTTCCCAAAAAGAACTACGTTGACGTGGCAGGCTCCCTGAACGGATGGGGCAATTACAACGATGAACTGTTCGACAAGAATAACGACAGCATCTATGTAACCCATCCTGCCGTAGCTGCATCTCCCGGGGACACCATGGAATTCAAGTTCCGCATCGACAGCGACTGGGACAATTCAGAATTCCCGGGAGGCGGACCAAACAGGAAGTTTGGTGTGAAGGACACAACCGGAAGTGTTGTCAATGAAACGGAAGTATACTGGTACAATGATACTCCACTCGCGATTGAAGAGTATCTCATACGAATCCAGACGGTCAGTTTCTACCCGAACCCGGTGTCGGATGTAATGTACATTGAAAACGAGGTGGGCATGCAGGAACTCAGGATCATCAATTTACTCGGCCAGGAGATTGTACGGATGAGGCTGGATAACAGCAGGTCTTACCAGCTGAATACAAGTGAGCTTGAGAGGGGAGTGTATATCCTGAGCGTCTATGGCGAAAAAGGATATAAAGGGACCGCCAAATTCATTAAGCAATAACCATTGGATAACTTACAGGGCAAACCCGGTCAATCTGGCCGGGTTTGTTTTTCCTCCCTGGCCCCAGATTGGTAAAGCCATAAAAGAATTAAATAAGCCGTCAATAACATACATTTGCATTATGAGAATTTTTAAGGGATTCGCATTATTTCTTGTATTCTTTGCCTCACTGGATGCCGGTGGACAGATTATTACCGCCGATCCGGCGTTTCCCGTGCAGACGGACTCTGTGTACATCACATATGATGCAACGCAGGGTAATGCGGGACTGATGGGGTATACGGGGGATGTATATGCGCATACCGGGGTCATAACAACGGAAAGTTCGAATTCGGGGGACTGGAAACATGCGCCGGCGTGGGGGGATAATTCGCCTAAATACAAACTGGAACGGATCGCAACGGATCTTTACCGGCTGAAGATCACTCCCAGCCTTGATGAATATTATGGCACCCTGCCTGGTGAGGTTGTCAAGGAGCTTGCCTTTGTATTTCGCAGTTATGACAACTCCAGGGAAGGTAAAACTGAGACTGGCGGCGACATATTCTATACGGTCTTCCAGGCAGGCCTGAATGTCTCCTTTATCAAACCCGATCAGCGCCCCCTGATAGCCATGGAAGATGATTCGATTTTTATCGAAGCCCGGGCCCAGCAATCCGATTCTCTCTTCCTGTTCTTAAATGACTCCCTCATCAGTCAAAGCGCAGGAGCATCGATTTTCGACACCCTGATCGCAAGCGGAACGGGCAGGAACTGGATCAAAGTGATTGCCATTAATGATACCAGCCAGGCATCCGATTCACTGTATTATCTCCTGAGGCAGGAAGTTCCCATTGCAGATTTACCTGCCGGGATGGAAGACGGTATAAATTATATCGGCGATTCAGCGGCAATCCTGGTTCTCTACGCCCCTGGCAAGGAATATATTTACGTCATCGGGGATTTCAACAATTGGGAGTTGAATGACCGTTATTACATGAATAAAACACCGGATGGGATACGTTTCTGGGTAACGCTGGACAGCCTGGAGGCCGGAAAGGAATACATTTTTCAGTACCTGGTGGATGGAAACATACGAATCGGCGATCCCTATGCCGAAAAAGTCAGTGATCCTCAGGATAAATGGATAAGCGAAACAACCTATCCCGGGATCCTGCCCTACCCGGAAGGAAAAACCAGCGGAATTGCAACCTACCTGCAGACTGCACGGGAGAAATACGAATGGAAAAATACGGATTTTGCACCGGCACCGGTAGATGAGCTCATTGTGTATGAACTCCTAGTGAGGGATTTTACCGGGCGGCATGATTACCGTTCACTCATCGACACTATCCAGTATTTTCAAAACCTGGGGGTAAACGCCATCGAGCTTATGCCGGTGAATGAATTCGAAGGTAACAGCAGCTGGGGCTATAATGTTTCCTATTATTTTGCCCCGGACAAGTACTACGGTCCCAAAGAGGATCTCCAACAGTTCATAGACACCTGCCATTCACGTGGGATCGCAGTGGTACTGGATGTTGTATTCAACCATTCATTTGGCCAATCTCCGATGGTCATGCTTTACTGGGATGCCCTGAACAACCGCCCGGCCTCTGACAATCCATGGTTCAATCAGGTCCCCAAACATGAATTCAATGTAGGCTACGATCTTAACCACGAAAGTGAAGCCACGAGATACCTTGTCAGCCGGGCATTGAAATTCTGGCTTGAAGAATACCGCGTGGATGGTTTCAGGTTTGATCTTTCCAAAGGCTTCACCCAGAAAAATACCCTGGGGAGTGCTTCCGAGATGGCAAAATACGATCCAAGCCGGATCGCCATTCTGGAAACATATGCCGATACGATATGGAAAATCAGCCCGGAAGCCTACGTGATCCTTGAACATTTCGCAGATAATGACGAAGAACAGGTCCTGACAGAATACGGAATGATGGTCTGGGGCAATTCCCAGTACAACTACAGCAGGGCCGGCATGGGCTGGCATGACAGCGGAAAATCCGACTTTTCATGGGGATCCTATCAAACCAGAAATTTCAGCAAGCCTCACCTGGTAACCTACATGGAAAGCCACGATGAACAGAGACAACTGTATGACGTACTAACATGGGGAAATTATGAAAATCCGAATTATAATGTCAGGGACAACCTGGAAATCTCGCTGATCCGGGCGGAACTCTGTGCAGCATTTTTCTTTACCATACCGGGACCAAAAATGATCTGGCAATTCGGGGAACTGGGGTATGACTACAGTCTTTTCTACAATAATGATAAACTGGCACCCAAACCCATACGCTGGGATTATTTTTATAATCCGAACCGGCAGCGGCTGTACCAGGTATATTCCGAACTGATAAACCTGAAACAGGACCAGCCTGTTTTCAATACAACCGACTACAGTATTGACGTGGGCGGCGCAATGAAGACCATTCACCTTCGCCACAACGATATGGACGTAACCATTATCGGTAATTTCACTACATTCCCCGGAACCATTGATCCTTCTTTCACTCAGACGGGTAGATGGTATGATTACATGAGCGGGGATTCTATTCTGGTATCCGATGTTCACGAAACCATCGATCTTGATAAAAGTGAGTACAGGATCTACACCAGTGTCAAACTGGCCACACCGGACCTCATCAGCGCTCCAAGGGCAATGAATGTATCCATCAGCGGAAACCTGGCCACCGGAGAGACCCTGACCGGGAACTACACCTATTTTGACATGAATGGTGATCCGGAGGGAGCTTCGAAGTATAAGTGGTTCAAGGGAAAATATGCCGATGGAGCCGAAAAAATGCAAATCCTCGGCGCCCTTAACAAAACCTATACCCTTAATGAGAATGACTGGAACCATTACCTATTCTTCGAAGTCACTCCTGTTGCACAGAGCGGGGATCTGCTAACCGGAATAAAGGAATACGGGACCCTGAACCTTGCCGTATCGGATGGACCGGAACCTGGAAACGAAAATCGTATTCTCATTTATCCGAATCCATCAAGGGTCGGGTTCCACGTTAGAATTGAAAAAGCTGCGGGGAGCAGTTATGCGCTGGAAGTATTCAGCATAACCGGCAGCCTGGTCTTAAGGGATGAGCTGCAGTCTGAAAAAGGATCCCCTGCTGAATTTTATATCGATGGATCCGGGATGGAAAGGGGAATTTATTTCCTCAAACTTACGACCGACGGGGAACAGATAATCCGGAGGATTACCAGGTTATAATAAAGCTTAGCTCAGGATATGGGCTGGGTCTTCATTCCGCTGAGCGCGCTTTTCATCCTGAGCGCATAATCGTCGATCTGGTCGGAGGTCTCAAAGCCGACAATGATCATATCGATGCTGTTCAGTCCCAGTACAAACCTCAGCGCATTGTCAATTTTCTCATCATCGTCGGAATATTTCCCGTCCCCGACCAGTTTCATACCGATCAGGCCCTTGCCGGAATTGTGCAGCTGGTGAATAACGGAAACAACATCGGCCGGTTCCGGAAGGTCCATTGCGATCCCGTAGGGATTGATCCGGACGTGCATTACGTCTACCCAGTCACTGGCAAGGCCGGCCTTCATGGCTTCGATGGAATGCACGGAAACCCCGTGTGCACGGATGATCCCCTTTGATTTCAGTTCATCCATGATATCCATCTGCTTTGCGAATTGTTCGGTCCAGTCCGCATCCCACATACAATGCAGCTGCACCAGGTCGATGTAATCCGTTTTCAATTCCTTGAGGAAGCGGTTTACCACAAGGTCCGCATCGGGGCGTTCGTCTTCGGGAAGTCCCCCTTCATGTAACCATATCTTGGAAATGAGGGTAACTTCATCCCGCGGAATGTATTGCAAAGCTTCGGCCATCAGGGGGTGGGTCCCGTAGGTGTCGGCGCAGTCAAACATTCGGATCCCCCGGTCGTAGGCATGCCGGATCACCGAGAGGCTTTTTTCCTTTCCCTGCCGGGTCAGGTTTGAAGCCCGCCTAATAGCGTGCACTCCGGTCCCCATCCCGAGCAGGGTGGTTTCCAGTCCCGATCTGCCCAGCTTCACAAGCTGGAAAGGATCTTTCGATCCTGCAATGCCCGGGTGCGCAAGCATGGGATTGTTAAACATCAGGCATCCCGTGCCAAGTGACAGGGCGGCCAGGAATTCCCGGCGGTTGAATTTTATGTTTTCCATGGTTGTGTTTTATTTATTACCAAGTTCGATTTTTCATGTATCGGTCCAGTTCCTGGCGCGACATCGGCAGGAGGCCGTGATTACAACTTCCTCGAGCAGGTGGGGCGGCATAAAAATGGCGCCCTCCCTTTTGGCCAGGACCACTTCACCCGGGAAGACCGTGGCATTGCCGATACGGACGGGAACGTTGATGCCCATCAGCATAGTCTCCTGCAGGTAGGATGGATCCCATCCCCTGACGCAGGCGTTAAACCCGTTGATCTCTTCCAGTCCCTCCAGGTCCCTCAACCCCGCATCAAAAATCACCCCGGTCTTCGACCTGGAATAGATCGCATTCCCCAGGTTATCCCCGATCAGGGTCCCGTCTATGATCTTACCGAAACAATCGGCCACATAGACGTCTCCTTCCTGCCCTGAACTTCCCTCCCAGCATCCGCCAGCAGGGCACTCCCCATGCTTTCCCGGCCAGGTCCCAGCAGGCCATCTCCACGGAACAGACACCTCCGGCCTGCCGGGCATGATACCCGAACTGCTTGATCTCGCGGAATATTTTATCCACGTTGCAGGGATTCATCCCCACGATGCGGCTCTTCAGCATCAGGGCATAGGTTTTGCTGGCGCCGTCGCGACACGCGAGCCCGGATAATATGTGCCGGTAACTGCGAAACCGCCGAAGCTGAGACCGGATAAAGCAGGCTCATAACTGCGAGCCCTGTCGCCGGGTTATTTCAACAGCACCAGGTAATCCCAGGCTTCCAGGGCCAGTGAATCCGCGAAGGGCACCTGCACGGCCTGTCCGTTCAGGGCATTGGTGTATTCGCCTTCCAGTCCCCCCATGGCCGGTTTTATTTTCAGTTTTTTCCTGCTCAGGTTCAGGATGGAGATCACCCGGTTCCCGTCTTTTTCCCTTGAAAAGGCAAAGACACGCCTGGGATTTGAGGTTATTATTTCCTGCATCGGTCCCCCGGAAGTCCCGTTCCACAGCGCCGGGTTTTCCTTTTTAATCCGGATCAGATCCTGGTACAGCAATGTTTTATCGCAAACTTTCCATTCGATCGGATCACGGGTGAAAAATTCAAGCCGTTTGTCCAGGCATGCTTCCTGCCCGTTGTAGAGAAGCGGAACGCCTGTCATCGTAAACATGAAAACCGCCATCGCCCCGTGTGCCGCTCCCATTCTCTCGTCGACCGTGCCCTGCCAGGAATTCTCGTCGTGATTGGAAAGGAACCTCAGCCTGTAGGCATTTGCCGGGTAGATCGAATCCTCCCTGCTGAAGTATCTGCGCAGGTGGTTCACGTTCTTTTTCCCCTGGGCGATCTCATTCATCAGGTGATGCAGCTCCCAGGCGTAGTTCATGTCAAAACCCTTTTCCAGGAAATAGGTCTGCTCCTCGTTTTCTGCCAGCATCAGTACCGGCCTGATCTTTTCCAGCTCGGGCCGTACCCTTTCCCAGAATTCTTTCGGGGTTTTATGGGGATGGTCGACGCGGTAGCCGTCAACCCCGAGTTCGACCCAGTACCTGAGCGCATCCAGCATGGCATCCTGCATTTCCATATTGGACCAGTCCAGCTGGATCACATCGGTCCAGTCCGTTCCGATCGGGGGAATGAACTCTCCCTCCTCATTCTTCATATACCAGTCCGGGTGCTCCGTTGCCCAGGGGTTGTCCCATGCCGTATGATTGGGGACCCAGTCAAGCAATACGTGAAATCCCATGGCATGCGCCTTTTCGAGAAAGCCGGTGAAATCCTCAAGGGTGCCGAATTCGGGATTCACCGCCTTGTAATCACTTACCGAATAATAGCTCCCGAGTTCTCCCTTGCGGTTTTCAATGCCGATGGGATGTATTGGCATCAGCCAGAGGATATCGACCCCCAGCTTGTTCAGGCGCGGCAGGTGTTCTGCGAGGCCATTAAAAGTCCCCTCCTCCGAGAACTGCCGGATGTTCACTTCATAGACAGTGGCATTCTTCGACCATTCGGGGTGGACCACCTGGCAGGTGAAGGGTTCGGCTGCGGGCTTTTCAGCCGCTTTCCTCAGCCTGCACCCGACCAGCAGGAGCAGGCCGGCCAGCAGGAGGATCGCTGCGTATAATAATACTTTTTCCATAATCCGTTTATTTGCTATTATCGATTTGTACTTTTTTTCCCTTTTCAACGGGATAAACCTTTCCGTAAACGGTAACCTGCAGGTCAGCGGGGGACAGGTTGCTGATCTCAATCCTGTCCTGGCGGACGTGTATATTCATCAGGTTATCCCGGAAGCGGACCTTGAAGGAATAGGATTTCCACCGCGAGGGTATCATGGGATTGAAATGGATCATCCCGTCGCGAATCCTCATTCCACCGAAACCTTCCACTATTGCCAACCAGGTCCCGGCCATGCTGGTGATGTGAAGCCCTTCATCAACCTCCCTGTTATAATCATCCAGGTCAAGACGGGCTGTCCTGAGGTAAAGCTCATAGGCTTTGTCTATATCCCCTATCGCCGAGGCCAGGATCGAGTGGATGCAGGGCGAGAGGGAGGATTCGTGGACGGTCCACTGTTCGTAGAATTCATAATTCCTGCGAATGGTGTCCCGGTCGTAGCGGTGCTCCAGGAAATAGAGTCCCTGCAGCACATCCGCCTGCTTGATGAAACGCGAGCGCAGGATACGGTCCCACGACCAGTGCTGGTTCAGCGGCCTCTGCACCGGGTCCAGCTCCCCTACCGTCATGGGGTCCTTGTCCAGGAAGCCATCCTGCTGCAGGAAGACCCCGTGTTCTTCCGAAACCGGGTAATACATGTTTTTTACGATGTCCTTCCAGTGTTTCAGTTCCGCTTCCTCATCGAGAGCCGACTTTTTGACAATCCTTTCAAAATCAGTGGGACTCTCCCGTTTAACCTTACCGAGCGATTCCATAGTGTATTCCAGGGTCCATGCCGCCATGGTATTGGTATACCAGTTGTTGTTCACGTTGTTCTCGTATTCGTTCGGACCGGTTACCCCGAGCATGACGTATTTTTTCAGCCGGGGGGAAATATTCACACGCTGGGCCCAGAACCTGGATATGGCCACCAGCACTTCAAGTCCCGCTTCCGCCAGGTAGGCTTCGTCGCCCGTATGCCGGATGTAATTTAAAATGGCAAAGGCGATGGCCCCGTTCCGGTGAATTTCCTCGAACGTGATCTCCCATTCGTTATGGCATTCCTCCCCATTCATGGTCACCATGGGATAAAGGGCCGCTCCGTCACGGAAACCCAGTTTAGTGGCATTTTCAATCGCCTTGCCAAGTTGCTTGTAACGGTAAAGGATAAGGTTGCGGGCAATCCGGGGAGGCGCCGTGGAAAGGTAGAACGGGAGGGCAAAGGCTTCGGTGTCCCAGTAGGTGCTGCCCCCGTATTTTTCGCCTGTGAATCCCTTAGGACCGATGTTCAGGCGTTCGTCCTCGCCGGTATAGGTCTGGTTCAGCTGGAAAATATTGAAGCGGATGGCCTGCTGTGCCACCGGGTCGCCTTCAATGACGATATCGCTTTCATCCCACTTTGCCTGCCAGGCCTTCCGGTGTTCTGCAAGCAGTCCCTCGAAACCTGTATCAAATGCCTCCTCCAGGTGCAGGTGGACTTTTTCCACGAGTGTTTCCACGGGATGATCCAGGGTCGACAGGTTCACGGCATACTTGTACAGTTCCACCTTGTCTCCCCTGCCGACCACACAATTGCACTCGTTGCCGACGAACTTCAGCTCGCTTATCACCTTCGGATTCTCCGAAACCGGGACGCCGTTTTTCAGAAGGACGTATTTCATTCCCGTGCATACATGAAAATCCAGTTTTTTTGTTTTCCCGGTAATGCAGGCTTCCCCTTCCTTCGCCTCCTGCCAGGCCTCTATCCAGAACTTCTCATTGTAATTGGCGTCTTCGTTCCTGACATCCAGGTCAAGGTAGGGCGAAATGCCTATCTCACCATCAAAATTGAGTACCCTGAGGGAATAGTGGATGGCCCCGGTATGGGTCCGGACAAGGCTCAGGAAACGCCTTGAAACCACCTCGACCTGTTCTCCGCCTGCCAGTTCCGCTACGAAACTGCGGGTCAGAAGTCCCTCTTTCATATCCAGCTCCCTACGGAATGAGAGCACCCTGCAACCGGCAAGGTCAAGTTCACGGTCATTGATGGTAATGTATATGCCGATCCAGTTGGCCGCGTTCAGCACTTTGGCGAAATACTCCGGATAGCCGTTCTTCCACCATCCCACCCTGGTCTTATCCGGGTAATAGACGCCCGCGACATAGGATCCCTGGAGGCTGTCTCCCGAATACTGCTCCTCAAAATTGGCACGCTGCCCAAGCTTCCCGTTACCGATTGAAAACAGGCTTTCGGATGCCCGGTTATCTTCCGGCAGAAATCCTTCTTCGATGATCTTCCATTCATCGATCTTGTAGTTGGGATTCACCATGGGAGTAAGGTATTTTAGAGATTGGATCACATTCATTTTTTCTCATCCATATCCTTCACAAACAGGATAAGCACCGAGGCAATCAACATGGACACGCCCCCTGTCATCAATGCGAAGATCGCGTGTCCCCCGAACAGGTTCTTAACCATGAACCCAAGGACGCTGGCCGCCATGATCTGGGGGATCACGATGAAAAAATTAAAGATCCCCATGTAGGTCCCCATTTTATTGCCCGGGAGAGAACCCGTCAGTATGGCGTAGGGCATGGCGAGTATGCTGGCCCATGCCAGTCCCACTCCCAGCATCGGCACAACCAGCATGTCCGGGTTCCCGATGAAATATATAGACAGCAGTCCCGCTCCCCCTGCAATCAGTGCTATCATGTGGGTCACCCTGCGGTTGGTATACCTGGCCAGGACCGGGAGCCCGAATGCCACAAGTGCGGCAAACCCGTTGTATACGGCGAAAAGGATCCCGACCCAGTTGGCACCCTCGTTGTAAAGAACAGAGGTTGTGTCGCTGGTCCCGTAGACATGGCTGGTCACCCCGGCGGTGGTATAGATCCACATGGCAAAGAGGGCAAACCAGCTGAAAAACTGGACCACTGCAAGCTGCATCATGGTTTTAGGCATATTGAACAGGTCCGTCATCACGACCACGAGCCCGCTCTCGGCTGATCCGTACGCCCTGAACAGGTGTGTCACCATCTGCAGCAGGCCGAAAGCTGTCAGTCCGAAGGAAAGGATATAGAGTTGCCCTTCCACCTTCATCCAGTAGAACAGCACACTGAGGAGCAGTCCCCCGAGCAGCCACAACAGTCCCGAACGCATAAAGTGAGGAACACTCTGTACGTATTCCGGTCGGGCGCCCTCACCGGTTTTCCTGCTTTCGGATTCGGCTTTCTCAAATTCTTTCAGTTCATCAGGCGAGTATTCCTTTGTCCGGATCACCGTGACCAGTACCGCGAGCAGGAATACCAGTCCCCCCGTATAGAACGACCACTTGACATTCGGCGGAATGGCTTTCCCTTCCAGGGGCGTCGTGGAAATCCCGAACCAGTTGGTCATGACATAAGGCAGGGCGGATGCTATGACCGCTCCCGTGCCGATAAAAAAGCTTTGCATGGCAAATCCCGTGGTCCTCTGTTCGGAAGGCAGCATATCCCCCACGAAGGCCCGGAAGGGTTCCATGGAGATGTTGATCGATGCATCCATGATCCAGAGCATCCCTGCGGCCACCCATAATACCGGGGAATTCGGCATTACCAGCAGGGCAAGTGATGCGAGGATGGCCCCCGTAAGGAAATAGGGCCGTCGCCTGCCCAGCCGGTTCCAGGTATTGTCGCTCATATGCCCGATGATGGGCTGCATGATGAGTCCCGTTACAGGGGCCGCGATCCACAGGATGGGTATGTTCTCCACCCGGGCGCCCAGGGATTCAAAGATCCGGCTGACGTTTGCATTCTGAAGTGCAAACCCGAACTGTATGCCAAAGAATCCGAAACTCATGTTCCAGACCTGCCAGAAGCTTAACCTGGGTTTACTTTTTGAAATGGTATTCATCCTTGAGAATTATTATGATATAAGTGCCTGACTTTCTACCAAAATTAATGATAATAAACGATACTTCAGCTCTCATATCGTATTATATTTCAGGCAGATGGATAATTCCAGGAAGGCAAAAATGAGGCAGGTGCCGATTCAAACGTTTGCGGCGGAAGAATAAGAAAAAATAAAAAATTAATATTTTTCTGCCCTGCGGGAATCCGGACGGATCCCGAAATCGTTTGCATCGATTTTTATGATGTTCCCGGGATAATTTAATAACTTCAGCATTCCAAATTCCTGTTGTTATGGTGAAGAAAATATTTATAACCGGAGGATCCGGGTTTATAGGGAATGCGGTTGTCAAACGGCTGAAAGATAATTACCAGCTCACCCTGTTGCTTCCTCCCGGTGAACCGGCCTCGGGGATAGGCGGGGTGAACATTGTCCGGGGAGACATCACCAGGCCGGGAAGCCTGGAAGGACTGTTGGATGGGCAGGATACGGTGATCCATATGGCAGGTGCAGTCGGATACCAGAGCTGGAGGGACTGCCTGAGCATTAATGTGGATGGAAGCAGGAATGTCATCAGGAAAGCGGTCAGGGCCGGGGTGATCCGGTTCATCCACATGAGTTCTGTTTCGGTATATGGCCGGGTACCCGGTATAACCATCACCGAGGACCAGTCCCTTAAGAAGATCCGTGATCCATACGGGGATACTAAAATAGAAGCCGAACAGATCATCCGGAAATATGCGGAAAAGAACCGCATCGACCTTACCGTACTCAGGCCCACTGCGGTTTACGGGGAAGGCGATGAGAAATTCCTGCCAAAACTCCTGGAAAACCTAAGATCCGGGAGGTTCAGAATGATGGGCGACGGCGAACACCCGGTTGACCTGGTCAATGTGGCGGATGTGGCTGAAGCCGTTTACCTGGCGCTTCTGAGGCCTGAAAGCGTGGGACAGACCTATAACATTGCCAACGGGAAGAATCCATCCTGGAATCTTTTTCTCGGGGAAATCTGCCTTGAGCTCAACATCCCTTACACTGTCCGGCATATTTCCTATCATACAGCCTACCGTATGGCCGGCCTGTCGGAATTTCTTTCGTTATTCTCGAATAAACCTCCGCGCCTGAGTCGTTATGCGGTCAGGCTGGTCGGAAGGCCCTATAGCTATTCTGTCCAGAAGGCCCGGAAGGAGCTCGGGTTCGAGCCTTCGGTTAATCTGATCGGGGGGGTGAAGGAATATTTGCATAAACTGCAGGGAAAGTCTCCCTGAAACAGACGGCAGTACAGAATGACAAACCCTAATGCAATGCTGTAATGAATACAAGATCTTTCCTGATGTTAACTTTGCTATCAGCCATTACCCTTGCCGAATGTGAGACGGACAGCGGTCGCACTACAACCATAAAAGGCACGGGGGATATAATCGAGAAAACGGTCGACCTGCCAGCCTTCAGCCGTTTCCGGCTTTCGGGCTTTGCCACAGTACGGATCCATACGGGTGCCGAGCAGTCGGTCATGCTTAAGGCACAGCAGGAAATACTTGATGTCATGACCACCGAAGTCAGAGATGGCGAACTGCTCGTTGGTTTCAGTAAGAACGTCAGCGTCGATACAGACAGGGACATCCTGGTCGAGATCGTGATCCCCCTGGTCCGGCAAATCGCACTGGACGGAACGGGATTGTTCGAACTCTCGGGGGAAACCCAGAGCGAACTGACCATCATCGTGAACGGTACCGGTAGCGTTAGTGCATATGAAATGCCCGTCGATCGATGCAGGATTTTAATATCGGGGACTGCCAACTGTTATGTTAACGTGGTCACCTCACTTGAAGTGACCGTCTCGGGGATCGGCTACATATTTTACCGGGGGGATCCGGTCATTTCCTCCAGCATCAGCGGCATCGGGAATGTCATGGACGACAACTGATCCTCATTTCCGGATCCTGAACCGTTGCCAGGAGCGAACGTAAGCGGCAATGTCCCTGCGTTCGCCTGAGCTTAAAGCAGGATAATTCTCGCTTCCTCTTCCCCAGTAAGGCATTCTTGTACCCTGCCTGCCGATGCTAATCGTGGCGACCAGGTATCCGTTGCTCGCGGCACTCAGGAATTCCTGGTTGTTCAGGGCGGGTGCAGAGGTTCCCTGGCCGTTCTCCCCGTGGCAGCGGGCACAATGCCGGGTGAAGAGTTCCTTCCCCGCTGCCGAATTGCCGGGATTGCTGCCCTGGTAAATATAGTCCCGCTCCCCGGCAGCGTACTGCCTCATGTAAGCAATGATGTCGCTGATTCCCTGCCTGTTAAGCCTGCCGGCGCCCTGCACCTGGGTCGACCATCCGAACATCGCTGTGTGGGAGCGGCCGCCCGATATGGTTTCAAAAAGGAAGCGGTCGGAGGCGAGGGACTGGAAATCGCGGGTGAGTATAGCGGGACCGGTGTTCCCTTCCCCGAATTCTCCGTGGCAGCGGGAACAGA
>Ga0307419_10001083_pt1 | contig 14157 bp, 14 predicted proteins | sample SalMarWE160230MG_2_FD_202512 | JGI IMG/M metagenome (GOLD analysis project Ga0307419, IMG submission 202512) | Salt marsh sediment microbial communities from the Plum Island Ecosystem LTER, Massachusetts, United States - WE1602-30 | ecosystem: Environmental > Aquatic > Marine > Intertidal zone... | reverse complement strand
CCCCCTGAGCGCGAAGTGACTCCCACCGGTCCCGGTTTGAACCATTCCCGGGCGGATTTAGCTCTGCCACCCATCATTCCCAGCACTGCCTTACCCGGACTTAACAAGCCGAGGGTATTGGGACCGACGAATGCCGCCCCCAATTTTCTGGCATAATAATGGATTTCCAGCACATCGTAAATCGGTACCCGGTCCGGCACCAGAACGGCCAGTTTGATGCCGGCATCAAAAGCTTCTAGTGCGGCGTTTTTAACCAGCGGTGCCGGCACAAAAATAACCGAGACATCGATCTCTCCCAATTTTTCCACTGCCTCCTGCACGGTATCGTATACTGGTAGGCGATGAACTTCCTGTCCACCCCGTCCGGGAGTGACACCGCCCAGAATTTTGGTGCCGTAATCCATCATAAGTTTAGCCCGGGCCATCCCTTCCCGTCCGGTAATGCCCTGAACGATCACCCTTTTTTGTTCGTCAATTAAAATAGACATGTATGGATTCCTGAATTTGTAATATTAAAGTATTATCTTAGACTAATTTAATTATGCATGTCATTATTGAGTCATTTAATTTATGGTCATCTTTCGTCATTCATAGTCATTTGTAGTCATTAGAAGTTGTTTTTTTGCCCTCCAATTCCACCGTTCACAAAATAATACAGAACCTAAATTTTATTACATTTTTTCAGCCGTGTTACTTGCGGGTCGTTTGACCACATTTTACATTTTTCCCGTTAATAACAACTATGACCATAAATGACAATTATTGACTATGTGTATCTATAATGACTACCAATGACTTTTACCCTCTTCAATTTACTCTAGTTCGCCTCCCTGTATTCCTTCAGTCCCTTAATCGGCAAATCCATATATCCGCCTTTGTTGCCATGGAAATAACATTCCACCTCACAAGCCAGACATTCGGTGCATTTCCCCTTTTTGGCTTCCTCGGGAGTAATATTCAGAACCGGTTTGCCATCTTCAATTTTCAGAATTTGGGGAACACATTTTGAAACGCATATCTTGCTCACGCATTTCAGGCAGAGTTCATGATCGTAGGTCACCTTCCCGGTAATGGTCTGAAAGCTGTATAAATTTTTTGAAGTTTTGGGCTTCTCCGGTTTTGGTACTGATTTAATTTTTGCTTCCTTTACTAATTTATCAAAACGCTCCGCACAGAATTCAACCGAATCATCCTTCATGTATCCTTCCACCGGAGCAGGCAAATCCCGGGTATATTGGGTCAGAATTTCCACCGCCAGATCCTCGGAATTCCCGCCCAGACGAATGACCACCGGAATCCGGACCCATTCTTCCCGCAGCGCTTTCACCAGACCCCGGGCGGAGTGAAACTGTTCCTGAGAGGCGACCCCGGAACCGGAACCGAAATATCCAATAATATTTTTCTGGGACAGAATGATTTTCGCCGCCCGGTAAACTTTTGAGGCGGGAGGATTGCCGGAGGTGTCACAGAAATTGGCAATTTTGTAACCTTTCCGCTGGACCGCATCCATGCTCATCATCGAACCACCGCCACCGGCGCCGTGGAATCCTACGTAATGATCCTTGGGACTAAATCCCTGTGCCATCTGGATAAAATAGAAGGTGCCCCGGTAATCGTTCTTTTCCACTTCATAGGCAATCTTATCCAGTTCACTGGGTGGGCGATTCAATTCCCGGGCGATTTCAATGCCCAACTCGGGATGACGGTAGACGGCGTAATCGTCCACGGTGATCCGGCAATCCGCTGCCAGAAATTTTCCCTCGCTGGTTTTGACGATGGGATTGATCTCGGCAGACCGGGCATCATTTTTCCGGGCTGTCTCCCACAAAAGGATTAGCATATCTGGTCTTTTCCGGAAATACCCACTTTACGGAGCAGGTTACGGGCCTGATAGTCCTTGAATCCATTCACCACATCGATAGTGTGAAAGGCCACTTTATCGGGATGTTCCTTGACGATTTCCTCCACCCCGGTTCCGCCTATGGCACTGAAAATGAGCACTGGCGCCGCTTCACTGTCACTGATGATCAGGCTGGCAAAGTATTCGGTTTCAATTTGGATTTTTTTCTCCACCAGCACTTTGTCGATGATAAAATTGCTGACCTCTTTTCCGAATAGTTCTTTCGATTTTTTTTCTGCCTCGTCTGCAGTGGCAGCAAATTGAATGAGGCCTTTGCTGAAACGACCTGTTGTCCAGGCCTGAGCTTTAATCACCACCTCACCGCCAATTGTGGAGGCAATTTTCTTCACCTCCCCGGGATCAGAAGCAACTTCCCCTTCCGGGATTTTAATCCCTTCTTTGGCCAGTAATTGCTTTCCCTGATATTCGTGTATGCGTGCCATTAAGACTCCTGCTTCTTTTGTTCTTCAAATTCCCCGGTTCGGGGTATAATCCGGTATGAGTACAAAAATGCCGGGCAGAAAATTATTAATTTAGCAAGGGCAGGGGCAATGGAAATATAATTTTTACAGGCTGATATTTATCCGGCTCTCTTTAAAAATAAAACTTTTCCAGCAATTTTTATTGTGACATTCATTTCATGCTTGCAATGATAGAGAAATTTATTTAATTAATTTGCTTCAAAATTGAGGATAATTGAGGATATGAATAATACACTGTTTATAGATAACCGCGGGAATACCGATCCCCGTATCAATCTTGCCCTGGAGGAGTATGCCCTGCGCAATCTGGATATTTCGCAAGATTATATTCTGTTTTATATCAACCGCCCTTCGGTGATTATTGGGCGACATCAAAATACCATGGAAGAGATTAATTATGAATTTATCCGCGAAAACGGGGTTATCGTGGTACGCCGAATCTCCGGGGGTGGTGCAGTATATCATGATCTGGGAAATCTCAATTTCAGTTTTATCACCAGTTACGATCGGTCGAAATTCAATAATTACGAGAAGTTTAACCGGCCCATTATTGAAGCGCTTAAATCGCTGGGTGTCCGGGCAGAGCTTACCGGCAGGAATGATATCGTGGTTGGCGAGCGAAAAATTTCCGGGAACGCCCAGTTTACCTCCAAAAACCGTATGTTCAGCCACGGGACGTTATTATTCGATTCGGATCTGGATAAGGTGGTCCAGGCATTGAAGGTGAAAGCGGGTAAGATCGAATCCAAGGGAATTAAGTCTGTCCGCAGCCGGGTGGCCAACATTCCTGAGTTTCTGAATCATGGAATGGATATAAACCGGTTTAAGGAATATCTGTTGAAATATCTTTTTACCGGTTCGGAGGAGACACCGGTTTATCAATTCAGCGAATCGGAATGGAAAAAAATCAACCAGTTGGCCAAGGAAAAATATTTCCAGTGGGATTGGAATTTTGGGGAATCGCCTCAATTTAATGTGAAGAATACACACCGATTTTCCTTTGGCGAAATTGATGTCCGGATTCTGGTGGAAAAAGGACATATCAGCAATATTAAATTTTATGGGGATTTTTTTGCCCGGGCGGAAATTGATGAACTGCAAAAACTGCTCATCAGTCAGCCTTATGACCGGGATAGGATAGCGGAATCGCTGCAAGGGGTGGATTTAGCCGTCTATTTCGGAGACATCCAGCTAAAGGAGTTTTTGGATCTGCTGTTCTAGCTAGTTTTTCCCTCGTTGGGCTAGTCTCGATATATGCAGATTTCCTGCTGCAGGCAGGCTGAAATGATAATAACCAGTAATCGCGATCCCGCAGCTGCGGGAGAGTGTGGCAATCTCCATCCGGTTCAAACTAATTTATCCTTCCATGGGTTATTCACCCACATGGAGATTACTTCTCCTTCCATGGCTCGCAAAGACGGGAGTAATTTGTTGATTCAATTGAAAAATGATTCGTCTATAAAATCATGCTATCGGATTTATCAGGTTTTCCCGATGATACTTCAGCTCCATGTCGTTTAGCAGATCCCGGATATCCACCAGCTGCCGGGACAATTCCCGGCCGGTTTTCCACCAGTCGGTACAGATGCCGTCCCTCTCAAACTGTTCCAAAGTATCGATCGTTTTATAATCCAGTGCCGTGGGAAGTGAGTTTTCCAGCGGTGTGCCAGAAAGGGGAAGGAAATAGTGCACCTGGATTCTGGCCCGGTACTTTACCATCCATTTTTTAATCAGTTTCAGGGTGATATGGCGGTCAGTATTTATTTCGCCGGGGAAACCAAGAATAACATCGATAAGGGGTTGCAAATTCCTCTCCACCAGAAGCGAACAGGCAATCTCGATATCTTCCACCGAATGACCCCGGCGGATTTCTTTAAGCAGGCGATTGCTCCCGGTTTGCGCACCAACCGCCACTTTTTTATTGTCGCAATACCGGACAATCAAATCGACCATTTGCGCGGAAAAAGTATTCGGCCGGGTTTCGGAGGGAAATATTCCGAATTCAAGATATTCTGTCCCGTTTTGCTTGCAATAAGCCAGCACTTGTTCAATGACCGGAATATTAAGTTTTTTAGGATTGACTGCGCCATATTCGAAGGCAGACGGACAAATAAAATTAAACCGGAGATGATGTCCGCGTTTTTTTAAATGTTGATAATAAGTCCGGATGGAAGCAAAAGACCGGTGCTTTGCTTTTTGACAAGAGGTCTGGCAATAGCTGCAATTCCAGTAGCATCCACGGGTAATTTCGATGGGCGGGGAAATATTAAAGATATCGGATATAGGCAAACTATGATCCAGGTTATTGAGTTCCGGTGCGGAAAAGATGGTTGCCATATCCGGAAGCCGCTTTTCGAGATAGTTTTGAATAAACCGCTTAAATCCGGTTTCCACCGGGCCGGCATAGGCATAATCGAAACCCATCTTCAGGCTGGATACTGGATTTCCGCTGGTATGCGGTCCGCCGGCCAACAATTTCAAATCCCGGTTTGCTGTTTTTCGAATTTGCTTTACTTCCTCAATAACTGCAGGTAAATGCGGGGTCATAAAGGAATACATCAGCAATCCGACCGGCTGCTGCTGAGCGAATTCCCGGACTCCCGGTAAATTTTGCAGAAGATGAAATTCAAAATATTGGTCCAGTTTTACAGACTCCAGTTGATTTAGGATCACAGGAATAGTAAACCGGTTGGAATCGGTCAGGCGGATGGCAAGTTTATGTCTGTTACCACTGCTCATGGTGCAGCCGGTTTGCGTAAAGGTCGGTTCATCAGGGCCAAAGCAATGCCCGGGATAATAAGTGCAGCGCCCACGTAAAACAGGCCATAAGGTTGTTCGGCAAAAAATAAATAGGCCAGGATGGAGGCAATAATCGGTTCTCCCAGAATGATAAAGTTTACTTTATATACCGGGACTTTTCGGGCCGCCCAGTTGATCAGAGAATGTCCGATCCCGGTCGGAACCAGGGCCAGCAACAGCATCATGCCGTGCACTTGTGGTGGATATTGCCAGATTGGATATTGAAACGCCAGCACTAGAATGAAAAGGGTTATGGTTGCGCTGGCATAAACTAAAATAAGGTAGGGAATGATATCGATTTTCAGGCGCTGATGCCGGGCAATCAGCAGATAGAAGGTGACGAATAGAGCGCTGGCCAGTGCCAGCAGATCCCCGGTAAACCTGCCATCGGACAACCGAAAATCCTGCCCGCCGATAATAACAATGCCGATCATGGTTAAAAAAGCAGCCAGAAATGCGTTCCAGGAGCCTTTCTCCTTGAGAAAGATGGGGGAGAGGATAAGGGCGAAAACCGGGTGGGTGGATTCCAGAATGAGGGAGTGCGAAATGGTGGTCATTTGGACCGAGGCGATCCAGGTACCAAAGTGCAGGGCCAGAAATATCCCGGCAATTCCAATATACAGCTTGGTTTGTTTGTTAAAGTTTTTCAGATGAAGTTTTTTAGGATCCCTGATAAGTTGATACCCCAGCAGCAACAAGGTACTCCAGAACATCCGGTAAAATGAGATGACCAGGGCCGGTGTATCACCGCACCAGCGGATAAAAATGGAGGCCCAGGAAACGGCCAACAGGGCGATGATTAAACCAACGTAGGCAGGCATTTATTTCCCAAAACTTGACTCATATCTCTGGTATTGCTATAATTGAACAGAAAATATAGGGGATATGCCGAAATAAAACAATCTGAGTTTAGGGAAATCAAATATTGGAGGAAGATATGGATTTTAAAGAATTAGCGCTGGAATTTGTAAAAATCTATTATGCCTGCTATCCCGGAAATCTGCCCGAGGATAAAGAGAAGGCCTTCCATGAGATAAATCAGATCTACGGGAAATACAAGGCCCATCTGATTGATAAGGCCACAAAGCAGAGTGAGGATTTTTTCAAAGATAAATTCTAATAAAAAAGCCGCCAACCTTCCGGTCACCGGCTCTCATTAATTATGTATAAATGCCTGGTGTGTTAGTCTTCGTCTTCGAAAGAGAACATTCCAAACCGACGGTCTTTTAAAGACCGGATCCTCTCCTTGAAATACGCCCGGTTATCCACCTGATCGTACCATTTCACCCGCAAAAACTGGTTCCGCTCGAACCATTCGTATTGAATCCCGCCGCCAAACTCCTGGCGTAACATTTTACCAATTTCAAAGGCCAGACGGGTCGTATTGGCGAAGATGAAAAGGATTTCTTTTTTTTCGACCGTACTGATAATGTTTTCGAAGGGAGGTGAATCCTCCAAAGCTCTTTCTACCTGTTTTGCCGACTCGATCATCTGGTTTTTATGTTCCTTGAGTTTTTTATCATATATCTCGATGCTGCCGACAAAATTCTCATAAGTTTTTCCAACGCATTTGGGACAGTAGGCCAGTTCGGTATGTACGGTAAAAAGGTCTGTAATACTGTCTTTCACCCACTTTTTGTTAAAGAAAATCTTCCGGCAACGGGGACAGGAATAGATGGTCTGAGTTTTGGGAATGACCTCGGATTCCAGAGCGCTAAGCGCTACATCCTCACCTTTTTCCAGCTTAGATTCAATTTTTTCAAGTTCGTTAATGTCTTCGGTTTCTTTTTCACCCTCCTCTTTATCATCATCTTCTTCCTCATCATCCTCGTCGTCTACATCCAGATCATCATCATCTTCCTCCTCGTCATCATCAAAGGGGAAATCGTCGTCATCATCTAAATCAATGTCTTTAAGGAAAAGCATAGATACTCCTTGTTAATTTTTACTTTCGGATAAACGGTCAAAGATAATACTGAGTTCCCGTTTTTTCCAATTAAAAATTCCGCCGCTATTTTGCATTGGACTCAGATGGAAGGGGAAAGTTACAAATGCCATCAAATTTTAAAAATCCTTCAATTTCGACAGAAAAAACTTGGTTTTTATAAGGCTCGTGGTATTATATTAAATAAGATAAAAACCTGGAGGAAGAAATGCCTCTGAAAAAACGCCTTAAAGACTTTTTGGATCAGAACAAAGTAAAATATGTAACCATGATTCATTCCAAAGCTTATACCGCCCAGGAGATTGCCGCGGTTCTGCATGTCCCCGGAAAAATGTTTGCCAAGACGGTAATCCTGAAGGAAGCAGAAAAATTCATGATGGCCGTTCTGCCGGCAACCCATCGGATTAATATGGATCTGTTCAAACAGGTAAGCCACGCTCATAAACTGGAGTTGGCCTCGGAAGAGGAATTTGAGAGTCTGTTCCCCAAATGTGAGATCGGCGCCATGCCTCCCTTCGGTACTATTTATGATATGCCGACTTATGTGGACAGCTCTTTGACCAAAGATGAAGACATCTGTTTTAATGCCACCACCCATTCGGAAGTGATAAAAATGAAGTATGCCGATTTTGAGAAACTGGTTAAACCGGTAATCGGGACATTTGCCGAACATATCTAAAGTTTTACAACACGACATTTTTCTGAAAGATGTCAGATTCGGATTCCATCACCCCAAGGGTAATGGAATCAATTTTTTCTTCCTTTATTAAAAGTCCTGAATGTTTATCAAAAAAATCCTGGATCAGGATATGTTTATCCGGTTGGGATTGCCAATAATCCGTTATTATATTCCTGATTATTTCAGTTGAAAACGGTCATTTATTGGTTGAGGTTTGTTTTGAAAAATTTCTCTCAAAAATTTTCTTTGATTAGTGTTATTTTAATTCTCTCATCTGCTTCGTTTGTCTTCGCGGATTTGCAGCAGGAAATTCTGGCTGCCCGCAACAAGGTGATGCCCGCCCTGGTCCATATTGAACCGGTGCGAAAAATTTTTTCCACCGGGGAAAGCCGGCATGCCCTGGTAACCGGCAGCGGTTTTATTTTTTCACCGGAAGGTTACATCTTAACCAATCATCATGTGGTGGAAAATGCGGAAAAGGTAACTTGTACACTTTCCAATAAAAAGAAATTACCGGCGGAAATTATCGGTAGCGATCCCTATACCGATGTAGCGGTCATCCGCCTGGATATGCAGGAGTGGGGAGAGGCACCTTTACCCTTTGTAAACCTGGGCAATTCGGACAGCCTGGAAGTGGGGCAGTTTGTGCTGGCCCTGGGACTATCCCGCTCGGTAAGCATGGGTGTGGTCAGTTCCATCGACCGCTATTTTGAAGATCAGGGACAGATGATTTCCCCCTATAACTTATGGATTCAGACCGATGCGGCCATCAATCCCGGCAATAGCGGCGGCCCGCTGATTAATCTGGAAGGCAAGGTGGTGGGGATCAATGCCCGGGGCGTTTTTATGGCAGAAAACCTGGGTTTTGCCATACCGATTAACCTGGCCCGGGAAGTTTCCCAGAAATTAATGGCCAACAAGAAAATCAGCCGCAGCTGGATCGGCATCGAACTTCAGTCAATAAAGGATCTGAGGGATTATCTGCAGAATCCGGATCTTACCGGTGCGCTTGTTTCCAACGTGGATGCCAAATCGCCCGCAGACAAAGCGGGTTTAAAGGCCGGCGATGTTCTTTTATCGGTGAATAACTTCGACATAAATGCGGAATTTGAGGAAGACCTGCCGGCCATTCGTAAAGTCATCTCAGATCTACCCGCTTTCCAGAAAGTGCAGCTGACCATTCTACGGGATGGAAAAAAACAAAACCTGCAGATTACCCCGGCGCTGGAACCCTTTGAGGAGCAACCGGAGTTCGAATGCGAAGGATGGGGTCTGGTGGTAAAAAGCATCAATCAGAGTGTTTACCGGATTCAGAATTTGCCGGACTACAACGGGGTGCTGGTGGCAGCGGTCAAAAGCGGAAATCCGGCAGAGAAGGCCGGATTGCGGGCCGGAGATGTGATCCGATCTGTTAATCAGGAGCAGATTAAAAATCTGGATTCGTTTAAAGAGATTTATCAAAAGCTAATTGATGCCGATAGTAAAACAATATTTTTTGAAGCATTGCGTCAGGGAGCACCTTATTTTGCGGTGATTGGACCGGGAGAGAACCGGGATTAAACCCCTATAACTGAAATCCTTTTTTAATAAAATACCTCTGTATAACAGGGACGCCGTGTCAAAATCGTTATCTATAAAAATTCGGATGGATTACTACGTTTACGTCTTTATTAGATTTGTATTAGTAAAATGAGACTTGCCGTTCTGCAGACACCAGTCAATTTTGTTCAGCGTTTTTACCAGCGTTACAGCCGTTTCCTGCCGGTGGTTTCTTTTATCGGCGGATTTTTGTGGGACAGCCTTACCCTCACCCGTATCGACCGTATCTCGGATAATTTATTTCTGCTGGGTTATATCTTCTTGCTGGGATTTTCTATTATCCTGGTAAACCTGGTGGAGAATAATCGACTGACCAGTCAATTTGTTCTGAAATACCGGGAGTGGTATCCCCTGGCCATCCAGTTTTTTCTGGGCGGATTGTTCAGCAGCTATGTGGTCTTTTATTTTCAGAGCGCGGCCATCACCAAAAACTGGCTGTTTCTGGGTATTCTGATCATTCTGCTTTTCGCCAATGAATTCCTGGAAAAACGGCTCACCAATATCTATCTGCAAATGACCCTGTACTTTTTAGTTGCCTTTTCCTTCTGCATCTTTTTCGTTCCGGTATTGATCGGCCGGATGAGTATTTTTGTATTTGTCCTCAGTGGTCTGCTCAGCCTGATGATCATGGCTGGCTTTATTTATTTGCTGTTCAGAAAGTTATCCCTTTTATCCCGCCCTGAATTGATCCGGGTCAGCGGAATTCTTGTGGTACTCTACCTGTTGCTCAATCTGTTTTATTTTTTCAACTGGATTCCCCCGGTCCCGCTTTCTTTAAAATACTCCGGGATTTATCACCAGGTGCAGCGCACCGGTGATGGCTACCTGCTGAAGTTTGAAAATCCCGCCTGGTACCAGTTCTGGAAAAAGTCGGATGATCCCTTTCGTTATTCGGAAGGGGATACGGTATTTTGCTTTGCTGCGGTTTTTGCCCCCACCGACCTGAAAACCAAGATTTATCATGTGTGGCAGCAGTATCTGCCTGCACAGCAGCGTTGGCTGACTACTGATCATCTGGGTTATCAGCTTACCGGTGGGAGAAAGCCGGGTTACCGGGGATATACCTACAAACGGAATGTTCAGCCGGGAGAATGGCGGGTGGAGGTGAAGACCGATGAGGACCAGGTTCTGGGCAGAATCGATTTTGAGATTGTGGCAGTTGATTCGATGGGGAAACCGCTAAAAACTATTTTCTATTGATCAGGTGTATTGTTTCTTCTAGTAGGAAATTAGATTTTTTCGGATTTTTTCTTTCCCGATGGTATCTTGATTGTGTAATCTCTGTCATTCCGGAAATCGCTGGGTTCGATTGTCCGGAATCTACATTTTTAAAAATATAAAGGATTGTATTGTTTTAGACATACTTTTTAAGATCCCAAATTCTTCTTGACATAATCCATCCCGGACATGTACTTTAATAATGAAACTGATTAAACAAGAAAAAGCGGAGCCTTTTGGGAGGCCATATGCTTTTTTGGTTCAAGTGTTTCTATCCAAAATACCAATTAATTTTTAATTCATTACATTTTTTATATTTGTATTCAACTTTAATATTTCTATTTATTATTCTTGAGATAAATACAATTGAAAAACTACATGGGTATTTTATACAAATTTGGAGAAAAGAACAAGCTTGAGAGGATTTGATTAAATGAAAATTAATATTTTATCTGTAATATTTATTCTTTTAGTTTTTTGTTCGGACGAAAACCCAGTACGGCCTCAAAATCATAGCCCAGAAATTTTATCGTTGGATGTATTTCCAGATGTGGTAAAACCATCTGATTCTCTCATCGTTATTTGTGAGGCAATTGATCCAGATGGTGATACGTTAGTTTATGATTGGATTACTACTGGAGTGGTTAGAATTAAAGGAGCTTTTTCTGATGATCACTGGTTATATCATACTTCAGAAAATACCCGCATTTTCTATGCACCTGATAGTTTACACGTTTCGGTTCCGCAGGATACTTTTTGGATTCAATGCTTTGCCCGAGATGTCAAAGGAGGTTCTGCCGCTGGAATCGTGCTTTTTATTGTTAAACATGAATAGACAAAATTAATTCAGTAACAAAGATATATAAAATCATAATGATATCTTTGATGCAATCATGTAAGTGTTATGGTTTTTAGAGCAACACTTGGTCAGGAAACAGTTGGCGGGGTGGGGTAATCTGCAACCATTCTGATGGGTCGGCGGAATTGAAAAATGAATAAGAAAATGTAAGCGGAAAAAATAGCGGAGTGCTCGATTAAACCTTTTAGTATTCAGAAACTACAAATTTAGGATGCGGTTTACTTTTCCAGGAAGGATCCCCTCTATAAAAACTGAAATAGAATCGGCACCCTCGGTGAGGCTAAAATTGGCCAGCGCAGTTAATTTTATTTCGGTTTTACCCAGGTAAGTAGTATCCGGGGTAAACTGAAAATTGTACTGATTGCTGGAAGAGCCGCTTTTTTCGCTGATCAGTTGGTCGTCAATATACAAACTTACTTTGTTGATCCCATTATTATGAAATGCTTCGGCCTGGATGGTGATCTCATTCAACTGGATAAAATAATCGCCGTCGTCAGGTGATAAAATGCGGACAATTGGTAATCCGGCTTCGATCACCTTTACCGATTCGTCACGTTCGGTGGATTTGTAGGAATTGGAGACTTTCACCTTGAAAGTGTAATCCCCGCCGGCGGTGGGGGCAACCCAGCGCACGGCCGGATTATCTATGGCGTCCAGGAAGATGCCTTGGTCGGGAGATATCGACCATTCGTAGCTTAAAATTCCCTCTTCGGGATTTGTCGCTTTGACTTCGGCATAAACCGTGTCAAAGGGATTAACCTGCTTGGGCTGAATGGTCATTTCCTCTATGGCTGGCGACTTTCGGAACAGTTTTTCGGCATCACAAAAAAGAAATATCGCTGCCAGTATCAGGAGAAATGTAATGGTCGCTTTTCTCATAAAGCCACCTGGATACTTTGATAGACTATCAGTTCATCCGAAGAGGTGAGAGAGAAGATAATCTCATCCGGCTTTTCGGTAAAGGATACCGGGTCAAAATTTATGGTTTTGATTTCCCCCGCTTCCAACCGGGAGATCACCGTCGACTTTTTCAGATCCCTGACCACTCTCTTTAATTCCTGATTATTGATCCGTTGCAACAGGATCATTTTCAATAAAAGATTCTCGCTGCTCCGGTTTCCCAGCCGGGCAATCTTGCAACTGGCGCTAATTTCCGAAGCGTTTATCTTTGCCTCCCCCGGCTGCAAAGTATAATGGTTCTCCAGAATCACCAGATCTGCCAGAACGGCATTCAGGCGGTTAATCACGCTGCTGACACTCGAGGCACCCTGCACCCGGTTTCCGGTGCCATTGATAAAAATATCCGGCACACCTTTCACCGAAGAAGCCGAATTTTGGACGTATTTGTCATAAAGTAATTCAAAGAGTGGATCGGCCAAAGGATCGGTGTATTGAGAAGTATTGCGGTGATATTCGGCAATGACCACCCGGCCGTCATAAATTTCTGCGATGGAATCCAGGGCCTGCAATGCCCATAGGTTATAACTGTAAGGATTATTAGTGTTTACAAAAGCCTCCAGCAGGACAGTGGGCTGCTGATAACTGTTCGGATTTTGCGGGTCGAGAAGATTGTCCCGGGGAATGTCCTTACAACTACTGAGCAGCGAAGCAACTATAATGATGTTAAAAATGGATTTGTACACCTGCCGTGGCTCCGTCTTTCAGGTTAATGGTTAAATACGGAAGTAACATTTTATCCTGATAATTCTTGGCATAAATTTCCCTGGGGGACATATTGCGGATCCAGCAGTAGACCGTTCCCACCAATGCCGTCCCGGTTAATGAAGCCAGACCAATGGAGATTTTGTTATAACGGTTGGCATTGTCGTACAGTTCGTTAAACCGGTCAAGGTCGGTATTATTTTGATAATCATCGTGGTTCTTGCGGTATTCATTGCGAACGATAAAGGTGGCCACTCCCAATCCCACCGTGGCGGCCAGAAAATATTTGGTGGGATAATGGGTAAGTTTGATCCGGTTTTTATAGTCACCTTTTCCGGTCAGGTTATATAGGATATTGTTTGCTAACAAATCCACCATCTGGTTCAGGTGATCCCGGTCCGGACTGACAACCTTTTCCGCCTGGGTCTGACCGGTGCTCACCTTCACGATGCTGGCATCGATCCGGTATTGGTCATTTATCTGGTTTATCGACCCATAAATAATATACTCAGCTTCCAGTAAACTGCCAATCTCCCGGGCATTGGTACTGTCGGTCAATCCGGTAAGAGCCAGTGCTTTTTCGTCCAAAACCGCCTTTAACTTTCGGCGCTCTAATACAGCCAGATCTTTTGATTGCGATAACCGGGTCTGGAGAAGATTGGGAATGGTTTCCTGCCACTGGTCAAGATAAAACACATCGGTATCATTTTTAAATTCGCCAATAGCAATTCGTAATTGTGCGGCAGATGATTTGGGAAAAAGGGGAATAAACAGCAGAGTTGTTAATACCAGTTTTACCAAAAACCGCATAGTCTGCCTTTATGTTTAGAATAAAATATCCTGCCTGCGGTGAAATTTAAAGTGAATGACCGGATCAGTCAACATTTCTTTATATCGTAAGTATTGTCGTTGTCGAGGATTGGTCATATCTATTTTATTTTTTCGCAATGCAATCGGTTATTGTCATCCCGGCAGGGAATGCCGGGATCCAGGACTCAGGGATGAGAATATATT
>Ga0307419_10001082_pt1 | contig 14160 bp, 13 predicted proteins | sample SalMarWE160230MG_2_FD_202512 | JGI IMG/M metagenome (GOLD analysis project Ga0307419, IMG submission 202512) | Salt marsh sediment microbial communities from the Plum Island Ecosystem LTER, Massachusetts, United States - WE1602-30 | ecosystem: Environmental > Aquatic > Marine > Intertidal zone... | reverse complement strand
TATAGTTAGGGAGAAAGACCAGTTTGATGAAGATCCCCGACTTCACCAATACCAAGACTGCTATAAGTTGCCCAGCAAACTTGACCCACGTCTTGAGAAAACCGAGATCGTCTATAAAACCTAACAACAAAACGATAGTACCTGCAAGAAGTAACCCCAAAACTTCTTTGTTGAACTCAGGGGTAAAACTCAAGGCCAAGGCGAGCAGAAAGGCAAGGTAGATTGCTATCCCTCCCAGATAGGGCATGGGCTTTTTATGTTTTTTTAATTTTCCGTCAGGCTTGTCAACAATCCCAAACTGCAGGGCAGCCCTGCGCATGACAGGGGTGAGGTAGAGGGCTAAAATTAGAGATAAAACAAAGGTGACGATGTAGAGCAGCATCTGTTAAGCCAAGGTCCCTCTCAAGCAGATAATCTCCGTGGCCTCAGAAATCTTCCAGCCTTTTCGCTCCTTTGAATACCATAAAACATCAAATAAATGTTACAACATTTCTGTAGAAATTGTCAAACAAGGAAAAATTATTAGATAAGCTTACTCTGGGTTTTGTATGTATCAATATTAGATCAAATCCTTATATAAATTTGCTACTTTCGGCCCCCAGAGCTTCAGCGAGTAGCGATCTTCTACCGTCTCCCGCCCCTTCTGCCCCAGCGTGCGCCGCAACCCCTCATCACGGGCCAAAAGTGTCAACTTCTTCAACCATTCTCCCTCCGTTGCAGCAAGGAAGCCGTTCTCCCCATCCCTAATGATTTCCTTATTCACTCCTACTGGTGACGCCACCACCGGCACGCCGCAGGCCATATACTGTAAGACTTTGAGGCCACACTTCCCCCTGGCCCATTTATCGTCGGGCAGGGGCATGATCCCGATATCGAGGCGTCTGATGTCCTCAACTTCGTTATCGTAGCTCCAGGGCTTGAAAACTGTTTCTATCCCTTTCATTGTCAACCCTTGAGAGCAAATCACAGCGAATATGAAATCACCAATCTCTGTCTTCAACTTCTGAAAAGTCCTCGCAAGATTCTGTACGTATGGAAGGTTATAAGCAAGACCTACCCAACCGATATTCACCTTTCCTTGTGCTCGGTAATCTTTTCTTGGCTTGTATCTCTCTATATCCACCACGGTCGGTATAACACTTACGTGGGGATTAAACTGCAGGGCATAATTTCTCAGATAACCATTGCCGACAATCACGTGCCGGCTCATTGTTATAAGCTTCGGGATCTTTCGCTTATGCAGAGGAGTGAGGAAGATGGCGTCGTCGAATTCGATAATCATATTGGGATTTATCCTTTTCGCGATTCTCTCCAAAAGGGCAGGAACATAGGGAAAGGCTTGGTGCTCAAAGACATAAAGGTCATAACTACCTACTTGTAAAAGACCCCATATCCTCACAAAGAGCCTTGTCAAAGCATACAGGATTTTAGCAGCAGCTCGTAAGTGCTTCTGTCGCAGATCGAGAATCCGAAACCATCCTTCTTTAAAGAGTGGCGATACAGTCACCTTAATTCCTACCTCTCTCAGATAGGGTATGTACTGGTAAATCCTGTATCTGCTACTGGGACCAATAAAGGAGGTTTTAGTAAAGTAAATGAGTTTCACCTTGTGATCTCATTTTTATTAATGGTTTTATGCTTGCGTCCCTCTATCGCCGAGCTGAGCGGAATCCGGGTAACTGAGAAAAGCTTATATTTTGGTGTTAGGCGGATTTCCGTTCGAGTCCCGCCAAAGGCAGGATTCACGCCGGAGGCGCGGCAAGTCGTCTGAGTGGTAGCTCAGCTCGGCATACGCGCCGCCGTCGCCTTTCTTCTATTTTATTTTCTCTTTACAACCGGTTACGCCGTCCGCGTCTGTCGGTTGTAATCAGGCGGCGCGAACATTTAAACATATTCACAATTTTTCCGAAAGACAATTATGACTTCATCCTCATTCTTGACAAAAAACTCTAATTCAAAAGGAAAATGTAACTCATGCTTCATAGCGAGAATTATTTCAATTATCCCAGTCAGTGTCCAAACGTGGTAATGAATACTATAGTCTATATGCATTAGATGTGATATCTGTTGCTTAATTTCATCATCATTTTTGAGCTTATCAACGTACCTTGTCCATTCCTCGAGATGTTGCCTCTTCGACCATGCTGGACCTTCTTGATAGTCTCTCAAAAGATGCTCAATCGATGTTTCTGGACGATCGATATCGAAAGTATAACGTTTGTCTGGAATAATTAGATACAATACTCCACCATTCTTGAGAACTCTTAAGATATTATCAATTGCGCCAATGGGATTTTGACAGTGCTCAAGGAAATGATTCGCTATAACAAAATCTTGAGTTGCATCTGGAATCTTTGAAAGTTTCTCTCCATCATTTACGATATCAATCGGCACAAAATATTTTGAATTTAATTCAGGATATTGTTTTATGAGGTCATTTTTCGACATCCTATCGACATACTTTACTTTAGCTGATTTAGGTAATCGTAATGGTGTATGTAAAGCCCCTATTTCAATTCCTTTTCCTCTGATGTACATATTTGCAATAGTTTCTCGATCAAAACGCGCAACGCTTAATTTTAAAAATTTTCTTATATTTGACGCCAGCTTTAATGCGCTATTTCTGATGTGGATCATATAATCTTTTTTTAAATTAGCACGTTTTCCGTTATGGTAAGACAAGTTCGATCTCCTCAAGATAGCCAAACAACTTCACCTCAAAATCTGCTGGCAGTGTAGGCACAAGGAGGATAGAAAATTCGGTGAGACAAATTAACTTCAAATGTAAAATCACTAATTACTTCATATTTTTAGACTAAAATCCTCTCGACTTAAGGTTAAATTCGGGTTGTAATAAGGATCTTCGTATAGAATTCTACCCCATTTTTTTCTCATGTATTTTATTTCTTTTTTAAAACGCTGATTGTCACTTCCTTCATAACCTCGACTAGCAGATTCATGATGATATAGAATTGCATAGGGCGTATATACTATTAGATATCCCCTTTCCCTAATTTTTAAGCAAAAATCTACGTCATTAAAAGCGACTGATAGATTGATTTCGTCAAACCCGCCTACTTCATCAAAGATTACTTTTGTTGTCATAAGACATGCAGCAGTAACCGCGCTAACATTCTGAATAACATCTTTCCTATAAAAATATCCTGGGTTATCATCCTTGATATATTTATGAGAATGACCAGCCACGCCTTGAATTCCTAACATAACACCAGCATGCTGGATTCTACAATCGGGATACAGAAGCTTAGCTCCAACTGCCCCTACCTCCTCTCTCTGGGAGTGTTCAACCATAGTGGCAAGCCATTCGTTAGATATAATTTCAACATCGTCGTTAAGAAATAAGAGATGTCTTCCTTTAGCAGATTGCACTGCGAAATTATTTATCGCGGCAAAATTGAATGGTTTGACATAATTAACGATCTTGGCCATACCTCCATGAGATAACTTCTCAAAATATTCTAGTGCTAAAGGGTCTTGCGAAGCATTATTTACAATTAGTATTTCGTAATTTTTATATTCAGTTTTTTCTAATATAGACTCAATACACTTCTCAAGTAAGCATTTGTTATCTTTTGTAGGTATGACTATGGTAACTAAAGGTGCTCCTTTGATTTTCCTTCTGATTCTATAACTGCCTTTCCTTATTCCATCAAGCACTCCTCCTTCAATATTCCTTCTTACCAAAGCTTCCTTTAAGGCCTTTTTCGCAGACCCATAAGCATAACCCTTGGCATTTAGATCCATAGCGGTTGATGCCGAAAGCATTCTCCAATGATAAAGAATTTTAGGAATATGAAAAATATTTTTTGATTTTTCGACTAGCCTCAAGACAAGATCATAATCTTGTGAGCCCTGAAATCCTTCTCTTAAGCCTCCTATTTCCCTCACCAGTGAACTTCGATAAACTCCTAAATGGCATGTATACATGCATGAAAGGAAAAAATCAGGCGACCAATCAGGCTTAAAGTGGGGATCATATCTTCTCTTTTTCCCATCTATTTTATCCTCATCTGAATAAATCATATCTGCCGCAGGATGGGTATTAAGAAGTTTGACGACTTGAAATAACGCATCAGGAGAAAGTTCATCATCATGATCTAAGAAGGCGATATATTCACCTTCGGCAATAGCAAGAGCTTCATTAGTAGCTGCCGATATTCCATGGTTGGTTTTTAATGATCTAAATTTAAGACGTTCATTTTCACGAACATACTCATCAACTACCTTTTGTATCTGTTTGAAATTATGCGATCCATCATCAACGATACAAAGCTCCCAAAACGGATAGATTTGCGAGAGCACAGATTCAATAGCCTTTCTGAGCCATTTCACATCGCTGTTATAAGTAGGCATGAGCACAGAAACAATTGGCTTATACAAAAAAGATTTTAGTTCCTCAATAATTTTCTTCTCTGTAATATCCATTGTCCTATTTTTTTTGAGCCAAACTTTATATTGTACGTTTAAAGGAAGAGGCTGAACAAAGGAAAAAAAATGAGTTTTTACTTTTTTTAATAATATTGAATAATCTTTTTTAAGTAAATACTTTAAAAACTGCTTTATGAAATAGCGCTGTCTGGGGTTTAAGAGCATTTATATTCTCTTGTTTATTCTAAAAAGTTTCTTCAAGCTCCTCCACGGGGCAGTGATAACCTTTCCAATTCTCCAACTCCGAGAAGAATATATGGATTGAATATGTTCTAAACACGTTACCAAAAACCCGGACATCATGTCCCTTTGGGCCTCAAGTACATGTGGCTTTTTCTGCGAATATTCTCTATGCTTTTCATAGATGATTTTATATGTCTCGAAAAAGTTATACTGTTTATTACTAGACATAGTTGTACCATCTGTTTTCCAGATAAATTCGCACGTTTCTTTTTTTATATGGAAAAATTTAAATTTTCTTGACAAACGAATCAGCAAATCCCAGTCTTCGAGGACACTGAGTTCTTCGTCGAACAGCCCCACTTCATTTAAGCACGATCTCTCATGCATAAGGCAGAGTATAGGGATAAAATTATCTACCAATATTTGATCATAATTAAAATCAAATGAGTAAGGGAGATCCCTCTTTGTAACGATATATTCTCCATTCTCATTCTCTTGATGGACCCTGTACGCATCTGTATATGCCACCTTATACTCACTATTTTCTAAAAAGTTAACCAACGTCTCCAAGTGATCGGGATAGAAAATATCATCATCATCTAAATACGCAATATACTTGCCTTTTGCTTCTTTGATGCCCGTATTCCTTGCCGCAGCCATGCCTCTATTTTTTGTATGTGATAAATAAGTAATGTTACTATTTTTGTTTAATACTTTTATTATATTTTCAACGCTTTTTCCAGCATCATTCACTACGATTATCTCAAAATCCTGATAGGTTTGATTGAGAATACTATTAATGGCTCCAGTGAGCATATCTGGACGATTATAGGTAGGTACAATAACTGAAACCATTACATGCGGCTGATCGATGTTCTTTAATACCTTTCTTCCTTCCCTTTTTTGCGCCTCAGTAATAGCCATGTTGGCATAAAATTTCTGTTTTATCTCTTTGGCCTTTGAAATATCTGACGTCGTTATTCTCCAGCAATAAAGAGGTTCTTCAATATTGGCAACTTTATAATCTTCTGTTATCCTAAGCCATAAATCATAATCTTGAGAAAACTTATATTTCTCATCATAACCTTTAACCTCCAGCAAAACATCCCTTTTCATCATTGTAGAACCGTGTCCAAACCAATTCTGTTTTCTTAATCCCTCTTTAATCTCTGAATCTTTTGATAAAACTTTAATAACTGAGCCTAATTCTCCATTCTCGTCTATCTGGTAGTATGCACAACCCACAAGGGCACAATCGAGGTTTTTATCAAGAAATTCTACTTGAATCTTAAGACGTTGAGGTAAAGAAATATCATCGGCGTCTTGTCGCGCGATATATTCCCCTTTTGCTTGTCTCAAGCCTTTATTCAACGATCTAGTCAATCCCATATTTTTCTTATTATCAATAATCTTAATTCTGGGATCATTGTAACCTTTCAATATTTTCGCTGTGCTATCGGAGGACCCATCGTTGATAATCAAAAACTCGAAATCCCTGAAAGTTTGTTTTAAGACGCTGTCAATAGCCTCACGCAAATAGCGTTCGCCATTATAGACAGACATTAATACTGTTACTTTAGGATTCGCCATATAACTAGCAGTCAACTCGTAGCCAAGATTTTGGAACGATATCTCCCTCATCTATGCTATTGAACCATTTACGAGGGGCACATATGATTTTATCAGCGTTGTTTGATAACCAAGCCGCCCACCAACTAAATGAACTATTTGCAATAATAAAATGTTGGCACTTTGACATAAGCCTTAGATCTTCATAACCTTTTTTAGTGTTATTGATGTCAACATACACGGTCGGATGTTCCAAGGTTAAATTTGCTTTTGTCCATAGGGAATCATCAGAGAAAATAAAAAATTCAGGGTCGCTGACTTTTTTTTCAATGAATTTTACCGCATTATTATAATATTCGCGAGAGCAAACTCCGTGAACCTTGTTTGTTTTTTTATTATAAACATAATCGCCTCGTCTTACATGGATACATACAGAATTTGAGTTTTCTATTTTCTCTAACATCGCCCTATTTTTTTTATCTGGATCAGATTTTATGGTAAAATCATTTATGATTACCTCTCTTATATCCTTAAAATAATTCTCGCATTGCCAGTAGCCATCAAGATAAATATGCCCTTTTTTCCACTTCAAAGTTGTATCAAAATACTGATCTTTTTGTTTAATCCAAAAATAATGATTGCCTAATATTCCTAAAATCTTGGAAATAATACCCCTGCTGCATTTGCAGATAAGCATAATCTCAGATTTTGAAGCTATCCGAGCCGATATGTTAAAAATATCCAGTTCATAATGACGCAGTGTATCCCGTTCCAGTTCAGCAAGGTCAAATTTAAGTTCTGTTTTGTTTCTTAATGCTAAATTCCTGCCTATTGCATACTGAAACATCTGGTTACCCAGCCCACCAATAAGTTTTGTAATGATCATTTCTATCCAGTTTTCGGGGAATCCGTAGAAGAACCGATAAAACTTGCACCAGCTTTTCTAATAAATCGATAGGATCTTTTGCATAGTCGTTTCAATCTGCGCAAAATGGCGATGCAAATTTCTAATAGTGACTTTCCCTTTAGCTTTAGGTAAATACTCGACTCAGCTTTTTCCCAAGAGAGTTTATCCTCATGAGCGCTCTCAAGAAACTCGGGTAAGGCGGTATAAAAGTGAAGCTTATTCAGAAATTGTGCTTTTGTATTATCGTCAATTTTTTCTGTAATATAATCAAGATGCTTAATCTTATCAGGTCTGAGTTCATACCATTCGATGTATTCAATATAACGTAATAAAGATTCATCAATTATTGAGGGAATCCGGAGAGAATATCTGCTCCCATCAAATTCCCTTTCTACTGTAGCAGCATTTTCTATGACACTGAGTATGTAGTGTGGCTTTAAGTGTATCTTTTTATACTGTGGCAATGATTCATAAAGGTCAAACCTAAATTCTAACTCATCATTGAGAAAGAAATCAATGTAGGTTTGCGATGCACCCTTGTTGGATACCTTAACCTCGAACCCTTTATCCAGGTAGCTATTGGCAATGCTAAGTATTCGTTTCGCAAAGGCACTGCTATCATAACAAAAAATATCTATATCACTACCTTTACAATAATTCGGGAAATCTTCATTGTTCTTTACAATCACATACACTTGGTCTTTCACATTGAAGAAGAACTTATCCAGATCAAGTCTATTTGAATATTTCATTTTATCACCGCGATGGGAAAACTATTTATGGTCCTGAATGCCAGTATGGCAGCTCGATGCACTCCATCCAGAATTAGATATTGATTTGGCTTAAACTCATGTGTGAGTATATAAGAAGCAGTGTAAGGAGGCTCCAAATATCCAAAATGCTTAGACAATTCCATTAAGTTCTCAACAGAATAATCGCAATTCAATGGTCCACCCATAAACTCGTTCAAGTATTCTTCATACACAGCAATATTACCCGTCAAACACTTAAAATGCGGTGTTTCTTCTATCTCGAGTGTTTCCTTCCAAAAAGATTCGTTAGTCCCCCTCAAGATATTGCAATACAGTTGCGATAAATTAACGAACCGTATCGTGAATTTATCAAATTTAGGGATATAATAAGGAAGAGATAAATTAGGGTTGGCAACATTTTTGAAACGTACTACGCCATCCTTAAATCCCAAGTATTTTAATATGTAGTCAGTTTGAGATTCATTGTCGGATGCATGAACAACATGATCTTCTGTTCGTCTATCATCCTTTTGTTCATTAAGTTTATCGCGAATTTCTTCTTTGATACTTTTAATCCGCTCACATTCAATGTGCCTAAAATCGCCCTTACCGCGATATATCTCACAAGCATCTGTGTTGTGAAGAAAGACAAACAAAACCTCAGGTGCCGTTTTCATCAAATACTTAGTTTTTTCCTCAAGGTGATAAAGAGGAGCATAGTCGTAAGAGTATACTACCTTCACAAGATGGCGGATGCTTTTAGGTTTGTGCTTAACTATCCTCACTATAGTGATATTCTCGGTGTTGCGGATAATATCAATGATTGCATCCTTGTATTTCAAGCCATGTCCCCAAATTATAAAATAATCATACCGCTCTTTTCTAACCATGTCTGATCTATATAACTTCATTGTGACTTACCGCTGTTAATGTAGTGACAAATGACACAAAACTGGACAATTCCTTCTTGCATATTGCTGCAAGCAATAGACGTTATACGTCTAACCTATTTGTCTCCTGCGTAATAATAAAGTCTGTCGCCCTTCCCACAGAACCTTAAAACCGTCTTTCCGGGCTTCCGGTACGATAAGCGTATGTTTGTAGGGATGGATATGATCCGTATCATCTATCAATATCAATGAGTCGAGGTTCATTTTGTCTCTTGCTTTTAAATATGCTTGCGAATAGGCAGTTGCCCTACCGATCCCTGGAAGTCCATCTTCTAGGTCTGGTGCCCAAAAGTCCAAGTACAATAAATCAATAATGCCTTGGAACTCTCTTATAAATTCGATTCCATCCCTTAATACGGTTTCTACGTTACTGTATTGCGCTGTAGCGTAGCTCACTTGGTCTATCCGCTCTTGTGCAATATCTACGGCAATAACTCTTTCTGCATTGGTTTTTCTAGCCCACACCATCACGCTATTTCCTGACATCGCTCCGTGAATCCCGGTCCCTACTTCAATAATGATTTTACCACCTATCTGATTAAACAATTCCGCAGTCTTTTCTAAAGAATGTTTTGGTGGATATCTTTTTTGCCAAAATCCTTTCTCTGTAACCTCTATTATACCGTCAAACAAACTGACACTTATAAATTTAACCAATAACCGAAATAGATTACGAAAATACTTTGCCATAACCTTCACCTATTTTTTTATCTTCTGATAGTATTATGAAATTTCTCCAAGCTGGAACCCTATTATCCAGCGTTTCTACTATCGTTCAAAATGTGGATTTCTCGACTTAAATGTTCTTCCTTTTGCAGACCACTGTTTTTTTTCGCAATTCCGACTCTGCGTAGTTTTTTCGACATTTCTCATCTCCAACATACGCTGACACTTCGCGTTTGGCTTACAAAATAGTTACTACCGCTGATCCCGCAAGCCCCAGTTTACTTTGTAAGCAACAAGCCCATAAGACCGTTTTTTGCCGACAATGGAAAATCCGTACATCTTCTCATGTCGATCTCGAACATTTGAAACTTCACCTTCAGAAATGGTCATAGAGCATATATACCGTCCGGTTGCCAGGGATGGACTCTCTACTACGTAATCTACATATCCCTCTCCAGAAATAGATTTGACTTCAAGTCCGTCAAAATGTGAATAATGGGTGGAAATTAAAACTTGAGTGACACTATAAATGCTTACTATAAAAACTGGCCTGTTGACAATTCGAGAGGTCTTGTAATGTATTCTTATTTTTAAAGGAGCCCCCAGCTTAATGGTGTTCTGGCTGTTCTCACATAGGAATTCAACCTTTGAAATGTTGACGGTTTCGTCATAATGAAGTCGAATTCCTGTATTGTCCAAATCGCCTTTCTTATTAGTTATGCTATGCGTTTCGTATAAATCACAAACGTTGTGTACTTCCCCAAATTCTTTGATCTTTCCATTATTGAGCCATATTACTCGGTTACATATATTTCGAATCGCCTGCATATTATGGGTGACCAATATAACTGTCCCGCCATTCAGTCTAAATTCACTCATCTTTCTATGGCACTTATAAGCAAATGCTAAATCTCCTACAGCAAGCACCTCATCCACGAGCAGAATGTCAGGTTCGCAATGAGATGCCACAGCAAATCCTAATCTTACAAACATACCTGATGAATAAAACTTTACCGGCGAATCAATATAATCTCCTATCTCTGCAAACTCCAAAATGTTATCCAATTTATCATCAACTTCATGTTTTGACATCCCTAATATTGCTGCGTTGATATAAATGTTTTCTTTGCCAGTGAGCAGCGGATGAAAACCTGCCCCCACCTCAATAAGTGCGCCGATCCTTCCCCTCACGGTAATCTTCCCCTTGTCCGGCCAGAAGATTCCATTGAGCATCTTCAACAATGTAGTTTTCCCTGCACCATTGGGGCCGATAATTCCTAGTGTTTCTCCTTTTTTCAATTCAAAAGAGACGTCGTCAATTGCCCAGAACTCATTCCTACGCAATCTATCAGGATGGGAGCTCAGCCCTATCGCATTTCTTCCAATATCCTGCACACCATAAAGCATAGATCTCTTAAGTGATTTACAGTATTTTTTAGAAACATGTTCCACTTTTATGGCAATCTTATCGCTCACGTTATATTCGCTCCGCGACCCTTGTTTCCGTCAAATGAAAAATAACCACGCATATTATAAAAATAATTATCGATATAATGCTGGTGATAAAAAATCCGTTCAATTCCGAACTGGTGCCCTTCAAAACAAGGTCACGCGGCGCTGAAACCAGATAATATAAGGGGTTATACTTTGAAAAATTCCCAAGTATCCCTATTTTAGGCTTGGCATACAGGACAGGCGTCAGAAACATGAGAAATGTCAAAAGTAATCCAAGTATATTACCTATATCCCTTACTACCCCGTTGACAAGGGACACGAGAAAACCAAGGCCAAGTGTAAGCAATAGTATTGGAATTATAACCAAAGGTATTAATAATATAGCTGTGTTTGGAACAAACCCATAGCAAACAAATAAGAGAGCCACCAAAATAAACTGGATCAAGAATGATATGATTGACCGCCCCAACGATGCAATCACGAGCGATTTTTTAGAAAAGTTGATTTTTGTTATCATCGTCCCTGCTGCAACGAGTGAATTCGCACTTGACATCAAACCAGTAGAAAACAACTGCCAGAATGCCATCCCCAGTATGGCATAAATGGGATATGGCACGTTAATATCTCCAATATTGAATATACCTGAACGGTTGAGTATGATAAAAACACCGACACTGATAAGAGGAAGAAACAGGGCCCAAAAACTCCCGATTAATGATTGCTTATATACAGCTAAAAAGTCCCTTTTGAATAATTGATAGGTGAGCCAGCGATTTTTTTTGAGTTCATTGAATATCTCCATAAAAATGGATAAGTATCCCCTCTTAAGGGAATTGTCCGGTTCGTATGTAGTTATGGGTCCATTCATGTTTAACCAGCTATTTGTGGAGGCTTTTTCATAGTTCCTAGTGAAAAATTGGTTTAGAATCGATTTGATCGTGCTTTATCGTCCATCCCGTTGTTTACCATGAACTTTAATTGCAAAATCCATTCCTTATGCATAAATTTATGGGGGGCCTTTTGCCAGCAGGATTAAACGTAGCAAATTAATTGTTCTTTTCGTCATAATATAATAGATTATAGTACGGTGTGGTTGACTCAACCCTATCGCTCAAACAGGGTAATCCCCTTCTTCACCGCCTCTCGAACCATGGGATTATCCTGTTCTTTGTCTGTATAGGGGAAGACTTCAAGAGGGAAATCGAGGACGAACTTTTCAGACCACTCCTGAATTCTCTCAAGAAAGTGTTTTTCACTATCCTCAAGCAGTATTAAGATATCTGCGTCGCTCCCCGGCACCCCTCTCTTTTGGGCCAAAGACCCGAACAGAACGATCTTGAGCACATTCTCATCCGCCTCCCCTACCCTTTTTGCCACCTTATGCAGTTCTTTAATCAGTCGCTCTTGGTCAAGCCAGAATACCTTGACAGAATTCAAGGATTCTTCTGCTATGTACGATGGCATCATCGGCATCCTTCTTGGTGAAGTATTCATACGGGCTCCCCACATCAAAGCCGTTGGGGTATCGGGTCGGGATATAATATTTATCCAGCATCCGGGCAGAGTGCAAAAGATCTTCATCCACTGCCCTTGTCTCTGCCAGAATCCTCAAGAGATCGTATACAGAGTGGCCCCATGCTGCTGCGTTCAGCCTCTGAAATACCGCTTTGAGGGCCTTTTCTGCAGCCTGTTGCGCTACAAAACAAGCCCATTCAAAAGACTCATTTTCCACCAGTCCTTCCGCAGCCTTTAAATCTCTTACTGCCTGGTTTATCCGATCTCTACTTCTCTCCGGCAATTTTCTCCCTTTCTTAGCCAATAATATACCAGTAAAACATCTGAAAATAAACTAAAAACTATAAATATAAACTGAGTTATGTATACTTGTCTTTACTGACATCATGGGATATATTGAGTTTAAATACTCCGTCATCAGCAAAATATCATGCTTACAAGTACAAGTATCGGCGATAAAAAATCAAACCCTTTACCACTCGCTGGCAAGCGGATCTTGATTACCAGAGCTCAAGGGCAGACCAAGGAGTTTTCCAGCCTTCTTAAGAGCTATGGGGCAATAAGCATCCCCTTCCCCACTATAGAGATTGCTCCACCAGAGGATTGGCGCCAGGTGGATGAAGCCATCGAGAAACTGGATGCATATGATTGGGTCATCTTCACCAGCGTGAACGGTGTAAGGTCTTTCATCCAAAGGCTAAAGGATAAGGGGAGAGGTGTGGATGCCTTGGTAGGGAAGAAGATTTGCGCCATCGGCCCTCGAACCCAGGGGGAACTGGAAGGCATGGGACTCAAGGTCACCTTTATGCCTACAGAATATAGGGCTGAGGGGGTGGCGGAAGGGTTGAAGGCTTTGGGAATCCAAGGGGAAAAGATCCTCCTCCCCAGGGCGAGTGGTGCGCGCAAGATCCTCCCTGAGGCCTTGCGCGAGGCCGGCGCAGTGGTCGATGAAGTGGAGGCCTATCGAGCAATCAAACCGGCCAAAAACAAAGATTCCCTTGAAGAAATCCTCAAAAAAGGGGTAGATGTAGTAAGCTTTACCAGCTCATCCACGGTCCGCAACTTCATGGAGCTCTTGGCCGACAAAACTGCTCTAAACGGGGTAAAGGTGGCCGTGATCGGGCCGATTACCGCGGAGACGGTCAGAAACTATGGGTTGGAGCCTCATATCACCCCCGGCGAATATACCATCCCTGCCTTGGTCGAGGCCATTGTCGAATACTTTCAAAGGAGGCCATAATGCATTTTCCCCGTTACCGACCCCGACGACTCAGGTCCAATGAAACATTCCGCCGCCTGATCAGGGAGACTACTTTAACCATCGATGACCTGATCTACCCCCTCTTTGTCCGGCCGGGTAAGGGGGTGCGAAATCCCATCAACTCCATGCCCGGCTGCTATCAGTTGTCCATAGACGAGTTGATCAAGGAGGCGAAAGAGGTCGATGAATTGGGGATCCCCGCAATCATCCTTTTCGGGATTCCGGAGCACAAGGATGAGGTGGGCTCTGAGGCCTATGCCGCGGACGGCATCGTCCAACGGGCCATCACGGCTGTCAAGGAAACACTCCCCGATCTCCTGATCATTACCGACGTGTGCCTGTGTGAATACACCAGCCACGGGCACTGCGGCCTGGTGAAAGATGGGGTGATCGTGAATGACCCAACGTTGGAGCTCCTTGCCCGCGCGGCCCTCTCCCACGCTAAGGCCGGGG
>Ga0307419_10001080_pt1 | contig 14168 bp, 10 predicted proteins | sample SalMarWE160230MG_2_FD_202512 | JGI IMG/M metagenome (GOLD analysis project Ga0307419, IMG submission 202512) | Salt marsh sediment microbial communities from the Plum Island Ecosystem LTER, Massachusetts, United States - WE1602-30 | ecosystem: Environmental > Aquatic > Marine > Intertidal zone... | reverse complement strand
CCATGAACGAAAACCTCGAAGAGCGATTTCCCGGAAAACAACTTGTCGGCTGGTATCACACCCACCCGCGAATGGGGATTTTTCTCTCGCACTACGACCTTTTCATCCACGACCACTTTTTCAGTGAGCCCTGGCAGGTTGCTCTGGTGCTAGAGCCACACACAACGATCGGCGGGTTTTTCATTCGCCAGGAGGATGGCCACCTCGATCCCAATCGCTATTTTGGGTTTTGCGAAATCCTCGACAATGGCAAACAAAGCGTCGTCGATTGGCGCAATATGAGTCAGGCGGACGATCAGCCGGCCGAAGATGGAGATGAAGACAATGAGTAGAAGGATGAGAGCATATAATTATGCTGTCCTCGGCGCCATCGGCGGTCTGATTGGCTGGCAACTGAGCAACATCCTGGGGCTGTCTTTTAGCCGCAGCATCTACCTCAGCGATATGATCGTCGGGGGTCTCCTCGGGGTATGCCTGGGCGTACCACTTGGCGCGGCCGAGGAGCTGATGAGCTTAAGTCCGCTGCGCGCGCTGCGCGCCGGATTGTATGGCGGAGTAGTTGGGTTGATCGCTGGTGGAATTGGACTTCCCGTTGCCGAAGCGATATTCCAGATCGTGGGCGCCGGTGGTATTGGCCGGGGAATCGGATGGGGTTTCTTCGGAATGCTCATCGGCCTCGCCGAGGGCGTCACTGGCGGATCGCAGATGTGGAAAGGCGCCTTGGGCGGTGCGCTGGGAGGCTTTATTGGCGGAACGTTACTCGAAACGGTCAACTTCTGGGGAGAAGACCTCGCCTCGGGAAAGGCCACAGGCCTCGTGCTGTTGGGGGCATTTATCGGCGCGCTGATCGCCCTGATCGTTGTCCTGCTTTCTAGAGCATGGTTAGAAGTAACCAGTGGAAAGCTCAAAGGGAACACGTTCATCCTCGATAAGTTCCTGCCCGAAGGCGGACCGACGGCGATCATCGGCAGCAGTCCGCTTAAATCGGAGATCGCACTTCCGGATCCGGATGTCGATCCGCAGCATGCAATGTTAATCGGCGCAGGAGCCCATTTCACCCTGAAAGATATGAGTTTGAGCGGCACGTATGTCAATAGCCGTAAAATCGAGCGTACACAGTTGGGGAATGGGCAAACCATCCGTATGGGCAACACGTCGCTCAAGTATCACGAGCGGAGGTGAGATGATGTCATATAGAAGAAGAAGCCTTTCAATCGGGATCATGACCGTGTTGCTGGCGGTGATGCTTTTTTCACCAGCGCTGGCCCAGGAAACCGACGATGCGGAACCGCAAGTGATCATCACCCAGATCGACACTTCGCAGTTCCCCTCCGTTACAGTGTATATCTCTGTCACCGATGCTAACGGTGAACCGGTGGGCATCGATCCTGGCCGCTTGGTGATCCAGGAGAATGGCGTAACGATCCAGCCGGACCAGATGCAGGGAAACGCAGGCGTTGTCGACGCACTCACCACGATACTGGTGATGGATGTCAGCGGCAGCATGTACACGGCAGATAAATTGAACACGGCCAAGGAGGCCGCCAAGGCATACGTCGATCAAATGCGGCCCGGGGACCAAGCCGGTCTGATGAGTTTCAACACCGAGGTGGTCTATGTAAAGCAGCTCACGCCGGATGTAGACAGTTTGAAAGCTGCGATCGACAGCCTGGTCGCCGAGAATGATACCGCTATGTACGATGCGTTGGTCGAGGCGGCGGGATTGTTGGATCCGGTCATCGGACGTAAAGCGATAATCGTCTTGACGGACGGCATGGATAACGTGAGCCAAAATGATCTCGGAAACGTGATCGCGCGCATCGGCCCATCCGGCCTTTCGATATCCACCGTCGGTTTGGGGAATCCGGAAGACCAGAATGCCAGCCTGGCCGGCATCGATGAGCCGGCACTGATTGAGCTTGCCAATCGAGCGGGGGGTGAATATGCCTACGCCAATGATGCGGCAGGATTGACCAGCTTGTACCAACGCTATGCACGTGTGATGCAAAGTGAGTACGTCATCACCTACACCTCACCCGGAGAACTACGTGACGGTATAACCCGACAACTTACCGTTTCATTGGCAGAAACGGGCAGTGCAGCGGAAGCTGCGGCATACAACCCGGGTGGATTGGTGCCGGAAGTTGGCGAGCCAGCCAGTTGGAGTGTCTTTCTGACCGCCCTTGCGGTTCTGCTGGCAATGCTGTTCGTGCCAGTAGTCGTCGGACGCCTGATTTCCCGGGCGTCCTCGGCGAAACTTCCTGCGCGAAGGAAACAAAAACCCAGAATCAAATTCAAAGACAAACAGATCTGAGGGGGCGACGACCGGTGTATCCGCGGCAGGGTGCACCGGTCTTTTACTATCAAGCCCAGATTCAACGCCAGATGGCTTATCCATCCCAACTTTCATGTCTCGAGAGCAAAGCAAGAACAAATCCTTCCTAACACTTGTAGCGCCCATGACGGGATAATGGTATCTTGTCACAAAAGGAACACCTGCATCGTTACAGTTGCCAGAAACCGATATTCGGAGTTCTATGATCACGATCGGTTGCACGATCGAATTATTGGTTCGATATAAAGGTTTAAGGAAGGAAAATCATGAAATCTAAATCGTTTTTTCCATTCATTGTGCTCTTTGGGATTTTATTCGTGGCACTCGCGCTGCAGGGCTGCTCCCCTCCACCTGTGTGTGGCGTGACGGATTATATCGTCACCAAGTCCGATGACACCAACGATGGAGTCTGCGACGCCGATTGCTCCTTGCGTGAAGCGGTAATTAACGCCAATGCCTGCGCGGGACATCAAACCATTCACCTCCCCGCAGATGGCTACACCCTGACTCTGGTTGGTGATGGTGAAGACGCGGCAGCCACCGGCGATCTGGACATCACCGACGACGTGACCATTATCGGCACCGGGGTTCCTTCTGTCCACGGCTTGCACTCAGATCGGGTATTTGAGATCTTCAGTCCGGCGGTGGTAGTGATAGATCACATCATCGTGATCGATGGAGTGGAACAGCTTGGAGCGGGAATCTACAACCACAGCGAGTTGACCCTGATTGGCTTGTCTATACATCACAATGAAGCCATCGTTCCTCCGGGAGGCGTAGGGACCTCGGCCGGAGGTGGTATTTTCAACGAAGCCGGTACCCTGATCCTTGACAACACACAGGTGTTTTCGAATGTGGCCGACCACGGAGGTGGGATTCATAATTTTGCGACCGCCAATCTGGTTATGAATGGGGGGATCATCAGTCACAATACTGCCAATCAAAACGCTGGAGGGTTGTGGGTCAACGCGGCCAGTATGGCCGATCTGCATGATGTGACGATCCAAGCCAACACAGCCGCTGTCAGTGGAGGTGGAATCTATAACGCCGGCACTCTTGCCTTACGGGAAGTCGAAATCCTCGAGAATATCTCCGATGGGATTCCCGGTGGCGGCGGCATTTACAACATCTCGCCGTCTGACCCTGTCCTTGGGGATGCCGCGATCAACATGCAAGACTGTCTTATTGCAGAGAACGACGGTGGCGGCATACTCAATTTGGGCATCGTGAGCATGACGACTTCGACCTTACGCGACAACATATCCAGCGCTTCGCTTCATCCCGGCATCGAGAACGGCGGCGAGATGATAATCGATTTGAGTCTCATTAGCGGGAATCAGGTTAGCGGTCTGGTCAGTGGTCCAACGGGTGTTTTAACGGTCACCGACACCACGATCACCGAAAACACAGGCGGGAACGGAGCCGGCATGATCGTCGCTGGCGTCGCCACCATCCAACGCAGCACGATTAGCAACAACATCGCCACCTTCACCGGTGGTGGTATAGAGAGTCAGGGCGGAAATCTCCAATTGTTCAATGTGACCATCAGCGGCAATCAGGCCGGCAATGGAGGCGGAATTATTCGTCTGGGTTCGCCCTCGGATCCCATGGTTTACGGCACACTGGTGATGAGTGACAGCACGGTCACCTCGAATCAGCCGAATGGTCTCTGGGACATCCACGGCGGGATGACGATCAAGCGTTCGATCGTAGCAGGGAACGTGGGCGACGACTGCGTCGGCGGGGTCATGCTTTCTGACGGCTACAATCTGGACGGCGATGGCACTTGTGCCTTCTTCTCGGCGGGCGATCTATCGGCGGTCAGCCCCCTGCTGGGCCCGTTAGCGGACAACGGTGGACCCACGAAAACTCATGCACTGTTACCCGGAAGCCCGGCGCTGGATGCGGCCAGCGTCACTTGTTCGGCGACGGATCAGCGCGGGGTAATCCGCCCTCAAGGCGCGAGCTGTGACATGGGAGCGTACGAGGAAGACGGAAGCGGAGCGGCAGACTCACCTGATACACCCACCCCGGTACCGACCGCAACACCTACGCCGGAACCCATCCCGCTCTCGATTAACTTTAACGCCGATCTATACCTGCTCGAGAAAGGCGCTTGTACGAAATTGCACTGGGAAGTCAAGAATGCCGAAAGTGTCTTCCTGGACAACGAACTGGTCGACGCTCTGGGCGCACGGCAGGTCTGCCCCGTACAAACCACGACCTATGTGCTGCTGGTAATTTCAGCCAGCGGAGAAGAAGAAGCCTACGTGACCATTGAAGTCGAAATCTTGCCGGAGCCTCCGGAAGCGCCTGGACGATTGCGCGTATCCGATTGGGTTTGCGATCCCAAGCTGTATCGGGCGACCCTGGAATGGTTCGATCTAGCTGACAACGAAAGCGGCTATAAAGTGTATCGCAACGGAGAACTGCTGGCCACATTACCCGCCAACTCAACCAGCTACGTGGATAATCCTCCTTTCGGTGGGCCTTACACCTATGATGTGGTAGCCTTCAACGACGGAGGTGTCTCGCCAAAGGCATCCGTGGTTGTGAAGAGCTGTAACGATTAAAAACAAGATCGTTTGAATGGTTCGATAGGCGAACATTGAATCAACGAATAATCCCCTGGATATAGAGTTTCCCAGGGAATTATTTGTTAAAGCCGGCGAACTCATGATATGCTGATAGTTGTCTGTCACAAAAAGCACATCTGGTGCGTTGTAGATATAGGAAAGCGTATTAGAGCCTGTTCCTGTATTTGGAACTCAGCATGGCCAGATTGAATATCTTCATTGGAGGAAAACATCATGATATTTAAACAACGACCACCTTTTCTTTTGATCTTTGGCGTCATACTCCTGTCGCTTGCTTTGCAAGGATGTGACCCCGCGTATTGCGATTCGACATTTGTGGTCACGAAATTCAACGACACCAACGACGGGGTTTGTGACGGCGACTGCTCGCTGCGGGAAGCCGTGATCGGTTCCAACGTCTGCTCCGGAACGCAAACGATCCAACTTCCGGCCGGTTCTTACCTTCTCTCCATCGCCGGGACCGGAGAGGATCTCGCCGCCACCGGTGATTTAGATATTACTGAAGATGCCATCCTCGTCGGTGTGGGAGCGCCGTCCATCAATGCCAACGGCATCGACCGTGTTCTCGATATTCACGGCTCGGCAACGGTGGAGATCTCCACGATGATGATTCAAGGGGGCGAGGAACAATTTGGCGCCGGCATCCGCAACCAGGGATCGCTGACCATGCATGGCGGCGTCGTGTCAAACAACACCTGTGTGTTCCCCGAAGGGATCATGGGGGGATCGGGCGGTGGGGGAATCAGCAGCGACGGCACGTTGGTTCTGGAGAATACCCAGATCCGGGAGAATAGCGCCGACATGGGAGGTGGAATCCTGATCACCGGGACCGGCACGCTGGACATGAGCGGCAGCAGCGCGATGATCAACGGCAACATCGCCCACGAAACCGGCGGCGGTCTGGCTGTTGGGAATGGCTCCGAAGCCACACTAACCGGCGTAGATATCTGGCGCAACGAGGCCAGCTACGATGGCGGGGGGATTTTCAACGCCGGCAAACTAAACCTGAACCAGAACGCCGTCTATGAAAATACATCTGGATATGTCGCGGGCGGTTTAATCAACTATTACGGCGGAGAGGTCTGGGCAACAGAAACCCGCTTCGAGGACAATAGTGCAGATCAGGGTGGCGCGATCCAGACTTCCGGTTTGGTCACGCTTTACCAGAGCAGCATTACGGATAACCACGCTACCGGCGGCGCCGGTGGTGGTGTATATGTCGACGCTGCGTTTCCCGGTTTACATCTGCATAACACCACCGTTAGCAACAACACCGCCAGTACGGCGGGTACCGGTGGGGGCATCCACAATAACGCCGGCGATGTCTGGTTGGAATGGGTCACCGTGGCTGAAAATGGACCGCTGGGTATCGTCAACACGGCTGGCGGGAATATCATGATCGAGAACTCGATCGTGGCTTATAACACAGGAGGAAACTGCACGGGTATCGGCCTTGGTTCGGGAGGTTATAACATCGAGGATGGTACTTCCTGCAACTTCACGGGTGGCTCCGACATTTCAAGCACCAATCCGCTGCTCGGGCCGCTGGCCAATAACGGTGGTCTTACACCAACGCACGCTCTGCTTGGCGGCAGCCCAGCCATCGACTCTGCTTCGCCGGACATGTGCACGTCCGTTGATCAACGAGGCGTCAGCCGTCCGCAAGGGGCGCAGTGCGATCGCGGCGCCTACGAGAAGGATGTATTAGTGCCGGCATTCGATATCACGCCCTTTCCAATCGAAATGGGCGAGGTGACGGGCCGGATCTGTTACCCCTCCGAATTCATCCCGCCGCTGACGCTCTACTTCGAGGATGTCGACACCACTCTCGTCAGCCAATTCGATCACAGCGATGGATCGGACAGCTACAGCGTCAATTTATTCCCGGGCACGTATGTGGCTTACGCCTACCGCACGGGGACGAACATCGGCGGTTCGTACTCCGAGGCGGTGTTGTGCGGACTGAATGTGAACTGCACCGATCACACACTCATCGAATTTGACGTGCTGGCCGGTCAGACGACGATGGACATCGATATCTGCGACTACTACGGCGACCCGGGCGATATTCCTGCGCCGACGGGTGGTTCACCGACGGAGACACCAACTCCGTCCGCTTCGATCTCGATTAACTTCAATGCGGACAGCTATTTGATCCAAAAGGGCAAATGCACGACATTGCGCTGGGCGGTCGAAAACGCTGAAAATGTGTTCCTGGATGGTGAGTTGGTCGAGGTCCTGGACGCACGTCAAGTGTGCCCGCAGAAGACAACCAAGTATACGCTGCTGGCAATTTCGGGTGAGCAAGAAGATGAGGCTTTTGTAACCATCGAGGTGGAGATCCTGCCCGAACCACCGGAAGCGCCAACGCGATTGATGTTCGAACGAGTCTGCAACACAAAGATCTACCGGATCACGCTAAGCTGGCTAGATCGAGCGGATAACGAAACCGGCTATCGGGTGTATCGAGATGGGAAACTGATCGCCACACTTGCTGCGGATTCGACCAGCTATGTAGACGATCCTCCTTTTGGCGGTCCGTATACATATGCGGTTGAAGCCTTCAATGAAGGCGGCGCATCTTCACAAGCCACGGTTCAGCCCGACGCCTGTAATCCTGTGCGGTGATATCGCAGATCGGGTAAATCAAAAAAGTAATTTGAAGACTTTCTGGCCAATTAGCCAGGAAGTCTTTCATTTCGAACACCCCTTAAATCAGCCATTCCGAATTCCCGGCGGATGACGAATTGCTAATTCGAATATGACGAGCGTCATCTGGCAAATATTTAGGAAAACAAGTAAAGTAAGGTTCACCTTATATTTAGATATATGGATTACCTTTTAACAATGTCTTAATTTGATAGCAACATGGATAGGCGGTTTGAAGGAGTACGGCCATGACCAAAGAAATACTCTTTGGCGAAAGCGTTGAAATGTATCTAAAAACGATCGCCGAACTGGCCAATCTGCGAGAATTCGTGCCGATAACAAGTATCGCCGAACGGCTTGGGATTGCCACAGTATCTGCGAGTGAAATGATTCACAGGCTGCAGGGCCACGGGCTCTTACATCACACGCCGTATAAAGGTGTACAGCTCACCAGGCGCGGCGCCATTAAAGCAAACATGGTCATTCGGAATCATCGCCTTTGGGAAATCTTTTTGGTCGATAAACTGGGGTTCACCTGGGAGAGCGTGCATGAACATGCTTGCCGGCTGGAACACGCCGTGAGCGATGAGGTCGTCGAGGCGCTGGATCGTTTTCTGGAGCACCCTGAGACCTGCCCGCACGGAAATCCGATTCCCGATGCCAAGGGAAAGATGCTGCACTTGCCAGGCAAGCAGCTTATCAATTTCGAAGTGGGTGAATCGGGTGTAATTCTACGCATCCTGCCGAATGAAGATTATGACGTCTTATGCAACTACCTCGCCGCGCGGGAGATCAAACCTGGTGAAAGGCTCACAGTTGAGGAAATCGCTCCATTCGAAGGACCGATCTCTGTTCGCCTGGGTGAGCAAGTACATGCGCTGGGTCGCAATATCGCCCAGCAAATCATGGTAAGGTCCGAGAAAGAACTTGTGGAGGCCGCGGCGTGATACACGATCAAACGCTGCCCCTGGACCTCGTTTGGGAGGGCGCTCTTGTCGAGTTGGTCGGGTTACGCTCGAACAACAAGTCCAGCCAGCGTCTCGCCGAATTAGGACTGCTTCCAAACACCAGAATCGCCGTACTTAAGTGTACGCAAGGACAACCCTTAATTATCCGGGTGCGCGGCAGTAAAATTGCCATCGATCGACAGACGGCGCATCACATTCTCGTTCGTCCGATTTGTCGTAGGCCGGGGCCAAGGCATCGCCGACGGGCATGGCGCAGAAATTGGCGGCGACACGCCAAAGATTGGCGGGAGCATCATGGCCGTCGGGCTCCCTGGGTTACGTCCTTGTTGGATGCCTTGCATACACTAGTCGATGAAACCGATGATGATGAGTAATTTCTCCCGCTCTCCGATCATCGTTGAAACGGACAGGATGAAATAGGAGATTCATGACGGATTTGAAAATCGCGCTGGTCGGCAACCCCAATGCCGGAAAAACCACCCTGTTTAACGCACTGACCGGTTCTCGTCAACACGTCGGAAATTGGCCGGGAAAGACTGTCGAGTGCAAGCAAGGGCAATTCCGTCATCGCGGAAAAATAATCGAAGTTATCGATCTACCCGGCACATATAGCCTCACGGCCTACTCGGAAGAAGAAGTCATCGCCCGCGATTTTATCCTCTTCGAAAAGCCGGATATTGTTGTAGCTGTGGTCGACGCCACCAATCTGGAACGCAACTTGTATCTCGTGGTACAGGTCCTTGAACTACAAGTTCCCATGATCTTGGTCTTAAATATGTCGGATCGGGCAAGGAACCTGGATTACCAGATCGACGACATTAGACTATCCGAACGCCTCGGAGGAACGCCCGTGGTTTTCATGTGCGCGAGAAGTCGAGAGGGGTTGGCTGAGCTCCGGGACGAAATCGTAAATCTTGCTGTATCAAAAGAAACAATGACGCCGAAGAAGGTTGTTACGTGATCGTCCAACAAGAAAATCCAGTGTTCATGATCGATTACGGTGGCGAGCTTGAGGCAGAGATTCAAGTCCTTGCCGAGGCGATCGGGCAATATGCGGCAATCCGCCAGGTTTACGATCCGCGCTGGCTGGCAGTAAATTTGCTCGAGGGTGAGAGTGATCTCATCACAAAGGTTCGATCGCTGGACGGAGGAGATGCTGTACTCAGCATCCTGCAAGATTCGCATGAACGCCTGCACGCCAAGATGCCAAACGGCATAGAAATCGCCATCGCCGATCGTCGCTATGCATTTGTGGGTCGCATCCTCGAAGATGTTGGTAAGTTCCCCGATTCATCGAACGAGCTTCGTTCCGAGCGCATCGACCGCATCGTCACCCATCCCGTGTTGAGTCTGCCAATTTTCTTCGCAGTGATGTATCTGCTTTTCAACCTGGTAGTTAATGTCTCCGCGCCGTATCTGGATTGGATCGACGCGGTTTTCAGCGGGCCCATTACCCGCTGGATGGCATCCTTGTTATCGCTCCTGCAGGCTCCCGCATGGTTACGGAGCCTGATCCTGGATGGCGTGCTCGCCGGTGTAGGGGGTGTGCTGGTCTTCATTCCGGGCCTGTTCTTCCTCTTTCTGTGTATTGGAATTCTGGAAGACAGCGGCTACCTGGCACGAGCGGCTGTCGTCATGGATCGTTTCATGAGCGTCCTGGGATTGCGGGGCAAGAGCTTTGTCCCCTTGATCCTGGGTTTCGGTTGCGCAGTTCCAGCCATTTATGCCACGCGGACTTTGGAGACTCGGCGCGATCGCATCTTGACTTCGCTGCTCATACCGCTGATGTCCTGTTCGGCGCGCATGCCCGTGTATGTTGTCTTTGGTCTCGCTCTTTTCGGCCGTCACGCCAACCTGGTGCTTTGGAGCATGTATGCGCTTGGCGTCGTCGTAGCGGCCATCGCCGGCGTTATTATGTCACGCACGTTGTTCAAACAGCAGCAAGACACCTCGTTTGTCATCGAGCTGCCGCCCTATCAAATGCCATCTCTGCGCTGTCTTTGGGATCAGATCACCCAGCGAATAGGGGATTTTATTCGCAACGCGGGAACTGTGATCCTGGCGGCCTCTGTTGTGATATGGCTGCTGCTAAACTTGCCCTGGGGCGTCACTGATATGGGCGAAAGCTGGTTTGGCAAAGCGGGCAACGTGATTGCACCGGTCCTTCGCCCGGCAGGATATGGGAACTGGGAGAGCGCAGGCTCACTCGTTTCCGGACTTGTGGCCAAGGAAGTGGTCGTCTCCACCATGTCCCAGATATTCGTCGGAGAGGAAGGTGAAATCGAGGATATTGAGACGACTCGCTTTGGTCATGATCTGGTGGAGATAGGTGTGGGATTTGTCCGGGCGACTGGAGAGGCGGGAAAACAATTCCTCAATGTATTAACCCCGGGGATACCCTTGTATGATGACGCAGATCCGATAGCTGAAGATATGCGCTTAAGCACTGCACTGCAGCAGCACTACTCGCCCCTGGCGGCGCTGGCATTTCTTGTATTCATACTTCTTTACATCCCTTGTATGGCAACCCTGGCGACGATTTGCAGTGAGTTTGGCTGGAAGTGGGCAATCTTCTCCGCATTTTGGCAAACGGGTATCGCCTGGATATTTTCAGTGCTCGTTTTTCAGGGTGGTCGGTTATTAGGATTCGCTTAGTGCGGTGAAGGGCTGTTGGGATGTTGTCCAGAATCCTTGAAATCTGCAAAAACACGCCTCAGGGCGCTGATCTCAACGAGATCGCACGCAAGCTTAACAAAGCCCCGAATGTTGTCGAGGGAATGGTCGACCAGCTGCTTCGTATGGGCAAACTGGTTGAGCACGCCGGATATCCATTATGCGAGATGTGTCCAACGCGTGGATCTTGCATCTTACTTAAATCCTCGGAACGGCTTTTTTCCATTTCGATGAATGTAACCCCAGACTATAATCAGGGTTGTCAGAAACTGCACGCAGCAGACCGGGGGAGTGAAATCGATAGCGCTTGAATTACTTCCGATCTCTCAAAGGATCACTGCAATGGATAATATCTCATCTTCTTCCTTGATTCTTGCCCCACCCTCCCGTTCCGATCAAAGCGAAAGTGATTGGTTCTCGCCTATCGGCACAGAGGCTTTGGAAAAATTCATCGGCCTGGAAATATTAAAGATGGGTGACGTAAACCGGGAGTGGCAAGCAGCACGTCTATCGTCGGCGGTGTACATCTACCGGGAGAAGGATACGCTTAAAACAATCGTCGCGAAATTTTATTCGGCCAAGACGGGGAGCGAGGCCGAAAAATATGCCAATCGTGAAATCCACTTTAATAAAATTGCCTGTGAGATATTCCGGGGCGTCACCGCAATGCGTGCCGTAATACCACTGGGCGTTTTTCGCGGCGTTTTGCTTCTTGAGCATGTTGAAGGACTTACTTTGGAGGACACGATCGCTATTCGCCGAAGCCATCCGGGAATCTTGCGCCCGGCCTTAGAAAGTGCGGCGCAGCTTCTTAGAAACTTACACAGACTCAGTCCGCGCCCCAATGAAACGCCATCCTTCGATCCGGCTGCACAAGAAGCCAGAAAGATCATCGACACCCTCAGCCGATATGGTGTCGTAAAGCGGCGTCCATTCCTGCGCCGCAAACTCTCGCGGTTGATCGACGCCTGGCAGGCGAAACCCGATATGTCAACATTCAATCCATGTTTAATCCACGGCGATGCCACAAGCACCAACTTTGTTATCCCGCAAAAGGGCGGCATCATCGCCATCGATTGGGAACGGGCCAAGGTAACAGATCCCGCAGCCGATTTGGGTCGATTACTGGCCGAGGTTTCTCACACCATCAAACAGGAGGGCGGCAACCCGCAGGAAACCACGCGATTGGTCGAAATCCTGCGACAGCGATACATCTCGCAACAAGAACGCGATGGCGGTTCTGAGGCGGTCCTGGCGCGGGCTCGTTTTTATCAGGGCTCGAGCACTCTACGGATCGCCCGCAATGGGTGGTTGTCGAGGACATACCGCAAAGCTCTCGTCGAAGAAGCGCTTGGTTTACTATCGGACACGGCATAGTCAATTGCTGTCCAAAAGCCCGAACGAGTAAACAACGCTCTTTTCGTTGAAAATTGGATTTAGGCAACCCAAATGATTTGCAGCGCCATCATGAAAAGGAACCCGGTCATCCCGGCCATGGCGCTTGACCTTCGCTGCTGCTCGACAGTGCGGCTTTCAGGGATCATCTCTTCCATCACCAGGTAGATCATGGCGCCCGCGGCGAAACCAAACGCATAGGGAAGCAATGGACGGAAACGGAGTACAGCAAGATAGGCGGGAATCGCCGCGAAGAGCTGGGGCGTACCGGAGAAGATCGCCCAGCCCACGCACTTCCATCCGCTAACACCTTCTGCGCTCAGGGGCAAAGAGACGGCGACACCCTCGGGGATGTTGTGAATCGCAATGGCGATGGTCATGATCAATCCGAGTGTTTCCTCGCCGGATCCAAAGGAGACCCCGATGGCAAATCCTTCAGGGATACTGTGGATGAAGAGAGTCGCCAGCACGAGGATGATACGATGCGAACCCGCATCGCTAACGCCATGCAGTGTGTATTTACGCTTTTCCAGAAACCACGAAGTTGCCGCCATTAAAAACGCACCGAGGAAAATCCCGGTCCCCACCGTCACAATACTGCCCTCTGCAAGTCCGGGGATGATCAGGTTAAACAGGGAGGCCGAAAGCATCAATCCGCCGGCCCCCGCCCATCCCAGGCGGGCAAGCTCCTCCGGGAATTTTCGGACGAAGACGAACGGCAGTCCGCCGAGTCCGTTGGCCAATACCGTGACCGTGGCCGCGATAATCGTATCGGTCAATGAAGTCATTCTTCCTCACTCCCCTCTGATAATGCAAGACTCTCGAATATCTCGCGATCCTCCGGGCCCAAACGTTCGATCATGTCTGCACCAAGCTGCTGGTATATCCGCTGCGCAAATAACTCCATCCAGATGAACTGGCGAGAGATCACCACCAGGTTACGGCTATTCGTAATGGTCGCGTATGTTTCCTGACTTAAATCGGCAATCAAGGCTTCCATCTGATCTGTAACCAGCATCAACGTGTCCGTTAATTCCTGAACCTCACTCTCGAGTGGGGGATGTCGGGCTACATTGCCGAGAGAGAATGAATCTTGTCCTGTTAGCAATATGCTCAACGCTACGCCACGGTCACTGGCCGCCGTGATTTCTTCCCGCAAAACGCCCAATCCTTCATCATTGAGCACCAGAAAGATTTCCGTCTGCGCCTCTGAGAGCATCTGTTTGGCATAGGTAAAGACGGCCGACTTGCTGCGGATGGACCAGACAGACTCTTCGGACGTATCGGTGTATAAAACTTCTAACGCCTCTCGAAGATTGTCGATCAGGTGCATCTGCCGCGCTTCGTGACGGTCGAGCAGTAATTGCGGCGAAACCGGACGGTAGAGGGTTGTTCGACCTTCGCTGGATTCGAGGATCGCCCCGCGCGTGACAAGACGATTCAACGTCTCGTATACCATCGATCGCGGCACGCCCGAGTCCTTGCTGATTTGATATCCGGTAGCCGGATGATCGCCCAGCAGGGCCATGTAAACCTTGGCCTCGTACTCCG
>Ga0307419_10001079_pt1 | contig 14169 bp, 13 predicted proteins | sample SalMarWE160230MG_2_FD_202512 | JGI IMG/M metagenome (GOLD analysis project Ga0307419, IMG submission 202512) | Salt marsh sediment microbial communities from the Plum Island Ecosystem LTER, Massachusetts, United States - WE1602-30 | ecosystem: Environmental > Aquatic > Marine > Intertidal zone... | reverse complement strand
CAGCTTGACAATGTCTTTTCCTGTTTTTTGCTTAACAACTTTCGCTGTTTGGTCAAGACTCGTTCTGCTGAAACCTGCGACATCTGCACCCACATGCCAGTGTGTACGCAATGCCCATACCACCACCTGTTATCAATACCGATTTACCATCCAATGTTATTTTTGGTATTTCTATTTTTTCCTCCATGTGGGTTGTACCGAACCGCTGAACTGCCATTGATTATCGAACAGGATAATATACTTCGTCAACATTACAAAATTGTAATGTTTATGAAAGGTTATTGTAAGTTTTTCTTATAACAATATAGGCAAGTGAACTTTCAATCGTAAAAGGTCTAAACAAACACTTGCCTAATAGTTATAACCTGTAGGATGCATACCTGCGGCACGTAATGACAGGCAAGTGTAAAAGTATATACAGTCAATTTACATGAAATTTTGGTATTTTGTACCATAATTTTGATGGATAAAACCATAAATAGATAGTACAGCGTTTATTCTTCGTGTGCAGCAGGGTTTGGCCGCGCCGGGAATTGTATTTTAATAAAATGGGAGATGAAAATGTACGGCAAACTTAGAAGAAGGGGATGTATGTTTTATTTTCTTTTGATAGCCGCTGTTCTTTTCTTGTTCCAGCTTTCTTTGTACGCTGAGGTGAATGAGAAGGGAGATGAGAGCACACCCGCCCGGCTTATTACTCTTGCTGTGGAATATCCCGGTATCGAGATTACCCAGGGTCAAAATATAAATATGAATATCATCTTCCATAACAGGGGAAAACAGGATGAAAATGTGCAGGTCTGGCTATCACGTGTTCCGAAAGGATGGAATGCACAGATAAAAACGTACCAGTATAATATACGGGCAGTGAACGTCCCTGCTTCGAAGGACAAGTCCCTCAATTTTGAAGCTAAGCCTCCTGAAAAGATAAAGCCGGGAAGTTATCTCTTTCGGATAGAGGCAAAGACAGATGATGGCAAATTTACGATGGCGCAGAATATAACTGTGCATGTAAAGGCGGCACAACAGGTTAAACAGGAGAAGAAGGGTGTAAAACTCAACACCTCGTACCCTGTTCTCGAGGGCCCGGTAAAGGGAAAATATGAGTTTTCCATTGATGTCCAGAGCGAGCTCGATAATGATGCGGTTTTCGACCTTATCGCACATGGGCCTGAAGGATGGGACATTCGATTTAAGCCAGCATATGAATCAAAATATATTTCAAGCTTACAGCTCAAAGCGGGACAGAGCAGTAAAATCTCTGTGGAGGTAAATCCGGTTTCCACGGCCGTGCCCGGGGAATACCCTATCGGCATTCGCGCCCAAACAGGAAAGGTCATAGGGGAAACCTCCTTAAAGGTGGTACTCACGGGTTCGTATAAGCTCAAGGTCGGGACCACCTCCGGGTTGCTCTCTCTGGATGCGCGGCCAGGAAAACCGGCTAATGTCTCACTTTATGTAAAGAATACCGGGACGGCAGCAAATAACAATATCACTTTCATGTCCTACAAACCCGAGAACTGGAAGATCGAATTCAAACCGGACAAGATAGATACGCTTAAACCCGGCGAGCTCAAACAGGTCGAAGTGACCATCAAGCCCTACGACGAGGCACTTGTTGGTGATTATTCCGTCAATCTGGAGGCCAAAGGGGAGAAAGATACGAATGATTCCAAGGAATTCCGTGTAACGGTCAAGGCGTCGTCGGCCTGGGGATGGATCGGCATTGCCATAATTATTGTTGTCATCGGGGGACTGGTGGTACTGTTCCGGTTTGTCGGGAGGCGTTAGCCATGCAAACGCTGAAAGTGATCGAGACCGAGAATCTGACGAAGGTGTACGGCGGGTATGTTGCGGTTGATCACCTTTCGTTTTACATTAATGAGGGAGAAATCTTTGGATTTCTCGGCCCTAACGGCGCAGGGAAGACAACAACACTGCTTATGCTGCTCGGTTTGACCGAACCGACGGACGGCAGAGCGAAAGTGCTCGGGTATAACCCGGTGCGGGAACCGGTTAAAGTAAAACGGCAGGTGGGGTACCTCCAGGAAAATATGGGTTTTTACCGGGAAATGGACGCACGGCAGATGCTTATGTTTATTGCAGAACTCAATTCCATTGACCAGGAAACAGCCCGGAATAAAATCGAAGAAGCACTTGAAGGTGTCGGTCTCATACAGCAAGCGGACAAAAAAATAGGCACCTATTCCCGCGGTATGCGACAGCGTCTCGGTCTTGCGGAGATACTCCTGAAAGAACCAAAAATTTCCTTTCTTGATGAACCGACGCTCGGACTTGATCCCGATATGACCAATACAATGTTAGATAATATAGTCTCTCTGAGCCGACAGAAAAAAATGACGGTACTTCTCTCATCACATATGCTTTATCAGGTCCAGAAGGTATGCTCCCGAGTCGGTATCATGATCAACGGGAAAATGCTGGCCCAGGGCACAATGGATCAGCTTGCCGGTGAAACACTCGATGTTGAAAACAGAGAGTTCACGTTGGAAGAGATTTATATGAAGTATTTCAGGGAGGCCGAAGCGTGAACGGGATACGACCCATTCTTAAAAAGGAGCTTTCCGACCATTTCAGCAGTTACAGATTTCTCTTCCTTTTTGCGCTGATTGCCATGGCGAGTCTGGTGCTCGTATACATGGCGGCGCTCGATATCGAGGAGAGTTTGAAGGGCACACAGAAACCGCAGTTTGTCTTTTTGATGCTCTTTACCTCATCGAAGATTCAGTTTTCTCTTGTGCAGTTTGTGTCATTTTTCGGCCCTCTCATCGGTCTTATAATGGGTTTTGACACCATAAACAGGGAACGAAACGAGGGAACACTGAGCAAGCTTCTATCGCAGCCAATATACCGCGATTCTGTAATCAATGGAAAATTTCTTGCCGGCGTTGTGGTTATCGGCGTTATGATGGCCTCGATTATACTGCTTATCACAGGGCTGGGTATCATTATGGTGGGAGTAAAACCCGGCTTCGAGGAGTTCTGGCGTATATTCATATACTTTATTATAAGTGTTGTATATATATCGTTCTGGCTCGGCATTGCGATGCTGTTTTCCATTCTATTCAGAAGTATTGCAACCTCGGCGCTTGCCTCTATTGCGATGTGGATCTTTTTCTCCTTCTTTGTCTCACTCGGCGTGAATGCTCTCATAAGCGCGCTGGTACCATCAGGCGGTGAGGCAACAACTCGCTCTGTTTCTCAGATTATCGTGATAAACAAGGTCCTCACTTTTACCTCACCTATGAAGCTGTACACCGACGCAACCGCAACCATCATCGACCCGCTCAGGCGGACGATACAGCCGTTTATTGTACAGATGGGAATGATGGAGCAGTGGTCCATGAGCAGGTTTTCGGGCCCACTGCCGCTGATGCAGAGTTTCATGATAGTTGTGCCGTATATACTGTTTCTACTGGCGATCACGGTCGTGTGCTTTGCGGTGTCCTACCTTGTGTTCATGCGTCAGGAAATACGATCGGTGTGATTTGATGAGTTGAAATATAAAAAACAGCTGTTTGTCTGGGTGGGCCGGCCGGCGGTTACACATTGCGCCTGAGATACAGTTTATTGTTGTACTGTCGTGCGGTGTAACGCAATGTGTTTCCAGCCGCATCCTGCATAAGGATATGCATTGATTTCGTGTTTACTGCTACAAATCCGACTGCAGGATTGAGGTTGTTATCGCTACTGTTCAGTTTGATGACCAGCGTGCCGTCTATGTATCTTAAAAGCTCGAATTTTGTATTGTGCCGGTCACGCCAGAAATTCCCGAAGGCCGTCAAATCCCCCATCCAGCCGCCCAGTCCTGCCACCTTTTTCATAAGCCCCTTCTGCGTTTTCAGATTCTCTCCTATACTGTAGAGCAAAAGGGTACCCCATAACGAACCGTCCAGAGGAAGGGCTGTATCCATAACCTGATACCCCTTTACCCCCCTGATAAGCTGCCCACTTTCCTCTATGAATGAACGGCATTATGCATTGAATATCCCGTATTGTAATGTTCAATATTCGGCCCTACTATTTGTTCAAATAGTGTGGTAAATAATTCTTGCAGGATATGGGTTGGTTCATTACAATGAACCTAAACCGATTTAGGTCAGGAGCAATTATGTGGCAACTTTAAAAGATGTGGCAAAACTCGCCGGTGTATCGACTGCAACTGCTTCTCTATCTCTGAACGGTAAATCGGTAAACGAGGCTACCCGAAGTAAGGTTATTTCGTGTGCAAAAGAGCTCAACTACGTTCCTATTAAAAGTGGGAGAACGTTGAGCACGGGAAGAAGTAATATAGTACAGTTGTTGATTATCAATTCTGTGAAATGTGCAGATTGCGTCAAAGAAACTTCGTATTATAATCATATTATTCAGGGTATTGTGAAGGTCATGCAGAAATATGACTACGGATTGCATTTTGACGTACAGATGTGGGAAAGCAGCGCCCTTCCTGAATATTTCAAGCATAAAATCAAGGATAAATCCACCGATGGCATCATAATTATTCCTCAATTCAGGTATAATTACGGCTTTCTGGATTCGCTGCTTCAGAGTGGATTTCCCTATGTAATTTTAAATCCATGTGTTTTTGATGAAAATATAAACAACATAACGCTTGACCACAATCGTGGAGGCGCCCTTGTTGCAGAACTGTTCATTCAATTACAGTATAAAAAGGTAGCACTGATCGGCGGTCCGGTAGAACATTTTGATACAATAGAGAGAGGGAGGGGATTTGTTTCCAAGCTTGCAGAGGAATCTATTTTTGTGCCGGAGCAGGCACGCTACTACGGGGATTTTACCGTAAAAAGCGGTTTTAAAGGCATGGAAAAAATACTTTATACGTACAGACCGGAGGCAGTATTCTGTTTCAATGATTATATGGCTGCAGGTGCAATCCGGTGCCTTCACGAGAGGGGTATCAGGATTCCCGATGAAATAGCGGTCGTCGGATATGACAACATCGAAATTGCAACCGCCGTGTATCCGGAGCTCACGAGTATCGATTACAACATCGAAAAACTCGGTAAGCAACTTGCCGAAAGCCTCTGGAAACTGATATCGAACGAAGAGTCACAGGTGCATATCGTCATTCGTCCAAGACTTGTAATGCGGTCGTCATGTAAGACAGAGCGCTGAACACCCATGACAAGAGTACGATATTTTGTGTAAGTTTTTATTGACAGGGTGATATGTATCTGGTACTCTGCCTAAAACGTTTTAGAAAAATATAATAACAAAGGAGGTGACCGTATTCGTTTATTGTGCTTATGATTCTTTATATTAAAAAATTTTTTAGGAGGTAAAGGTTATGAGACATAAAAAATTGCTTGTGGTTTTGTTGGTTGTATTTGTTACATTCGCTTCGATTTCACTTTTTGCGGCCGGTCAAAAAGAGACTGAAACCTTGTAAATAGCCTATATTCGTCCCACGAATGAGCCGTACTATAAGTTTGGATTCGACGGTGCTAAGATGATGGCCGATATGATGGGCGTGGAAATTCTCGGGTATATTTCTGACATGAAACCCGAGAGGGAAATAGCGAGTGTGGAAGATGCAATAACCCAGAAGGTTGACGGTATAGTGCTGATGTCTGTAAGTGCATCGTCCCTTGCGGCAGGTATCAATAAAGCCTATGATGCGGGTATACCGATCCAGATGATTTTCGGGTACAATGAAGATATGCTCGACAAAATGGTGGGATCGGTTCAGGCTGACTGCAATCTTTCAGGAAGCATTATGGGAAAATGGATTGCCGAGAATATCTCAGGCGGCCAGGTGGCGGTTATCATGGGGCTTCCCGGCAGAGGGGATGCGGAGTGCTACAGAGATGCATTTATAAGGGAGGCTGAAAAGAACCCGAGTATTGAGGTTGTGGCCTCGGTTCCGGGAGATTGGAACAGACAGAAGGCATTCAACCAGATGCAGACTCTCATTACCGGATACCCGGATCTTAAAGCAGTATTCGTACAGAACGAAGATATGGCACTCGGCGCTATAAAAGCGCTTGAAGAAGCCGGTAAGGCCGGCATGGTGCAGATTGTTTCTCAGAACGGGGCTCCATACGGGCTCGAGTCGATTGCTGCAGGGGGTATAAAGGCAACGGTTGGATGGTCACCTTCACAGGAAGCCGCGCTGGCCTTTCGTTTACTTGTTGAACATATACGGGGCAAGAAAGTACCGAAACTGACGATAACACCGATGAAGGTAATCACGAAAGACAATATAGATGAAGCGGTACCATGGGAGCCGACAGAGGCGTCGACAAAAGCAACCCTGGAACTGGATGTAGATTCTCTCAGACATGAATTTGCTATTGAAAAGGGGTATTAAAGGGTTTCCACTTACCGTATTGTTTTTGATAAAGTGGTGTATGTCCCTGGCGGGATATGTCCCTGGCGGGATATGTCCCTGGCGGGATATGTCCCTGGCGGGATATGCCACTTCGCGGCTGATCCTTGGCAGAACCGGGTATCAAATAGTTACTTTAATCGAAGTTACTTAAAAGAAAAATCTTTCTGCAGAAATTCGTGGTGAAGCTGATGGTGCATGCAGGTGCTTTTTCTTTGCGAAAAAGATAGGCAAAGAGTATAGTTCAGGCAGGTGCCCGTAACACTGTCGTTATGGACGCTTGCCTGTTCTATTTTAAGGACATGGGTAAAGTAATGAAATACGCTTACATCCGGGTACCGGTATGAATGATTCGGTTATTCTTGAAATTAAAAAGATCTCCAAAAGCTTCTCCGGAGTCTCGGTTTTAACTGACGTTGATTTTGATTTGAAATGTGGGGAATTGCATGCAATTGTAGGGGAGAACGGTGCGGGAAAATCAACTTTAATAAAAATTCTTTCAGGTGCTTATGAGCGTGATGATGGTGAGATAATTTTTAATGGTAAATCATACGAAAATCTTACACCGAAAAAAGCGCATGAACTGGGAATCTTTACCATTTATCAGGAGAGAAATCTAATTCCCCATCTCAGTGTGGGTGAGAATCTTCTCCTCGGTAATGAACCGATAGGCCGCATCGGTATCGTTCGATGGAAACAGACCTTTGAACAGGCCGAGGAAATACTGAAAAGGCTGAATCTCAAGTTAAATCCTCAACAAACTGTTTCGATGCTGGGAAGCGCCGAACAGCAGGCCGTCGAGATTGCAAAGGCTTTATACCGGAATGTCCAGATCGTCATCATGGACGAGCCAACCGCCAGCCTGACTCGGGCGGAGATCGATAACCTCTTCAGTATTATACGGCAACTGAAAAAAAGAGGAGTTGCCGTTATATATATATCGCACAGGCTCGACGAGATTTTCGCCATTGCAGATCGGGTAACAGTTTTGAGGGACGGTCTGAAAGTTATGGAACATGCGGTTTCTGACATAAACAAGGACATGCTGGTCAAAGCGATGGTAGGAGAAGAGCTTTCCATCACCCATATTGAGGACAAAGGTATGGGTGAGGTTTTGTATGAAGCAAGATCGATTTCACGCGCAGGTTCATTTAAGGACATAAACCTGATACTGCACAGGGGTGAGATAGTAGGCATCGCCGGTATGGTCGGGTCCGGTCGTACCGAGGTGGTGCGGGCGATGGCGGGTATCGACGAGATTGATAGTGGTATGCTGTTGCTCAATGGTAAAAAGTTACATGGTAGACCTCTCGATAGTTTCATCAATAGAGGGATTTGTTTTGTCCCCGAGGATCGTGACAGTATAGGTCTGATTTCATGCCTGAGTGTTGCCGGAAATACAACGCTCGCAAGCCTGCAGAAGATAAGTCATGGGCCTTTTTTAAATTTGCTATATGAGAACGAGCTCTCCAGTACCTTCGTAAAGACTCTCGATATTCAGGCGAAGTCGATACACCAGGAGGTGATGTATCTAAGTGGAGGAAACCGGCAAAAGGTGATGGTCGCAAAATGGCTGTGCAGGGGTATTGAAGTTTTTATTATGGATGAACCCACACAGGGAGTCGATGTCGGCGCCAGGGAGGAAATCCATCGTATTATGAAAGATCTGGTTAACGAAGGTAAGACAATACTGATGGTTTCCTCCGACCTTGATGAGATTATGAACATGAGCCATAGAATTGCTGTTATGAAGGAGGGGGTTATAGTCGCTGTTCTTCGAACAGCGAAAACGACAAGAGAGGAGGTGCTTTCCATTGCAATCGGGCAATCAACGAGTAAAGACTGATCGCTTTGCAGGTCTTAAACGAATCATCAATTTTCAGCAGTGGGGAATAATTTTTATTCTTATACTTCTCATAATTGTGCTCGGCATTTCATCCCCTGTATTTCTTTCGGAAAGAAATATCAGAAACATACTGCAGCAGATTTCGACACTTGGAATACTTTCCATGGGTATGACCATTCTGATGATTTCCGGAGGCATCGATTTATCGGTAGGATCTTCTATTTCTGTCGTTGCTGTTATAGTGGGAAAACTATTAAAGGCAGGCACACCGGTCGGCTTCACGATTGTTGTTGGTTTGCTTGTTGGAAGTTTTATCGGATTGATAAACGGACTGCTCGCTTCACATACACGGGCACATCCGTTCATTCTTACACTCGGCACCATGACCCTTCTTCAGGGTGTCGCAATAATCATAACGGAAGGCTATCCAATAACAGACCTGGGTAAGAAGTTCGAGTATATCGGGGGCGCTGTTATATGGAAGATACCGTTTATTGTCATCCTTTTCTTTGCCGTAATGCTCATCTGTTTTTTTATTTTAAAGTATACGCGGCTTGGAAGAAAGGCGTATGCGATAGGAGGAAATGAATATACGACCTACCTCGCCGGCATAAAGGTAAATTGTTTAAGATAATTTTTTATGTAATAGCAGGTTTTCTTGCCGGTTTTGCCTCACTGGTTCTTTCATCAAGAATAAGCTCCGCTATACCGACTATGGGCGCAGGTTTCGAGCTTCAGAGTATCGGAGCCGTGGTGATAGGCGGTACGCCGCTTGATGGCGGAAGAGGAAGTGTCTGGGGTACGCTCACCGGTGTTCTTCTGCTCGGTATCATAGCAAACGGTCTCAACCTCCTCCACGTCGAAGCAAGCTGGCAGTACGTTGTAACCGGGTTCGTTATCATTATTGCGGTGATAATCCATGAACACCGCGCCCGCTAATATATTTTCGGTATAGCCCACACTTACATGTCATGGAAAATATACCGACAACCGGCGATATTACTCGCAGTTTTGAATAAAGCTGCTTAAAAATCGTTCAAGATTCCTATTGCCGCGCGAATGCCGCTCGCCCAGGCGGCGATGATGCCGCGGCTTGTCCCGGCTCCGTCGCCTATCGCATACACGTCCTCGGCTGCCTGAAAGTAATCGTCTAAAAACTGCGGTTTGTTTGCGTAGAGCTTGATCTCCGGGTAATATATGATAGTCGATGGATGCATTACACCCGGCACGATCGTATCGAGAAGCTTCATCGATTTCCATATCACACGGAGTATCTTTGCCGGCATTGCAAGGCTGATGTCTCCGGGAGTACTGCTCCTTAGTGTGGGCTCGAAATCGTAAAGGTCTTTATTGAAGCTTTCCTCCTTCGACCGTTTGCCCAACCGAAAATCGCCGACCCTCTGCATAATCGGCTTTCCGCCGCCCATGAGCATTACCACCTGTCCCAGCATTTCACCGTAGGTGTGCCCGCTTGCAAGCGGCTGTGTGAGACCGACGGTTTTCAGCAGCGCGAAATTGACCAGGCCGATCCCGTTTCTCTTCTCCGAAAAGGCGTGGCCGTTTACGCTGAAATAGTGCGTACCTGATTGGCTCTGGTACTTCTCCTTCACCACAAAGGCCTTGCCGCTGTTCGTGCAGAAGGTGCGTGCCCTATCAGGGAAGAGAAACTTGGGATCATAGTAGTCGCGCACGATTGGATAGTACTCCTCGCGGGTTTCGATACGGACCCCGATATCGACAATGTTGTCAACGTAGGGGATATCGAGTTTGTCCATGATCGTCTGCAGAAAACTGAATCCCTGTCGTCCGGGAGCGAGGATCAGTTTCTTATAGGATATTTCACGTTTATCCGTAATGGCGACATACCGTTCTGCATCGATGTCTTTCATTGTTTCACGAAGAGAAACCTCTATATCACGTGTTTGTATTTGGGCCATCAGCTCATTGATAAGAACAATACCTCCGTCTGTGCCCAAGTGAGACTGCTTAATCTCAATTAATTCGACACCGAGTCGTTGGGCCCGCTGCTTGTAAATGGCAATATTGTGCTTCGGCATAATCCGGGGATGAAGATGCTCTTTAACGAGTGTTATCATCTCATCCGCTTTTTTCCTGTCCCAGTATTCGCGCGGAAATCCGATGGGGAACGTGAAATTCATTTTACAGTCGTTTCGAAGCCCGCCGGTTGTCATCCCCTCTTTGTCGAGGAGGAGTATTTTAATCCCCGGATGCCGGTCGGATAGGTGAAATGCAGCGCCCAGCCCTGCAGGGCCGGTTCCGACGATGAGACAGTCGAATGTGTCCATACCGTAAGATATAATTGGCGGTATAGATTCGTCAAAAAAGATACGAAAAAAAAGAATAATTTTAGAACATATACTTTTCCAAAGTATCATGTAACTGTATTTTATGGAGGGCTCCCTATTTTTGTTTGCTTGACTTTATACGGGCATGGTATATAATGCCGCCGAGTGATTTGTGGACAAATAAAGCGTATGTGACGGGGGCATTTTTAGGAGGCGAAGCGTCCGGGTAACAAGAGTATTTTTTTTCAGCTGTCGTGCGCGTATGCTCGCGATTCACGTATCATAGAACAGAACAGATAAGGAAAAGCCTGAATGCGGAATATTATCTGGCACTATCCTGAAACTATGGATGAAACTCGTGATCTTATACAACGGGATGGGACTATTCCTCATGGAGGAGGGACAGGAATACTGAGAATGAGTATGCGCAAGGTACGCGGCCTTATCGACCTTTCCGGCCTCAGGCTCGATTATTACCAAAAAAAGAGTAGTACTGTTTATATGGGAGCTGCCATGACTTTCAACAAAGTGGCTTCACACACCGATCGGGAATCGATCCTCAATAGAGCGCTCAGATTTTCGGCTTCGACTCCACTCAGAAATAGAATTACAGTGGGCGGCAGTGTCGCGCTTTTTCCCATATGGTCGGACATTATGGGCCCGCTCATCGCGCTCGATGCAGAGGTCTCACTCATTGGAATGCATGAGAGCCGGGTTCCCGTTGTGCGTTACATTACGGAGCCTGACCTGAGGAAAGGAACATTGATAACAGAAATCTCACTGAAAGATGAAGAATGGGTGTCCTATTATTACAGGGAAACCCGAACCGTTTTCGATTATCCTGCCTTTACGGTTACTGTTCTTCTCCGAAAAAAGGAGGAGCTAATCGATGATATGAGAGTCGTGCTGGTCGGCTGCAGAGGAAAGTTCCGACGATTCACCGATATAGAGCGGAAAGTGAAGGGGATGAAACTGTCTGAAGTGAATGCTCATGAGCTGTGGAATTCTGTACGGGTGGATTTCAACGGCAGGAAGTTTCTGAGTGGTGAATATTTGAAATACATTGCCGGTGTTCAGGTCGAGCGGGGCCTGGAGCGGGTGCTGGTATGAAGCGGCGTAATCCTCCCCGGAGAATGTCCTTGACAGGATGTATCCTTGACAGGATGTATCCTTGACAGGATGTATCCTTGACAGGATGTATCCTTGACAGGATGTATCATTTCGTGACCGATTTTTGGCAGGACTTAGTATTTGTAAGTAACTTCACGAGAAGTTACGTAGAAGAGGGACGGGAGAATGGAAGGTTCATTCAGTATAAACGGAGAAGAGGTGACGGTATCTTTCCGTCCGGACGATACGCTGCTTGCCGTGCTGAGAAAGTACGGATTTACGGAGGTAAAGGAGGGCTGCAGGGAAGGGGAGTGCGGCTCCTGCGTTGTGCTTCTCGACGGTATGCTTGTGAACTCCTGCCAGGTGTTTGCCGCCTCGGTCAGGGACAAAAAAATCACAACGGTAAAAGGCCTGGGTACGATGCATGAACCGCATCCGATACAGACAGCGTTCGTCGAAGTCGGCGCGGTTCAATGCGGGTTCTGCACTCCCGGAATGATCTGTGCGGCATACGCCCTTCTTGAGAAAAACCCCGATCCCGATGAAACTGAAATAAGGCAGGCCCTTGATGGAAACCTCTGCCGGTGCACAGGGTATGTGAAGATTATCGAGGCTGTACGTCTTGCGGCCCGAAGGATGCGTGAAAATGGGTGATGCAGTGAAAAAGGGCTTTATGAACATCGGGAAGTCCGTAACCAAAATCGATTCACTCTCCCTTGCCGCAGGAGATGCGGTATTCACCGATGATGTTCATGTTAAAAATCCGCTGTATGTTGCGATGCTCTACTCACCGCATGCACATGCATTGATAAAAAACATCGATACATCCGCTGCGGAAGAAATGGATGGCGTCGTCGATGTGCTCAGTAATAAAAATGTACCGCGTATCCTGCACACGACTGCAGGGCAGGGGTTTCCTGAGCCGTCGCCTTATGACACGGTGCTTTTCGACAGACGCGTGCGTTTTGTCGGCGACAGAGTAGCTCTTGTTGCAGCAGAGGATGAAAGGATCGCGGTTGCAGCGGTCCAGAAGATAGAGATCGAGTATACTGTGCTGGAACCTCTTTTTGATATAGAGGGGGCTTTCAACAAAGACGCGCCGAAGGTCCACGTTGATGACGAATATGCAAAGATACCCGTTACGTACAAACCGGAGAACAACCTGGCGGCGGAAATAAAGATAGACTTCGGTGATGTGGAGAGAGGATTTCACGAGTCGGATTTTGTCGAGGAGCATACCTATAATACGCACTACGCATCACACTGCGCAATCGAGCCGCACGCAGTTCTTGCGTACTTCGATGAGATGGGAAGGCTCGTGATTGTCTCGACCACTCAGGTTCCCTTTCATGCCCGGAGAATCGTTTCCGCAGTATGCGGAATTCCAGTACGCATGATCAGGGTGATAAAACCGAGAATTGGAGGCGGTTTCGGAGGGAAGCAGGAGGTCATTCTCGAGCCCCTTGCAGCCCTGATTGCATGGCGGAACCGGCGATCCGTTCGTATTGTCCTGTCCCGGCGGGAGGTGTTCGTGTCCGGCAGGACGAGGCATGCCATGCGCATCAGGCTGAAAACCGGGGTAAAAAATGACGGGAGTATTACCACTCTCGATATGGACGGTCTGCTGAATGCAGGCGCATACGGGACCCATGCGCTCACCGTTCTGTCGAACGTCGGGTCGAAAACGCTTCCCATGTTCAACAAGGTACAGAACCTTCGTTTTCACGGGCGGTCGGCATACACAAATCTGCCCATTGGCGGGGCGTACAGGGGATACGGTGCGACCCAGGGATGCTTCGCGTTCAATCAGCAGGTGGATATAATCACGCGGCGAACCGGGCTTGATGTGTTAGAGTATATCAAAAAGTGGCATATCCAATCCGGTGAAACATCAAAGGTTTTCGAGGCGCTCGGCGAGGGGAAGGAAGGCGTCTCTCAGACCATTAAATCGTGCAGGCTCGATGAATGTATCGACAGGGGCGCGGACGAGATCGGTTGGTACAAAAAGCGCGGTAAACGGATTCAAAGCGGTCCGGATCTCGTACGCGGTGTGGGCGTGGCCGTGTGCATGCAGGGGTCCGGCATACCGAGGATCGATATGGGAAGCGCATCTATGAAGATGAACGAGGACGGTTCCTTCAACCTCTTCATTGGGGCGACGGATATAGGAACCGGGTCCGACACCATTCTGGCGCAGATAGCGGCGGAAGTACTCCAGGTGCCGACCCAAAATATAATCGTTCTTTCCTCGGATACGGACCTCACACCCTTCGATACGGGAGCGTACGCATCATCTACTACCTATATTTCAGGAAAGGCGGTTGAGAGCTGCGCACGGGAGATTGCGAGGCAGATCACCGGCCGGGCTGCAATGCTGCTCGAAACCAATGAGGACCGGATTTTCTTCCGTGAGGCTGCAGCGGTTGATGAGAAAACAGGAAAAACGGTGTCCTTTGAAGAGATATGCCTGCACTCGCTGTACCAGGATGAACAGTTTCAGATCCAGGCGCAGGCTTCTGCGGTAGTGGATGAATCCC
>Ga0307419_10001077_pt1 | contig 14184 bp, 9 predicted proteins | sample SalMarWE160230MG_2_FD_202512 | JGI IMG/M metagenome (GOLD analysis project Ga0307419, IMG submission 202512) | Salt marsh sediment microbial communities from the Plum Island Ecosystem LTER, Massachusetts, United States - WE1602-30 | ecosystem: Environmental > Aquatic > Marine > Intertidal zone >... | reverse complement strand
TAACACTATTCCCCCCGGTTCCTTGGACGGCCGCTGGGGTCCCATCGCTAAAGCTGCGGCTCGTTCGGCTGCTAGCGGCGTAATCAAATTACTCCCCCGCTAGTCACCCAAGCATGCTCGCAACCGACTTTGCCGCGTATGGCTTGCCACGCTCATTGAGGTAGCCTTGAGCGGCAAGTTCCCTTGCCACGCTACGCAATGACAATTGCCCACCCTTCGGGCGCTTGCGGCGCAGCTTACGGGCAAGGGCGACAACCTCTGGCCGCTTCTCAGCATGAGACTTGCGACCTTCGCACTTGCCGAACTGCTCACGCTTGCGCTTGCGAGCGGCAGCGAGTTTCGCCACGGCACTTGCCTTTTCAAACTCAGAGATAGCCCCCAGCACTTGGCGCACTAGCTTGGCGGTCGGCGTATCCTCGGTAAAGAAATCGGGAGCCGATGCCGGAATGATGGCAATGCCTAACCCCTTCAGCATGTCGTGTCCGGCAAGCTGCACAGCCAAGTCACGAGCAAAGCGATCCGGCGATTCTACTATGATTGTTTTCGCGCCGTTCGTTGCCAGCCGTTGCAGCATCTCCATGAAGCCTGGACGCTTGTCGATTGGGTCTGCACCGCTCACGGCAGCATCATAAAATTCAGCGCCAATGGTGAAGCCTGCACGTTTGGCGAACGCCTCTATGGCAGCACGCTGACGCTTGTCGCTATCCTTGTCGGCGCCGACATTGGCGGCACTTGAGGTGCGGAGATAGGCCACCGCCGGCTTCAGTTCTTTAGACATTTTACTGTTATTTTCCTGTGTGTTATGCAGACACGTGGACGAAAGTCAAAGGGGATCGCCCATTGCTCTCAATAGCTAATTATCTGAAATAAAGCGGAAATTCGATTTTACTCCCCCAACCTCCGCCCACCCAAAAACGCATTCATTAACATGGTTAAGAGGTTGATTTTTATAGTGATTTGGAAACTGACTCCTCTGCACGAGCCAGCAATTGTTTTGCCCTGTTAAACCCCTGTTAAAACAGTGGGCGGATTTCCATTGATAAGCCATTGTTAGCAATACTAGATGATTGAAAATTAGAGAGATTTGGGTTTTGACCCCCCATATCCCGCGCGGTATTGCAAATCATTGTAAAAGCAATGGCTGGGCTGCTTTTTGCTATCGGGAAGGGCCGTTATCGGAAGCTTCCACCGTTATTCGCCGTTAAAACGGTCCCGCTATTCCCCGCTAAAAAGCGGTATTGCCCGTCAGAAACGGCTAACTTGTCCCGGATTGCTTAGGCATTGTTCTCAATAGAATTTCCCCTGTTAAAACAATATGCAGCCTCCGGCCCAGGTTAGGCTGCTTGGAACCCAACAAAGCCCTCATGCAGCTTCTATTTCGGGGCTGTGGGGCGCGTTGGGACGGCTCTCTTGGGCAAATCGGAGCGGTCCCTCCCTCACGGAGAGATGCGCAGCCGTCTCAATATCAATGATGGTGCGAGGTCTGCCGGTCTTGCCATCGAGCATGGTGAGCTTGCCAGTCATACCTTTGGCTGCCAGAGCCCGCGCCGTGTCACATTCGGGATCGCGAGAACGTTCAACGAGACCGATAAATCGGCATTGTTTTCATTTGCTTTTTCCTCCTACGGCCCGCACCGGAGGCGAAGGTGCGGGAATAGATGTTCCGGAAGCGTTCAGTTTTTCCATTGCCTGAGCCGCAAGTTTCTTCCTGTTGGCGGTGCGTGTGTAATGCGCCCCAGCTAGACCGATAAGAATTGCAGTAGCGGTATCTGGTTCCATGATGTCGCCCCGGCATCAGCAACCGTCTTCATAGCGAAGCAGCTTAGCAACATTCACGCAAGGCGTCGCATCATCGATTGGAGATTAGAGCCCCTTAGTGATTGCAGATTAGAGCCCCTTAGTGAGGTCAAATAGAAATCCGTCATTTCGGACCGGCACAGCCGCACCCGGGCGGCTTTTCTTCGCCCTCCTCAAAACGCAATGGGACGAATCTCGGTCCTCACTCTTTAGTACTTATACCAAGGCGACCACGGCGGACTATTTAGACTGTGAAGAACGTGGAGACCGGGGAGATCTGTAAACACGTGATTTTGCGAAGGACGGCGATGCCGCGACCGGAGAAGGCGCTCGCGAACCGACTGGCGCCCTGTGTCCCGGCTGCCACAGTTCCCAACCAATTACGGTTGCAGGGAATTTCCTGCTGAGACAGACCGGAGGCTGCGCTAGTCTAGGTTGAGGGGAGTCTTTCGGGGCCAGAAGACCGACCGCCATAGCGGCGCTTTTGATGGGGGGCATCATGACACGCCCGAAACGCGTTATCTGTGGCTTTGCCGCGCAGTTGCCGCACGGTACACCCTTGTGCGGCGCCGGACCGGGGCAGCATCGGCCGGGCCGGCATCTTCTGGTATCGGCGAGCGTTCTGGCGCTCACCGCCGCGATGTGCGCCGTATCGTCGGCGCCCGCAAGCGCGGTGCAGGCGGCCTGCGGCAATCCGGACAATGCCTCATTCAGCGAAGTCGGCTCGGGAACCGGGACATTTGCCGTGTTCTGCGGCCACAGCGCCTACGCCGATGGCGCCAATGCGGTTGCGATCGGCCACAGCGCCTACGCCAACGGCGAGAACGCCACGGCCACGGGCCGGGAGGCCTGGGCCAACGGAGCAAACGCTACGGCGACAGGCGTGCTTGCCACCGCCACCGGCGCCAACGCTACGGCGACGGGTGCCAATGCCACGGCTAACGGCGCCAATGCCACTGCGACGGGGCGCCTCGCCAACGCCAACGGCGCCGACGCCACGGCGACCGGCGGCCGCGCCAACGCCAGCGGCGCCGACGCCACGGCGACGGGCGCATTTGCCACCGCCATCGGCCAAGTCGCCACGGCGACCGGAGCAGGTGCCTTTGCCAGCGGCTATGCCGCCACCGCGACAGGCAGCAGTGCCAATGCCAACGGCTCTGCCGCCACCGCGACGGGTTATGTTGCCAACGCTAACGGCGAGAGCGCCACAGCGACCGGCGACGGTGCCAACGCCAATGGCTCGAACGCCACCGCCACGGGCGCCTATGCCAGAGCAAACGGCGCCAACGCCACTGCGGCGGGCGATAGTGCCTTCGCCAAGGGGACGAGCGCGACGGCGACGGGCGTTCGTGCCTTCGCCAATGGCGGCAACGCCACGGCGACCGGCGCCAACGCCAACGCTAACGGCGACACCGCCACCGCGACCGGCGCTTTCGCCAACGCCAACGGCGTTAATGCCACAGCGACGGGCTCAAATGCCAACGCCAACGGCACCAGCGCCACGGCGACGGGCTTTTTCGCCATCGCCAACGGTGATTTCGCCACGGCTACGGGCAACAGGTCCCTTGCCAACGGCTCTAATGCAACGGCGACGGGCCGGTTTGCGAACGCCAACGGCGGCAACGCCACGGCGACGGGGCGCTCCGCCACCGCCAACGGCGCCAACGCCACGGCAACGGGCCAGGGGGCTACCGCTAACGGGGGCAATGCTACAGCCGCAGGCCGCGTCGCCTTCGCCAACGGCGCCAATGCCACGGCGACGGGCGCGTTGACATTTGCGAACGGGAGCGACGCCACGGCGACGGGCAATGACGCGACCGCCAATGGCGGCAGTGCTACCGCCACGGGCCGCGTCGCCTTCGCCAACGGCGCCAATGCCACGGCAACGGGGCAACTTTCCAAAGCCAATGGCACCAGCGCCACAGCGACCGGCGACAGCGCTAACGCCAACGGCCTGCGCGCCACGGCGACGGGAACTGACGCCATCGCCAACGGCAGCAGCGCCGCGGCGACCGGCGACCGCGCCAATGCCAATGGCAACCTTGCCACGGCTACTGGCGTCTTGGCCAACGCCAACGGTAACAGCGCTACGGCCACAGGCGCCTTGGCCATCGCCAACGGGCATCAGGCCACAGCCACGGGGCGCGGTGCCACCGCCAACGGCGCCAACGCCACCGCCACCGGCTTCCAGTCCAACGCCAACGGTGCCAACGCCACGGCGACCGGCGACCGCGCCACCGCCAATGGCGCCACCGCTACGGCGACCGGTTTTGCTGCCAACGCCAACGGTGAGAACGCCACGGCGACTGGTGCCAACGCCAATGCCAATGGCGACACGGCCACAGCGACGGGCGCTTTCTCAAATGCCAACGGCGATGGCGCCACGGCCTCAGGCGCCAATGCCAACGCGCTGATGGCTAACAGCTCGGCGTTCGGAGCCGGTGCCAACGCCTCGGCCGAAAACTCCATGGCGCTTGGCGCAGGGGCTGAGGCGACCTTGGAGGACGAGGTGGCCGTCGGCACCGGCGACAACACCTATACGTTTGCCGGCATCACCTCGACGGAGAGCACCAACCGGCAAGATGCCAGTAGTATCAGTTTCGTCACCACCGATGACGAGGGCCATCTCGCCGCCACCGATTTCGTGGTTCCAATCATTCCGCCCGGGACCGTGTTCTGCTCGGAGCCCGCGTCAGGCTCGTTCCAATGCGGCACCGGCGCCGATGCGAGCGGGGTCAATTCGACCGCGGTCGGCCAGAACGCCAAGGCGACGCAGACCAACGCCACCGCGTTCGGCAACGGCGCCAACGCCAATGGGGCGGGCGCCACGGCGATCGGCCAGGCCGCTCTTGCCAACGGCACGAATGCGACGGCGACCGGGCACTTGGCCAACGCCAATGGCGGCGCCGCCACGGCAACGGGTGCCAATGCGACGGCCAACGGCGCCAGCGCGACGGCAACCGGCGACAATGCCTTCGCCAACGGCTTGGCCGCGACCGCGACCGGACAGGACACGATCGCAAACGGCGCCAATGCCACGGCGACAGGACATTTTGCCAACGCCAACGGCGGCAATGCCACGGCGACGGGCGCAAACGCCAACGCCAACGGCGCCAACGCCACGGCGACTGGCCGCTTTGCCCGGGCCAACGGCGTCAACGCTACGGCGACCGGCGTCTCTGCCGCCGCCAACGGCGCCAATGCCACGGCGACGGGCGTCCTTGCTACCGCTAGCGGCTTCGGCGCCACGGCGACAGGTCTATTTTCCTTCGCCAACGGCGCTAGCGCCACGGCGACAGGCCGCGCTGCCAACGCCAATGGCGACGGTGCCACGGCCACGGGCTCATTCGCCAACGCTAACGGCTTCTCCGCCACGGCGATGGGCGAACTTTCCTTCGCCAATGGCAACAACGCCACGGCAACGGGCGCATCAGCCAAAGCCAATGGCACCAACGCCACCGCCACGGGCAAATTCGCCAACGCCAACGGCGCCGACGCCACGGCGACAGGCGTAAACGCCACCGCCAACGGTGGCAATGCAACGGCGACGGGCAACTTGGCCAACGCCAACGGGGACAGTGCCACGGCGACGGGCACCCGCGCTTTCGCCAATGGCTTTGCCGCCACGGCGACGGGGAACTATGCAACCGCCCATGGCGACCAGGCCACGGCGGCGGGATATGCAGCAACTGCCACTGGCGCCGACGCCACGGCGACGGGCGCCAACGCCACCGCCAATGGAAACAACGCCACGGCGACCGGCGTACTCGCCAATGCTAACGGCGCCAACGCCACGGCGACCGGCGACCGCGCCAACGCCAACGGCTCCTTCGCTACGGCAGCGGGCGCGCTCGCCACCGCCAACGGCGCCGCCGCCACGGCGACAGGCGCACTTGCCAACGCCAATGGCATTGCCGCCACAGCGACGGGCCACGATGCCAAAGCCAGGGGCATTGCCGCTACGGCGACCGGCACATCCGCCAACGCCGACGGCGCCAATGCCACGGCCACGGGCTATCTTGCTAACGCCACAGGCGGCAACGCCACGGCGACGGGTTTCATAGCTAACGCCATCGGCACCAGCGCCACGGCGACGGGTGCCAGCAGCACCGCCAACGGCGAAAATGCCACGGCGACGGGCCACCTCGCCAACGCCAATGGAAACTTCGCTACTGCGACGGGTGCCAACGCCAACGCCAACGGCACTCAGGCCACGGCGACAGGGCGCCTGGCGAACGCCAATGGGTCGGATGCCAGCGCAACGGGAGCATTTTCCATCGCCAACGGCAACCAGGCCACGGCGATGGGCGTCCGAGCCAATGCGCAAGGCGCCAACGCTACCGCAATTGGCCAAACAGCCAATGCGTTCGGCAACGGCGCCACGGCCCTGGGCGATCATGCATCCGCCAACGGCGCCAATGCTACGGCGACCGGCGTTAATGCTAACGCCCATGGCGAGTTCGCCACGGCGACCGGCGCCAACGCCAATGCCAACGGTGAGAGCGCCACGGCGACGGGCGACCGCGCCAACGCAAACGGCGCCAACGCAACAGCGATGGGCCGCAGTGCCAACGCCAACGGCGACACCGCCACGGCGACCGGCGCGTTCGCCAATGCCAATGGCGACGGCGCCACGGCGAGCGGTGCCAATGCCAAGGCCCTGATGGCAAACAGCTCCGCGTTCGGAACCGGGGCGAATGCCTCGGCCGAAAACTCCATGGCGCTCGGCGCCGGCGCCGAAGCGACCTTGGAGAACGAGGTGGCGGTCGGCACCGGCGACAATACTTATACGTTGGCCGGCATCACCTCGACGGAGAGCACCAACCGGCAAGACGCCAATACCGTCAAGTTCGTCACCACCGACGACGACGGCCATCTCGCCGCCACCGATTTCGTGGTTCCAATCATTCCGCCCGGCACCGTGTTCTGCTCGGAGCCGGCGTCGGGCTCGTTCCAATGCGGCACCGGCGCCGATGCGAGCGGGGTCAATTCGACCGCCGTCGGCCAGAACGCCAAGGCGACGCAGACCAACGCCACCGCGTTCGGCAACGGCGCCAACGCCAACGGCGTGGGCGCCACGGCGATCGGCCAGGCCGCTTTTGCCAACGGCACGAATGCGACGGCGACCGGGCATCTGGCCAACGCCAATGGCGGCGCCGCCACGGCAACGGGTGCCAACGCCACAGCCAACGGCGCCAGCGCGACGGCGACGGGCGACAACGCCTTTGCGAACGGGTTGGCTGCGACCGCGACCGGACAGGACTCCGTGGCGAACGGCGCTAACGCCACGGCGACGGGCATCCTTGCCAACGCCAACGGCGCCTTCGCCACTGCGACCGGCACTAACGCCGCCGCCAATGGTATCCAAGCCACGGCGACGGGCAACCGGGCCAACGCCAACGGCACCTTCGCCACGGCGACGGGCACAAACTCAATCGCCAACGGCGATGCCGCCACGGCGACGGGCCTCCAGGCCACCGCCAACGGCGCCAATGCCACGGCGATGGGGCGCCTGGCCACCGCCAATGGACGCTCTGCCACCGCCACCGGCGACCGCGCCAATGCCAACGGCACCGGCGCCACCGCAACCGGCCTCGCCGCCAACGCCAACGGCAATCAAGCCACCGCCACCGGCGCCGTTGCCAACGCCAACGGCTTCGCCGCCACCGCAACCGGCACCGCGAGCAGCGCCAACGGCCGCGCTGCTACGGCGACGGGCAACAGCGCCAACGCGCTGGGCGAATCCGCGACCGCAACCGGCAGCATAGCCAGGGCGATTGGCGAGTTCGCCACGGCGACTGGCGCCAACTCTACGGCCAACGGCGCAAGTGCCACGGCAACCGGCGATCGCGCCAACGCCATAGGTGTGAACGCCACGGCGACGGGCGTCCTCTCTAACGCCACCGGCGAATTCGCCACCGCCACCGGCAGCCAGGCCCTCGCCAACGGCAACGCCGCCACGGCGACCGGCCTGCTTGCCAACGCCAATGGCGGCAACGCGACCGCGACGGGCGTCACCGCCAGCGCCAATGGCGACAGCGCCACGGCGACCGGCATGCTTTCCAACGCCAACGGCGACGGCGCCACGGCAACCGGCGTCTTCGCCACCGCCAACGGCTTGACCGCCACGGCAACGGGCGGCGGCTCGCGCGCCAACGGTGCCAACGCCACGGCGACCGGCGTATTGTCGAATGCTAACGGTGTAAGCGCCACGGCGACCGGCGACGGCGCGACCGCCAATGGCGAGTCCGCCACGGCAACGGGCCAAAGCGCCACCGCCGATGGACGGCGCGCCGTGGCGACCGGCGCGTTTGCCGAAGCCAATGGCAATAGCGCCATCGCCATGGGGAATACGGCGAAAGCCAACGGCGACTTCGCCACGGCGACGGGCGCACTTGCCAACGCGCAAGGCGCGCGTGCCACCGCCACGGGCGTGAACGCGAGCGCGATGGGCGAGACCGCGGTGGCCATGGGCAGCAACGCAAGCGCCATGGGTCCGGATTCGATCGCCGTCGGCGACGGGGCGATGGCCGCAGGTGCCGGCGACGTCGCGGTCGGGCAGGGAGCGCAAGTGCTGGCCGATAACGGCAGCGCCTACGGCGCGGGCGCCGTCGTGGGAGCCGGACATACCAATGCGGCCGCGTTCGGTGCCGGCGCCATGACGACGCGCGCCAACCAGCAAGTGTTCGGCACGTCCGAGAACACTTATACCATGGCCGGTATCACGTCTGACGCGAGCAAGACGGCGCAAGGCACGCCGAGCTATCTCGTCACGTCGAACTCGAGCGGCGATCTTGCCGCCTATACGCCGGGGCAACTCGGTCTTGCTACCACCGGCGACATCTCAAGCCTCCAGGGGGACATCTCGGGCCTTCAGGGGCAAATCAACACACTCGGGCGCCGCGAAAGCGAGAACAGGTCCGGCATCGCCATGTCGCTCGCCATCGAGAACCCGGATCTCGTTGGCAACGAGACGTTTGGGGTTGCGGCCAATTGGGGCGCTTTCGAGGACGCCAACGCGCTCGGACTGTCGCTCATGGGCGTGCTCGGCCATGACTTTTTCATGAAGGGCGACCGCGCGGCGATCTCGGGCGGAATCGGTGTCGGCTTCGACGAGGGCAGCGGCGACGACGTCTATGGTGGCCGCGTCGGCTTTCAGTGGACGCGCTGAGCGATCATTGGGAGGACGGAATCAATCACTCTGGAGCATGGAAGCGACAGACTTGGCCGCGTATGGCCTGCCACGTTCATTGAGATAACCTCGGCCGGCTAGTTCCCTCGAAACGGCGCGCAACGATAGCTGACCCCCTTGGGGCGCTTGCGACGCAGCTTGCGAGCGAGAGAGACAACCTCTGGCTGCTTCTCACGGTGAGATTTGCGTCCCTCGCATTTGCCGAAACGCTCACGCTTGCGCTTCCGTGCGGCAGCGAGTTTCGCCACGGCGCTGGCCTTTTCGAATTGAGCGATGGCACCTAGTACCTGGCGCACCAGCACGGCGGTCGGCGTGTCTTCGATGAAATAGTCGGGGGCCGTCGCAGGGATAATCTCGATGCCTAAGCCTTTGAGCTTGTCATGCCCGGTGAGCTGCACGGTGAGATCGCGAGCGAAGCGGTCGGGACTTTCCACGATGATGGTCTTGGCACCATTCGTTGCGAGGCGTTGCAGCATCTCCACGAAGCCGGGACGCTTGTCGATTGGGTCGGCACCACTCACGGCAGCATCGTAGAATTCGTCCACCATGATGAAGCCTGCACCCCTTGCGAACGCCTCGATGGCTGCTCGTTGCCGTTTGTCGCTGTCCTTGTTGGCTCCGACGTTCGCCGCGCTTGAGGTGCGGAGATAGGCCACTGCAGGCATTAATTGCTTAGGCATTTGCCCTTAATTCTCAATGACCAAGGCCCGATAAGTGTAAATACACCTCAGATAAAGTAACAATCCGACGAGAGAAGGTCAAACGGGGAGGACGCATTGGTAAGCCATTGTTAGCAATACTAGATGATCGAAAAAGGGGTTTGGAATTTGACCCCATAGCCCGCTCGGTATTGCAAATCATTGTAAAAGCAACGACCAGCGGGGACCGTATTCCACCGTTAGGAACCATTATGAAACGGTCGGATCGAGCACCGGCCCCTTTTTAGTTAAGGACTGCAAAAACTCCCCCGATTTAGCATAGTAAGTGATTGATTCGACTTTCTTTTCTGTATGACCGCAGTCAGCGTTTTGGAGTTCGGGGCCATACTAAATATAGCTATGTGCTTGGTCTAACTTCATTTTCCGATTTTAAGTCCCCCAGCCGGCCCAGGTTAGGCTGCTTGAGGCCGACAAGGGGCCCTCGTGCAGCTTCTATTTCGGGGCTGTGGGGCGCGTTGGGACGGCTCTCTTGGGCAAATCGGAGCGGTCCCTCCCTCACGCAAAGCTTCGCTACTGCTTCGATGTCGATGATGGTGCGCGGCTTGCTGGTCTTGCCATCGAGCAAGGTGAGCTTGCCGGTTATTCCCTTGGCAAGCAGTGCCCTGGCCGCGTCACATTCGGGGTCGCGGGAACGTTTGACGAGCAGTTTGCCACGAAAGATCACCGAGTAGCGATAACCGATCTCTGGTACCCAGATGGGATGAAGTCTTGCCTTAAGCATCAGGCCACCTCCGCCTGAGCCATCGCCCGCCGTCGTGCAGCTGGTCCGATATTCTGCGTGGTGCCGCAGCGCTTGCCGTGGATGATCCCTTGCGAGCGTCGATGCTCTTTCCTGAGCCGGAACAGTTTCCAGACCTTTGGGCCACCGCCCTTTATGAGGTATTTGCCATCGGGGTTATCGTGGACCCTGAGGTCGAAGGCTTTCTCATGAGAGATGCTCTTACCATGACGCTCAACGAGACGACTGATCGCAGCCTCAACCTGCGTCATCTTCGCGCCACTGCGGTAGTCGACCGGCAGATGAAAGAGCAGATGGCAATGCACGACATCGGATTGCCCGCCTGATTGCCGCTCGCGGGCCCACGCTGCGGCGAACGCGATGCCCCGGCGACCTAGCCATTTGTTCAGACCCTCACGGACTTTGGCGAAGAGCTTTCCATCGGGATCATCTCCGACGTTTGTAAGACTCCAATGGATTGTGAGATGGGCTACCAAAGGGAGGCCAATCAATTTTGCGAAGTTGACCGCCTCGATGATGTTCGTAGCTTGCGAGACCGTGATGTATCTCGTACCGCCAGAGCGATATTGCCTCCGCCGTAGTCGCTGGTCGGGCCTCGGCTGCACCGACATGGCGCAAGCGCCTAAACTAGATAAGAACGGTGATCGGGCTAATTCACGCGCACCGCCTTTGGTGTAGCCAATCTTTGCGTCTTGGGACGTTCTGGCAACGTCCAAGTTTTTGCCGTCTAGCCGATGGTGATGCCATGCGTTCTTAAGCATCACGCTACCTCGCTGGCAGAGATGGCGTGGTTCATTTCGAATGCCCACGTTGAACAGTGGGAGAACGTATTACGCACCAATTCCGCGCCACGGGCCCCTTGGCCCCGCAGCGGCAAATCACTTAGGTCATTGATTAAGTTGTGATGAAATTGGAGCGGGCGATGGGATTCGAACCCACGACCCCAACCTTGGCAAGGTTGTGCTCTACCCCTGAGCTACACCCGCGACCCCAACGAGGACTACGATCTAGTTGATCGCCGCCCGATTGTCCACTCTACCTCGAAAAGGGGCTCAAATCGCTTAGCCATGGCAGCCGACCGCAACACCCTTGAGGCCCGCCTCGCGGCGCTCGACATCGAAACGACGACGGTCGAGCACGAGCCGGCGTTCACGGTCGAGGAGTCGGCGAGTTTACGCGCGCGCCTGCCCGGCGCCCACACCAAGAGCCTGTTCCTGACCGATCCTGAGGGCCGTCTGGTCCTGGTCGTCGCCAAGGACGAGACCCGGGTCGATCTCAAAGCCTTGGCAAAGCGGCTTGCAACGGGGCGCTTCAGCTTCGGCAAGCCCGACACGCTCGAGGCGGTGCTCGGCGTCAGGCCGGGATCGGTCACGCCGTTTGCCCTGATCAATAAATCGGCTGCGGGGGTGACCGTCGTGGTCGACCAGGCGATCCTCGACTTCGCCGAGGTCAACTGCCACCCGCTGGAAAATACCGCCACGACGCGGCTTGCCACCTCCGACCTCATCCGTTTCATCGAGGCTTGCGGGCACGAGCCGTTGATCGTTCCCTTGGGCTGATGCGGCAGCCCGCCGGGTTGCCAAACGGCATTGCGCGGCCCATCTTCGTGCCAGGCGGCGCGGGCTGAATGCCGCCGGCGGGCAAGCAGCATGAGCGTCGACACTCCTATTCTCACTCCGAGCGGTGCAGGCGGCCCTGACACCGATCTCATCAAAGACACCACCACGACCGATTTCATGCGCGATGTCGTCGAGGCCTCGCGCGAAGTGCCGGTGCTGGTCGATTTCTGGGCGCCCTGGTGCGGCCCTTGCCGTCAGCTCACCCCGGTCCTTGAGAAGGCCGTGCGGGCCGGCAAAGGCGCCACCAAGCTGGTCAAGCTCAATATCGACGAGCATCCGCAAATTCCGGCCCAGATGGGTGTGCAATCCGTGCCGGCGGTGTTCGCTTTCCAGGACGGGAAACCGGTCGACGGATTCATGGGGGCGCTGCCGGAATCGCGCGTCAACGCCTTCATCGCGCGACTGATTGGCGAGAAGGGCGGCGATGCGGCAGCCAAGCTCGAAGACGCCGAGGCGGCGCTTGCGAGCGGCGACCTCAACACGGCGGCGCAAGCCTTCGGCGAAATCTTGCAAGACGACCGCGAGAATGCGGACGCGCTCGCGGGATTGACCAAGTGCTACATCAAGACCGGCGACCTTCCTCGCGCCGAACAAACCTTGGCGCTGGTGCCTCCCGCCAAAGCCGAGAGCGCGGCGGTGGCAAGCGCGCGGGCGGCGCTCGAACTACAGCGCAAGGCCCCAAGCGTCGGCGACGTCGAGTCGCTGCGCGCCAAAGTCGAGGCCGATCCGGCCGACGCGCAAGCCCGTTTCGACCTCGCTCTCGCCTTCAACGCAAAGGGCGACCGCATGGCCGCGCTCGACGCACTGCTTGCGCTCATCGCCAAGAACCGGATGTGGAACGACGACGCCGCGCGAAAACAGCTGTTGCAGTTTTTCGACGCCTGGGGCGCGAGCGATCCCGCCACTGTCGCGGGCCGGCAGAGGCTCTCTTCGCTGCTGTTCGCCTAAAAGCCAAGGGGCAAAGTCCCGTGGGGCTCACCGAACGCTATCGCAACGTCGACGACATGCCGGAGGAGCTCGCGGTCTTCCCCTTGCGCGGCGCCATTCTCTTACCGCGCGCCTCGCTCACCCTCAACGTGTTCGAACCGCGCTACATCGCACTGGTCGATCATGTGCTGGCCGGCGACCGTTTGATCGGTGTGGTGCAGCCCGCCGCGGACGCCGACGATGCCGAGTCGCCGGCGGGAAAGAGCTTCCCGTTACGGTCGGTGGGCTGTGCCGGCCGGTTGTTTTCCTTCACTGAGAGCGACGACGGCCGCGTGGCGATCGCGCTTGCCGGCGTGGCGCGATTTTCCGTCGGCAACGATATTGCCGGCGATACCCCGTTCCGGATTTGCGAGGCCGACTTCGGTCCCTATGCCAAGGACTTCATCGCCGGCCATGGCGAGGACGAGGTCGATCGTCCCCGGCTCATCGCCACTTTGCGGGAATATCTCCTGGCCAGCAATCTCAATGCCGATTGGGACCGCATCAACAGCGCCGGCAGTGAGCGGCTGGTCAATACCTTGTCGATCCTGAGCCCCTATGGACCGGAGGAGAAGCAGGCGCTGCTCGAAGCGCCCGATTTGCGCGCCCGTGCCGAGGCGCTGGTGGCGCTTGCCGAAATGGAGCTGGCAACGCCGGATGACGGATCGGGCACTTCGGTGCAATAAGGAGGGAAGGAGACCCGACAAGTGACCAACCCACGCGGCAACGAGCGGAAGCTCGATCCGAAACTGTTAGAGATCCTGGTCTGCCCTCTGACCAAGACCTCGCTCGACTATGACGCGGAGCGGCAGGAGTTGATCAGCCGGGCCGCGGGCCTCGCCTATCCGATCCGCGACGGTATCCCGATCATGTTGCCGGAAGAAGCGCGCAAGCTCGACCAGAGCTAGGGTCTCTCGCCTTGTAGCAGGCATGGGGTTTCGCCCGTTCTCCCGGCCGCCTCGCGGACAAGAAAACGCTTCACCGCCGGCGCCCGGTCGACCAGCCCGAGACCTAAATCGCGCAAGGCCCGCAACGGCGCATTGTCGTTGGAGAACAGACGGTTCAATCCGTCCATCGCCGCCGCCGAGAAGGCGCTGTCGAAACGCCGCCAGCGCTCATAGCGTTCAAGCGGCACCGGCCCGCCGATATCGA
>Ga0307419_10001075_pt1 | contig 14190 bp, 10 predicted proteins | sample SalMarWE160230MG_2_FD_202512 | JGI IMG/M metagenome (GOLD analysis project Ga0307419, IMG submission 202512) | Salt marsh sediment microbial communities from the Plum Island Ecosystem LTER, Massachusetts, United States - WE1602-30 | ecosystem: Environmental > Aquatic > Marine > Intertidal zone... | reverse complement strand
GCGACTACACCATAACCTTCTATGCGAACGACACAGCGGGCTCAATGAGCAGCGTGAGCCACGCGATAAAGGCGAACCCCATCGTCCATTTCTCCTCGACCATAGGATTCGGCAACGAGACCTCTTCCGTGAGCATGAGGTTCTACCTCCCGGGCACCTCGACCCTCACAAATTCATACACCGCATCCAACGGAATCTTTACCGATAAGGACATCGTTGACGGTGTCTATGACATCCAGTTCCAGACCTTCGGTGACACCCTCCTGATAAAGCTCAACGGGGTTGACATAGGCTCCAACAACGGCAAGACGATGAAGCTCGACCACGTCACGCCCGCTGCATCCGGCTTTGCATACACCTATGCCGTTGAGAACCCGTACACCATATCGTCCGCGGCGATAAGGATATACTATGACGAGGATGACGACCTCTTTGTCAGCGAGGAAGGCCTTGAAACATTCAAGTGCGCCCAGTGGAACTTCACGGGAAGGGCATGCTCAGGCTCATGGAGCAAGATAAACTACACCCTGTCAACGTCCGGTGATTACATAGAGGCAGTTGTCAGCTCATTCTCCGGCTTCTCTGTCAAGCAGGGCCCGTTCTGCGGAGACGGGGTTTGCGATTCTGACGAGACGCCAACGAGCTGTTCAAACGACTGCACCTGCACCCCAGGAGATACGAGACTCTGCAGGGTTTCTCACTCAGGGATATGCGCAGAGGGGACAGAGGTCTGCACCTCAAACGGCGATTGGTCAGGGTGCCCCTCGCCAGGGACAGAGACCTGCAACGGGATTGATGATAACTGCGACGGCATCACTGACAACGTGGGAGGAAAGACCTCCATCCTTGCCACCAAGTGTGGCTGCTACGGAGGGGAATACGCGACCCCTGAGACCTGCAACGGGATTGATGATGACTGCGACGGAAAGATTGACGACGGCGCTGACTGCTGCACCTCCGGGGACAAGAAGCAGTGTGGCACGTCATCCACGCTTGGCATCTGCGAGCCGGGAACGGCGACCTGCGTGAACGGCATCTGGGGGACTTGTGTCGGGGCAGTCACCCCCATGTCAGAGACCTGCGGAAACAACCTGGACGACGACTGCGACGGAGAGATTGACAACGGCTGTGCCGCCTACTCCTCGTGCGCCGAGGGACGCGTCTCCTCCACCTGCATATGCGGAGGGGACGTAACGGATTCCGGATACTGCTGCGGAGGGGAGACATACGTTGACGGCTGCCCCTCATCCGGATGGTGGGTCCTGGTGATGATAGGGGTGGCGGTCCTAATCATCCTCTACGTGCTCGTCACCTATTTCAAGTCCCATGGCAGGGAGCTCACCTGGGGCTCCCTGATGGGCAAATACGGAACCGAGGAAAAGAAGGAGCCTGAATACGGCGACAAGCTCTCATCCGAGGAGGAGATGGAGAAATTCAAGCCAGGAAAAGAGGACCTGAAAGAGCAACCCGACGTCTTCGATGAGCTGAAGAAGAAAAAGAAATAACCTTTTTACTGCTAAACGCTTCGCCGATTAACAATAAGGCAGTTAACAGGAACGAATCCTACTCGTTTACAAAAAGCTCAACCAAAAAAATCACGTCCATAGAAATAAATCATTTAGAACAAACTCTGCACTTCCTGTCCGGCCTTATCACGGATTTGGTTATCCTGCCGTTCTTCATGTCCAGGTGGAACAGCTTCCCATAATTTGGCCTTCCGGTCAGGATTCTTATCCCCTCTGCCACCTGCCACGCCCCAACAAAGGAGGGTAGGTAGTTCATCACAGGGGGGAAGCCAGTCCTCACCGGAGGGTCCCTGGGATAGAGGCACCTGAAGCATGGCCTCCCATTGAAGGATGCCGAGAAACCCTGGTTCCCCTCAACCGCGCCGTAAACCCAGGGGATTTTGTTCTCATGGCAAATCCTGTTTATAAGGAACCTTGAAGCCATGCTGTCCGTGCAGTCCATGACCAGGTCAAAACCAATGAGCATCTCCTTGTTCCCTTCCCTCAGCTCCTGATACTGGGCGTCTGTCTCCCCGCCAATCCTTGCCTTGAGGGTTATCGCCTTCGACCTTCCCACGTCCCTGTCCTCGAAGAACATTGTCCTCGGAAGGTTCGAGACCTCTATCGCATCGCCATCTATCAGCCTCACGAACCCGATGCCTGCCCTCACCAGCAGGGGAGCCACAGCATTCCCCAGCGCGCCGCACCCGACCACCGCGACCTTTGCCCTCTCGAGCCTCTCCTGCCCTGCCACCCCTATCAGGGGAATCTGCCTCGAGAACCTCTCCTGGCTGACCATGAGAATAATGGACCGGATGAAATAAAAGCCTGCCGCTAACCCAGGTAAAAATAAGAAGGGTTGGGATACCTGGACAAAGGAGCCAAACGATATCCATTCATGCAAACCATTTTAGCAGGAGCCGCTAGATGCTGCTGTCCCGCCCTCGAGTGTCTCTCCGCATGCCTCGGGCGGTGTGTTGAAAGCCGAGCATATCTCGCTCTTGAACGACTCCGGAGACCTTGCACCTGCATACTTCACGTCATTGACGAATATGCTCGGTGAGCCTCTCACGCCATACTGCGCATCAAGCGCGTATTCGGAAGCCAGTATCTGGAACTTGTCTGACTCGAACTTTGCCTCGATGTCAGCAACATTCAGTCCCGCTGCCTCTGCAGCGCCCTTCCAGCACGTCTCCACGTTGCTGCTTGAACAGTCTGCATTCACCTTGTTGACGTAAGCCCACCACTTGTCAGGGTAATAGTTCCATACAACCGCCTGTCGGATGTCCTCTCTCAGCTCGTTTATGCCGTGCATCGAGCAGTAGGTTCCGCTGTCATCCTCCATGCAGTAATTCGGACCATTGTCCCCGTATGATTCGTAAATCACGAAGTGTGGCTCGAAGTCAACGAACTCTCCAATGGCTTCCATGGCCGGACCAAGCCCGTTCTCTGCCTGCTCCCCGTAGGGGCAGAACGACATAACGAACATCTTCACGTTCGGTTTGTCCGACTTTGGATACTCACCGGCTGGTGTCTCTTCCTGTGTATCCTGCTGTTCAGGAGGGCTCTCCATGTCAGCAGGCGCGCTCAGGAACAGATACTTCCCGTCGCTCGTTGCGAAGAAGGTCACGTCCTGCGACTGGTCGCCTGACGATATCTTCACGTCAACCATCACCATGCCGCTGGTCTGCTCTGCAGATATCACCTCTGCATCGTAGCCGTCCATCAGCAGGTATGAGTTGAGTTGTTCAACGACCTTGTCGCTAACGTCCTGCGCTGAAAGCGCGTTTCCTGCCACTGCGCTGCCTGTTATTGAAGGCGTCACCATGGCAGAAAGCAGGAAGCCTATGACAAAGAACGCCCCGGCAACTGCTGCCAGTTGGTTTTTCGTCTTCTTGAAGAATTCCTTTTGCTCCTTTTCCTGTATCTTCGTGTTCTCCAGGACGCTGTCATCATCGATTTCAGCATCCCTCATTTTAGGTCTTTTCCTTGACATAATACCACATATTAAATGTCTCTATTTAAAAGATTATGTTTTTGCGAGGGTTCTCCCCACAAAACATAAGATGTTACTATCTACTAGTGGAAACTTATTTATAAAGTTAACTGTTGATTCTGCCATTTTCCCGGACGCGCTTTTTGCAATGCGTGACTAGAAAAAGGGTGTTTTTCCGCTAACGCTTTTATCAACAAGTAATATTCGTTCCAGTTACCTGCCATGTTTTTATCTGGCGAAGATCTTAACCGTAAAAGGGTTATTAATATTTTCACAACTAATTGTATATACAGTTAACCAATAGTTGGAAGGAAGTTGGTTCTCAGGAAGGCGTTATGCACCGGCAATACCGGTGCTTAGAGGGTGTGGAATGAAGAGGAAGTTTGAGACCCTGATACAGGAATCCCTTAGGGCAGCCGAGTTCATAGAATCCGCGAAGCAAATCAGGGTCATCTCTCACTACGACGCTGACGGAATCACATCCGCTGCCATCGTTGTCAGGGCCCTGGAGAGGGAGGGGAAGCCCTTCCACCTCACCGTGGTGAAGCAGCTCAGCGAGGAGATAGTCAGGCAACTGTCTTCAGAGAGGGGCGACCTCGTCCTGCTCACGGACACCGGAGCAGGCTTCCTCAATGAGATACAGGCCAATCTCCTTGCATCAGGAAAGAGGGTGGTCATCCTCGACCACCACCAGACCCAGGGGGAGATATCAGAGGAGAACGCAGGAAGAATCGTCCACGTGAATCCCGTGATATTCGGCATAGAGGAGGACATCTCCGGCTCAGGCGTCACCTACCTCTGCATGAGGGCGCTGAACCCGGAGAACAGGGACCTCAGCGAGCTCGCGATAATAGGCGCCATCGGGGATTCACAGACCGGCTCCATAGGGCCGCACTGGGGCCTCATGGGGCTCAACAGGGAGATACTCAAGGACGCTGAGATAACGAAGAAGATAAAGGTCATGAAGGGCCTCCGCCTCTGGGGAAGATACACCCGTCCCATACACAAGGCCCTGCAGTTCTCTGTTGACCCGTTCATACCCGAGGTCTCGGGCTCTGAGACAGGTGCCATCCACTTCCTTCAGGAAGCCGGAATCGAGACAAAAAGGCCTGACGGCTCATGGAGGACGCTCTCGGAGCTGAGCCATGACGAGACGAGAAAGCTCTCCAGCGGGATAATAAAGGAGAGGATAATGAGCGGCTCTGACAACCCTGACTGGATATTCGGCGACGTCTACGAGCTGATTGACAAGGACGAGGATTTCAGGGATGCGAACGAGTTCGCCACCATGCTGAACGGCTGCGGGAAGATGGACCAGTCTTATGCCGGGATAGCGATATGCCTCAACAACATCGGTTATTATCCTGATGTGAGGAAAATCCTCGAGTCGTACAGGAGGGAGATTGGCAGGGGCGTTGACTGGATAAGGAAAAACAGGGACATCATAAGGGCAACCGAACACGCTGATTACATCCTGGCAGGAAGCCGGATTTCTGAGCACATAATATCCAACGTCGTTTCCATAATCAACAAGTCGTGCCTCCTCCCCGATGACTGCCACAAGCCCGTCTTTGCCTTTGCTGACACGGATGATGGGAGGATAAAGGTCTCGGCGAGAATGGATGACTCCCTTGCAGAGAAGGGCCTGAACCTCAAGGAGATACTGGAAACCGTAACCAGAACCACTGGCGGTGAGGGCGGGGGTCACATCGCTGCAGGAGGTGCAACCATACCAAAGGAAGGACTCGAGAGATTCATTGAGATGTCTGGCACGATGATAAGGGAAGCCCTCGGGAAACATGAAAGCCAGAAGAGGACAAGGCTAATGGAAACCCTCATGGATGATATCGACGAGGAACCAGAAGCAGGCACCCAAAACAATTTAAATAGCACCGAACATAAGATAGAAGAAAAACAAGGAGATGATTATGGCATCAGAGAGATCAAGGGACCTCGAGAGGAAAGAGAAAGAGCAGGTGGAGAGGTCACAGAAGAAAAGAGAAGAGAGGAGCAAGGGAAAGTCCAGGGACCAGTCAGCAAAGAAGTGGAAAGGGAAGGACTGGTTCGTTATCTTGGCTCCTAGGATGTTCAACCAGAGGGTCATTGCAGAGACACCCACCACGAACCCCAAGACGCTCATAGGAAGGAACATCGAGGTGAGCCTCGGTGACCTCACCGGGCAGTATGGACGTGATTATTACAGGCTCGTTTTCAGGGTGGACGGAGTGGAAGGCAAGAGCGCGACCACCAGGTTCAACGGATACTCGACACTCAAGGAGCACATAATGAGGGTGGTCAGGAAGAGGAGCCAGAAGATAGAAGTGGTTTCAGACGTCCAGACCAAGGACAGCTGGAAGCTCCAGGCAACGTCGGTCGCGGTCCTCAACAGGAACACGGAAAGCGCTGTCCAGACAAAGGTCAGGCTCTTCATAGCAGACGAGATGAAGAAGATTGCGGAGGGCTCCACCATAGACGGACTCGTGAGGCAGATAACCAGCGGGGGGTTGCAGAGGGACATGAAGAAGAGGGGCTGCAAAATCTATCCGGTCAGGTTCTTCGAGATTGCGAAGATTGAGGTAGTGAAGGCGCCGGCATCCTAGATTCTTAAGAAAGCTTATAAGCACTACTTATAAGTAATAATCATGCCAAGAAGTGAATACTTATCCGGGACAGACAGGCTGTATACTAAGATAAGCGGCAGCCTACTTATTGAAGGCGGCAAGATAGATTATAACCAGTTCAGGGACCTTTCTGAGGAGCTGGTCCAAATATACAATGATGGAGTTGATATCTTCCATGTTTCTTCAGGAGCCATAAACTGCGGCAAGTACGTTCTAGGAATCCCAATGGATCAGGTGCTCAGCGAATCTGAAAGAAGGGCAGTGGCTTCGGTTGGACAGAACATGCTCATGACACTGTATACAAATCATCTGAGTCCGGTTAAGCCGGGCCAGATTCTAATCTCGTCCGATGATTTGTCTGAATCAGGGCGAAGGAATGAAATATTGGTGGTTTATGACAAAATGAAGGGGTTCGGGATAATCCCGATAATAAACAACAACGACACCGTGAATTCGGGCGAGGTCAGGTACAGCGAGAACGATAAGCTATTCGCCGACCTTGTCATAAGCATTGAGGATTCGAGACCCCTGAAGAAACCCCTTTGCGTGATTATGTCAGAGAATGCCCTGCGCGAGGGTCCCCACCCCGAAGCCACTGAAATAGATTATGTTGAGAAGGTAGATAATGATATAATGGGGCTTGCGTGGGACCACGATGGTAACCATACGTTTGGCGGGATGAAACCCAAGCTCGAGTCAATAAAGATAATCACAGAAGCAGGATATCCTGTTGTCCTTGCAGACGGCAAACATTCCAGAGCAGGGCCGGACATACTGAAGCGCATCCTTGAAGGCGAGAATATAGGGACGTTTTTCGAACCCCAGAAAGGTTTATAAATACGTACCCTCATATTACTAAATCAGCGCAAACCCCTTTCTGGGTTGTAAACGCTTACCGAGAGGATTTTTACATGCCGGCTTGCATTGGATTAAAAAAGCCGGCTCCGTTTAAGATTGCAAGGCGAAACTTAAAGGCGGGCTAACGCTGCATCAACAAAGCCCGCTCCGTAACCAATAGGAAGGCGAAACGTATGGCAAAGGATTTGACGTCGAGCGTCAAGACGCTCATGAGGAAGCCGGAGCAGATAAGGAACATAGGGATAGTGGCACACATATAGATTTAGCTGGAGCTATTTCTGGTGGAATGACCACGGAAAAACCACCTTATCTGACAACCTCCTGGCGGGAGCAGGGATGATTTCTGAGGAGCATGCGGGACAGCAGCTCTTCATGGACACCGACGACCAGGAGCAGGAGAGGGGTATAACCATATTCTCAGCCAACGTCTCCATGGTCCACGAGTGGGAAGGCAAGGAATATCTCATAAACATGATTGACACACCCGGCCACGTCGATTTCGGCGGGGACGTCACGAGGGCAATGAGAGCAGTGGACGGTGTTGTGGCTGTCGCGTGCGCCGTGGAGGGATGCATGCCCCAGACAGAGACCGTCATCCGCCAGGCCCTCAAGGAAAGGGTCCGTCCCGTCCTCTTCATCAACAAGGTCGACAGGCTCATCAAGGAGCTCAAGCTTACGCCAGAGCAGATGTCAGAGAGGTTCATGAAGATAATCAGGGAGGTCAACAAGCTCATCCAGAAGTTCGCAGAGGACCAGTACAAGGAAAAGTGGCTGGTTAATGTAAATAATGGTTCTGTCGCCTTCGGTTCTGCGGTGAGGAACTGGGCGATATCAATCCCCGTGATGCAGAAGATAGGGGTCTCGTTCAAGGACATAATAGAGATGACGGAGAATGACCAGGAGGCAGAACTCGCCAAGAAGGCCCCCCTGCACAGGGTGGTTCTCGACATGGCCATACAGCACCTTCCCAACCCGCTGAGGGCGCAGGAATACAGGATACCCAAGCTGTGGCCGGGCGACAAGGAGCTTCCCGTAGCAAAGGACATGATGACGGTGAATCCTGACGGAAAGCTTGCGGCGATAGTCACGAAGATATACCCCGACCCCCACGCGGGATACGTTGCGACAGTGAGGATATTCTCCGGAAAAATCGTCAAGGGCCAGGAGGTCTATCTCGTCGGGCAGCAGAAGACAGAGAGGGTCCAGCAGGTCTCTGTATACAAGGGCCAGCAGAGGATAGCCATGGACGAGGTGGATGCAGGAAACATAGTCGGGATAGTGGGCCTCAGGGACGCCGGCTCAGGAGAGACGCTCTCAGACCCTGACAATCCCATAGAGGGGTTCGAGGCAATAACCCATATGTTCGAGCCCGTTGTCGTCAAGGCCATAGAGCCCAAGAGCCCGAAGCAATTGTCAAAGCTAATCACGTTCCTGAAGAAGCTCTCGAGGGAGGACCCCACCCTGAAGATTACGATTAACGAGGACACCGGCGAGTATCTCGTCGCAGGCCTCGGGGAGCTCCACATCAACGCCAAGGTGGAGATACCCCTCCAGAAGGAGGGCATAGAGGCGACGATTTCTCCGCCGATAGTGATATACAAGGAGGGGATAAGAGAAAGAAGTCCTCAGGCGATAGAGGGGAAGTCACCGAACAAGCACAACAGGTTCTACATAGTCACTGAACCCGTCCCTGACAAGGTCATGACAGCAATGCTCCACGGGGAGGTTCCTGACCAGGAGGTCAAGAAGAAGGACCAGGAGCTAATCGACAAGCTCGTCGAGCTTGGCATGAACAGGGACGAGGTCAAGAAGATAAAGGAGATATACAAGAGGAACATGCTCCTTGACAACACGACGGGCGTGACCGCAATCCTGGAGATAATGGACATGCTGAAACAATCCTTCAGGGAGGCATGCGACGGAGGGCCTCTCGCAAAGGAGCCTGTCTCAGGGATGATGGTCAGGCTCGTTGATGCAAAGCTCCACGAGGATTCCATACACAGGGGACCTGCGCAGGTAATCCCTGCCGTCAGGAGGGCAACCAGGGAGGCTATGATGAGCTCAAAGCCCTTCATCTATGAACCGAAGCAGATAATAAGGATAGACGTCCCTTCAGAGCACATGGGCGGAGCCACGAAGGAGATAAACAACAAGAGAGGACAAATCCTCGAGATGACAGAGGAAGAGGGCACGACCCAGATAAAGACCAAGATACCGGTCGCAGAGATGTTCGGCTTCAACTCAGACCTCAAGTCAGCGACAGGAGGAACAGGTTTCTACTGGCTGATAGACGTCATCTACGAGCCACTCCCGAAGGAGCTGGAGCAGAAGATAATAGGACAGATAAAGCAGAGGAAGGGAATAACAGACTCCGTGGAAGAGGAAACCGAAGAATAATCAGCTTTTTACGAGAGTTTTCACTTCTTCAAAAAGCTGATAAGCAAAAACAAGCAAATTCACGTTTCATGAACTTTTCGTTCACGTAATATGAACAGAACTACCTATGCGTAAACATAAAGACCGGCCTTCTTCCAGACCTTTCCAGAAGGCAGAAGCCAATCCTCAGGAACTGGACCCGGTCCCCTGCCTTCAGAAGCCTGACTGATTTCTCCGCGATTATCTCTTTCCTTCCCTCCGGGAAGACCAGCTCCGCCTTAACGCCTGGTGATGAGACCCACTGGATTTTCTGGATGTCGGTGTGGGACTGCCCGTAGAGCAGGGTTGGCTTCCTGCTGAGCTTAACGTTGAAGAGGTCAATCAGGCGGACTTCCTTGCCCCTGAACTTCCTGTAGTCAGCTCTCGATACCAGTATCCTGTCCTTTACCTCTATCTCCCTCATGTCCGGCTTGTCAGGATGGACTGGGACCTTTATCCTCCCGGGAGTCTTGGTCTTCCAGCCCTGGAGCCCTCCGCTGATATCCAGCTCCACCGGGTCCTCAACCGCACGATAGCGGTCAGCGAGGATGTCTATGGCCTTCTTGTTCATCGCGTCGAAGGTCTCCCAGTTCATTATTATGTCGTGCTTGGTGAGGCCGCACTGCAGCGCATACTCCCTGAACGCCTCCTTGGTATAGCCCCTTCTCAGAAGCGCTCTTACTGTATTCAGGGAGGGGTCGTCCCACCCCGAGACCCTGCCCTTGCTTATCCACTCCTTCATGTCCCTGGTGTGGACCTTCTGCCCGGGCTGGTATATCATCCCGAAGTTGACGGCAACCGGAGGCTCCCAGCCGAAGGCGTCGCATATCATCTTCTGGACAGTTGTGTTGTGCTCGTGCTCCTTGCCCCTGAAGACGTGCGTCACGCCATAGTCATAATCATCGATGCAGTTGGCCATGTTGTACAGGGGCCAGTACTTGAACCTCATTCCCACGAGAGGATGTTTTTTCTTCATCACCCTGAAAAGCGGAGGGTCCCTCAGGACAGGATTGGGGTCCCTCATGCTCGTCCTGAGCCTCGTGGTTATCTCTCCCTCTTTATATTCTCCCTTCAATGCCTTCTCCCACATCTCCAGGTTGGTTTTTGGCGAGTTGTCCCTGCACGGGCAGTTCTGCTTCTTGAGCTTCAGCTCCCTGAACCCCTCCGCAGGGCACGTGCACATGTAGGCGTTCCCCTCGAGGATGAGCTGCTCCCCCCTCTTCAGATACTCTCCCATCCTCCTCGACTGGATGATTACCTGATCGATTCGGACGCCGGCGTTCTTTAGGTCCTCCTTTATCATGCCGTAATATTCCTTCCTCACCTTTGTGGGGTCAGTGTCCTCGAACCTCAAGAGAAACTTGCCTTTATACTTCTCCACATAGAGGTAGCTTATCATCACGGCCCTCAGGAGGTGCGCTATGTTGAGCGGACCAGAAGGGCTCGGCGCGAACCTGGTTACCACCTTCCCCTCAATCGCTCCCGCAAGGGGCGGAAGCTCCTCCTGCTCCTTCTCCTCCCTCACCATGAGCTCAGGAGCGATGGCCTCCAACCTTTTCCTTTGCTCCTCGAGGGTGAGCCTGTTAATCTCTGAGACTATCTGTTCTGTCTCCAGCCTCACCTGCCCGGCCCTGGGCCTGAGCGAGGGCTCGCTTCCCAGGACCTTTCCCAGGACGGCCCTCGGATTGGCTTTCCCCTCATAGAAGACGGCGTTCTGGAGCGCATACTTCATTATCTTCTGCCGCATGATATATTCTTCTCCCCAGTGATTAATATCTTTTCTCTTGGGTATGGCTGCTGAGCCCCTCTTCAAGCCCCCCTCCTTTGTTGGGGGTTTAGAGTTATCTTTCTTCAAATAACTTCAAATAAAATATAATGAGACCCATTGTCAGGACTATGATTAAATAAATTAATACTAAATTGTTATCTGCATCTTCATTTTCGCTTATCTTTCCAGTCTCATTCTGTTTTTCAGTCTCGTTTTCCAGCACGTTATCCAATTTCTCAGCTTCTGGAGAAGTAGCATAGGTGCAGTTTTGTTCTGTCTCCGGAGGTTGATATGTACCAGAACAGGTGCCGATATTGGTGCAATTCCTTGTCCGGGTTCCGGATGGGAGACATTCGCTCCAGTTTGTGCAGTTCCATTCATATGTGCAGCCTCCCCCGGTCGTCCCTCCTATCACTTCGCCTGTTGTAGAACCACCCATTATAAAAGCATCATCCGGATTGTCAAAGAAAGTCGTTTCTGCAGACACGTTCACTGCTAAGAGTAATAAAATCAAGACAACACTGAGCGAATTGGTTTTGGATGTCCCCATTCTATCACATAACATTAGTTTACAGCATTTGTGTAGTATGAGCCTGCATGTGTTTTTACGGTATTGACATTCTCTGAATCAAACTGGATAATCAAATTTTTTTGATCAGAATCCGCAATCACTGTGCAGGTGACTATATTGATGAATGGGACATTGATATCGACACCTATACTACTCACCCCAGTATCAGCGGAGTCCATGCTCAATAGGATGTTGTCAATGTTTTGTGCGCTGGCTCCGGTCTGTGTCACAAAGTTGCAGTATCCGACAGGCCCGGATTCATTTATGATTACCCTGTTCCGGATTGCCACTCCACTTGTAGATGTGCTCTGCGCAAGATAAGCATGGACGATATTCATCTTGTCAGGCGTCAATGCAACAGTGAATATGGTTGTATACGCTGCGCTTGTTGCATTCAGATCACTTTCCAGATATACGGGAGTTAGTCCCCCTGCGGGAAGATTCGTCAGCAAAGAGCCGTTCCCTATGAAGTATCCAGCCGAGACATTCCCGCTCGTTCCTATGTTTCCCGTTGCATTGATATCAACGACCCATATTTTGGTTATTCTTGAAACCAGTGAGCCAAGCCAGCCAAAGAGGCCCGTTTGGGTCGTGGTTATGTTTCCGGCAAAGGTCTCTGACTGGTTCTTCAGAGCATAATTCGTCAGGTTCGGAACAGTGGCTCTCGCATCAATCGTGCCGTTCAGTTTCGTTTCGTTAAGATAGATGGAAGCAGAATCGTTGTATAGATAATCTCCTCCGGCAGCCAATGAATTCCCTGCAGGGAGGTTTGTCAATAGACTTCCATCCCCTATAAAATTACTTGCATTAACATTACCAGTGACATTGACATCCCCGGAAACATCAATATCCTGAACAAATAATTTAGTTATTCTGCTTACTAAACTTCCCAGGTATGAGAAAAATCCAGTATCATCTGCTGTTATGTTTTCCCGCGAGAATATAGAGCCGATGGATTCAATATCATCTTCTACCAGTAAATCAGCTCCTGTTATGTCAGTTTCACAATCAACATAATTATTTCCCTCACACAAGGTAAAGTTTTCATTTACCGGCTTGTTTGATGTATTTCCAACCACCTGAAGACTTCTGGAAACAGTAGTTGCCCTTCCTCCTAAATACGCACCACTAATGCACATCTGCATGGTTTCTGTATTTTCATCCCAGAAACATTCCTGCATTCCATAATCATTGGTTTCCTCTATAATGTCATGGATTAATGAATCTGCAAAAACAGATGGAAGTGTAGATGCTGTTCCTCTTGGGGCATTATATAATGAAGATGTAACAATCCCGTCAGCTTTTATAAAATTGATTTCATCTTGCAGTTTTAACGGGCTTAAGCCCTGTAATACTCCGTGCAATACTAAATCTCCTGCTGTAACTTCATTAACATCTTTTCTCAAATAACTAAAAATAGTTAATCTTCTTCTCGGTGGCTGTTCCACACCATTTATCTTTATGCTCAGGAAATAGTCCTCTGAAGCATTACTGCAGGCGGAATTCACTCCAGATTGTTCTGTTTTCCATTCTCCCCAATTTCCCGTCGTTAAATTTGTTGTGTTGGAATAGCAGATATCCCCTCCCACAGGGGCGTCATAAACAGTGAAATTGAATTCATAAGTTCCTGTGTTGAATACTGTTCCTGTATAATACTGGCCCTGCCAGACTGAAACATCTGACGCAGAAACGACATTCACAGCTAATATTGAAACAAACATGCTCATTGAAATCAAGAGCATTCTTTTCATTTTCTTTCCCCCATTATCCTAAACATGACCTGCCGCCGCCTCCTTGAATGGCATCGCAGGTCGCGCCATCATATTACCACTGTCTCATCGCAAAGCCTTCTGATGACCAGTTTCACGTCGTTGTCGATTTCCTTCTCAGCCACGACCATAGCCAGGTCTATGTCCATTTTTTTTCTTTTGGTCAGCAGGCGGTGGATGAATATCTCAAAATCCTCTTTTTTGTTGTAGACGAGCGTGAGCGAGACGGATTCGAGCATCAAGAATTTCTCCCCTTTCAGATCTCTGGCCCTTCTGTTAATTGCGAGCAATATACGGTCGAGCGCATTCAGAGAGTCCACGTATGTTACGTTTGAATGGTCTTCGACGCGGTCCGGATACGTGATATTTTTCTCTGAAACACCGTCGATGAAAATCATGTTTTCTTGATTTATCCCGTTCCTCTGGCACATATTCATTATATCCGGCGCGGTTCGGGAGCTGGCGATGAAAATCCCTTTATAACCCTGATTCGTGAGCGTCTTCAGAACGCCCAACACACATTTCGAGCAGTTCTCTGCCCCAACTTCCAGCATGATGGATTTGTTTGCCGGCGCGCCCATCAGCCTTTCCTTCACTTTTATTGGAAGAGTCATGTATTCCTTCCCATCAGAGTATAAACACCGAAACCATACGTCCCCCTGTTTAATGCTGTCGCCTTATAATAAT
>Ga0307419_10001074_pt1 | contig 14193 bp, 12 predicted proteins | sample SalMarWE160230MG_2_FD_202512 | JGI IMG/M metagenome (GOLD analysis project Ga0307419, IMG submission 202512) | Salt marsh sediment microbial communities from the Plum Island Ecosystem LTER, Massachusetts, United States - WE1602-30 | ecosystem: Environmental > Aquatic > Marine > Intertidal zone... | reverse complement strand
CAGCAAGTGGTTCCGTGCCTCTCGATGATTCCCTTAAACGGATAGCATGGGAAGGTGTCTGTGTGGTTGCTGCCCACCAGTACCTCAGGGCACAACATCGTCAGGGTTATATCCTTACTGACGGAACAATAAGTCGAGACCAGAAAAATGAACTCTTTAAACTGGGCCAAATGGTAATAGAATTCTTTCTTAACAGGAATCAGGAATCTAAATAACACTCTGATGAAACAGGAGATAAAAGAACTTATTGAAATATCAAGGTTTTACGGTAGCGACAAAGACTCTGTTATTGCAGGTGGTGGAAATACATCTTTTAAGGATGATCAGACAATATGGGTCAAGGCCAGCGGACAACCTTTATCCGACCTAACGGAAGAGGGGCTGGTTACCCTGAACAGGGAAAGACTGCGCGAGATTTCTTCGAAGAAATATCCGGATGATCCTGTAGCAAGAGAGTCACAGGTAAAGGAAGACCTTTATAAAAGTATAGTCGATCCATTGCAAAAGAGACGCCCCTCGGTTGAGACCTCCCTGCACGAAATAATCCGGTATAAATTTGTAGTTCATCTTCATCCAACCCTTATAAACGGGGTGCTTTGCAGCCGTAATGCCAGGAATTTCACCCAAAACCATTTCGGCGATAAAATTCTTTTTGTACCATATACCGATCCCGGATATACTCTCTTCAAAAAAGTTGAAGATGATATATCGCTTTACCGTGAAAAATTTAAAAGCGATCCGCAAATCATTTTCCTCGAAAATCATGGTGTTTTTGTAAGTGCCGATTCAACATCTGAGATAAGGGAAATTTATGGAAATATTACATCCACTGTTAAAAAACAACTGCAGCTTCTTCCTGAAACAGAGGAGCTCCCATATAATCCTCTGCTCCATAAAGTTCTTCCGGCTATGAGGATGCTTCTTTCGGATGAGAAAACAAAAGTAATCAGATGCCGACATAACACTCTCATTTCCAGGTATTACACAAATCAGCAGGAGTTTCATAAGATATCGTTGCCTCTTATTCCCGACATAATTGTCTATTGCAGAACACATTTTATTTATATTGAGCAATCAACAACCGCTGAAAAGATCATTGATTCTTTCAGGATCCAGCTGCCGCGATTTGTGAATGAGTATGGATATCTTCCAAGAGTAGTTGTAATCAGGGATATGGGTGTTTTTGCGAATGAAGAAACCAGCACAGGGGCAGAAACTGTTCTTGATCTTTATGAGGACCTGATAAAGATAAGCCATTACGCTCTTCAGTGTGGAGGGATCAAGTTCCTTACACCTGAACAAGTAAGCTTCATCGATAAGTGGGAAGCGGAAAGCTACAGGAGGAAGATCACAAGGACAGATGATGACAAAAACAAGCTGGCCAATAAGATTGCTATTGTTACAGGAGGGGCCCAGGGATTCGGTGCAGGAATAGCGGAATCACTATACAAGCATGGCCTAAACGTAATCATTGCCGATATTAATGAGGAAGCAGGAAACGATCTTACAGCAAAGCTTAATACAGCAAAAGGTAAGGTTAAAGCAGTATTCATAAAAACGGATGTATCTGATCCGGCATCAGTTAAAGAGCTGTTAATACAAACAGTAAGTGAATTTGGCGGACTTGATATCATGATAAGTAATGCAGGGATACTGAAAGCAGGCGGGCTGGATGAAATGGAACCGGAGATGTTTTCGAAGGTCACTAATATTAATTATAATGGTTACTATTATTGTGCAAAATATTCAGCCGGGGTTATGAAACTGCAGAACAAGGAGAGACCGGATTATTATACCGACATTATACAGATCAATTCGAAATCAGGTCTCCGGGGCAGCAACCGTAATTTTGCATATTCCGGAGCCAAATTCGGAGGCATAGGACTTACACAGTCGTTTGCCATGGAACTGGCACCATTCAAAATAAAGGTAAATTCCATCTGTCCGGGCAACTTTTATGAAGGACCATTATGGTCAGATCCGCAAAACGGATTATTTGTTCAGTACCTGAAAACGGGCAAAGTTCCAGGGGCTAAAACTATCGAGGATGTAAGGACGTATTATGAGGATCAGGTACCTATGAAACGGGGGTGCCGGCTTGCAGATGTTATAAAAGCACTGCTCTATATAATTGATCAGGAATATGAAACGGGACAGGCTTTGCCGGTAACAGGAGGGCAGGTGATGTTAGGATGAAAACAAAGGCAGTAAGGATATACGGTAAAAAAGATCTGAGGCTTGAGGAATTTGAGCTTCCCGAGATAAAGGATAATGAAATACTTGCACAGGTAATCTCCGACAGTATCTGCATGTCATCACACAAGGCAGCGCTGCAGGGCTCAGAGCATAAACGTATTCCTGATGACATTGCTGCAAATCCAACAATCATTGGTCATGAGTTCGCCGGAGTAATACTCAAAGTGGGGAAAAAATGGCAGCATATGTACCATGAAGGACAAAAATTCTCCATACAGCCTGCAATGGCACATACAGGGACCCTTGATGCACCTGGTTATTCTTATCGGTATATCGGGGGAGATGCAACACATATAATAATCCCGGATATTGTAATGGAAGCCGATTGCCTGCTTCCCTACGAGGGAGAAGCCTGGTTCGCGGCCTCACTCTCTGAACCCATGTCATGCATTATAGGGGCTTTTAATGCAAGTTTCCATATACCACCTGGCACCTATCAACATGAAATGGGTATCAGGAAGGGTGGTAAGCTGGCTATACTGGCAGGTGTAGGACCTATGGGTCTTGGGGCAATCGATTATGCCCTGCACCAGGACCGTAAGTCATCGCTTATTGTGGTAACCGACATTGATGAAAGCCGATTATCGAGAGCAGCTTGCCTGTTTACACCTGAATATGCTGAAAAAGAAGGGATTAAACTCTGTTTTATAAATACTGCAAAGCTGGCCGATCCTGTTAAGCACCTTCGTGATCTTACCGGAGGAAGCGGTTATGATGATGTTTTTGTTTTTGCACCAGTGAAACAGGTTGTGGAACAGGGTGATGCAATACTTGGCTTTGACGGATGTCTGAATTTCTTTGCAGGACCGACAGATCCGGGATTCAGTGCAGAACTTAATTTCTATAACGTACACTATGCTTTCACACGTATTATCGGAACATCCGGTGGAAATACCGATGATATGAGGGAATCGCTGAGACTCATTGCGGAAGGCAGGATAAACCCGGCAATGATGATAACACATGTCGGAGGACTGGATGCTGTGGTGGAAACAACATTGAACTTGCCGAAAATACCAGGAGGTAAAAAGCTCATCTATACTAACATTTCAATGCCACTTGTTTCGCTGTACAAGCTGAAGGAACTGGGAACCCACAATAAATTTTACGCAGAATTGCATGAAATTGTTGCTGGAAACGACTATATCTGGTCCATTGAAGCAGAAAAATACCTGCTGGCTAATGCAAAAAACATATAACCCCCCATCCCCCCCCGATATGCTTTCACTACGTTCAAGCTATAGGGACAGGCTCTAAAGGGGGGCTAAAATCTGATTACTTATTATAGCTTCTGGAAAACTTGTGAGAGATATAGTTCTCATAGCTCATACACACATCAGAAGCAAAATCCACGCCGGTGGAAATAATTCGCGCCCATTCCTCCCCGCCCATTTTTTGTAGTTGTTCCACGCTAATATCATTATTATTTATTGCTGCTATCATACCTGCATTGAAATTATCTCCTGCGCCAATTGTGCTCACCGGTTTTAGTTTCCTCACCGGAAATTTACCCGAATAATAGGGTGTCCTTACATAAACAGCCTCTTCACTGGCAGTATATACAAGGCAATTACAGTATTCCCTGGTCACTTCCCATGCTTTATCAGGTGTGTCTGCATCGAAAATATTTCTGAAATCCTCATCGGATCCTCTAATAATACGGGCCATCAGCATGTTCTCAATTATAAGCGGTTTAAGCTCTTCGAGTTCCGAAGCGTGAGCCATCCTGAAGTTAGGATCATATATTACAATGGCTCCCTCCTCCCTTGAACTGTTGATGAAATCAGTGAATTTCTTCCTTATCTCTGTGGTTATGGCATATATTGAACCACATAGTATTACATCATCTTTACTGACAAGAGGAAATTCCATCTCGAGCCTTTTTAAGGGATAATTTTTATAGAAGGTATAACTGGCATCATTATTTTCATTCAGCATAGCGATAGCAAGAGCTGTCTTTCCTTCTTTATAATGATCAACAAAGGTTGTTTCCACTCCGTTATCATGGAGGAAGTCATCAATAATTTTTCCGATATCATCATCGGCATATTCGCTAACAAGGTATACTGGCAGACCGATACGTCCCAGTGAAACGGTACTGTTAAGCATTGCTCCTCCCGGTTTTGCAGCCTGCGGCTGGCCATTTTTAAAGATAATGTCAAGCAATGTTTCTCCAATAGCATAGATCTTTCTCATAATTATTATAAATATCAACGAAACGTGAATTTACAAAATATATACTATCTCTTTGTGCTCTCGTGGTTATCTTTGTATTTATTTAAATCCAATATAAGATGAAGGCGATGATGCTTACCGGGATAAGGAAGATGGAGATGATGGAAGTCCCTGATCCCGTGATCACAAATCCCGGTGATGTAAAGATCAGGATGTCTGTTGTCGGCATCTGCGGGTCGGATATTCATTATTATACCAGGGGAAGAATAGGCTCTCAGGTTGTAAGCTATCCGTTCTCTGTAGGACATGAAGGTGCGGGTATTGTTGAGGAAACAGGATCGGCGGTAACAAGGGTAAAACCAGGAGATGCAATTGCAATTGAGCCTTCACTCCCATGCCACGTGTGCGACCAGTGCCTCGCGGGAAGACCACATACCTGCCGGAAGATCAGGTTTTTAGGCTGCCCGGGACAGGCAGAAGGATGCCTGTCGGAATATATCATCATGCCTGAAGAAAATTGTTTTCCTCTGCCCAAAGAACTCAATGCTGATCATGGTTCTCTTTCCGAACCTCTTTCCATTGGTCTCTACTCTGTGAAAAAGGCAGGTGAAATAAGCAAATCCTCTATCGGTATACTGGGATTCGGACCTATCGGCATGAGTGTTCTTCTTTTTTCCAGAGCCCACAGTGTTAATAATGTTTATGTTACAGACAAGATAGATGCCCGACTGGCTATTGCCGGCAGGGAGGGTGTTACATATACCGGTAATCCAATGAAAGAGGATATTGTTAAGGACATTCTTCAAAAAGAACCACTGGGACTTGATGTCGTCTTTGAATGTTGCGGAGACCAGGAAGCCCTGGATCAGGCTGTTACGCTCCTGAAACCGGGAGGAAATCTGATAGTTGTCGGTATTCCTGAATGCGAAAAATGGTCAATAGACGTTGATGCTACCCGCCGCAAGGAAATATCAATCTTATTTGTAAGGAGAGAGGTGGATTGTGTTGAGCCTGTTCTCGAAATGATGAGAAATGGAAAGATCGATGTCAGTAATATGGTTACACATCGTTTCCCGTTTTCCGGTACAAAAGAGGCATTTGACCTTGTCGCCGGGTATGAGGATGGTGTTATGAAGGCAATGATAGATTTCTAATCCGGCAAGTTCCTGTACCTCATAAGCGCTTCAATAAAATAGTAGTCGGCGTAGGTAAGGGGAACATCTACTTCACTGTTCCCGGGTAGTGAACCAACACTGTGTTTCAGAATGAAATTGCCATTTTCCCCTAATTGTGCCATATAAGAGGGTGATGAAAGAGTCCGAAGTTGTTTCTCCGCAACCTGTAGATATTTCTCTCCGGATCCGGGACCAACCAGTTTACTAAGTTCTATAAGTGCAGAAGTCATAATTGCTCCGGCGGAAACATCTCTCTTTGCTTCCGGGATGCCGGGAGCATTGAAATCCCAGTATGGTATCATATCATCGGGCATATTGGGATGATTGATCATGAAATCGGCAATATGTATTGCCTGGTCGAGGTAGCGTTGCAAGCCTGTCTCGCGATACATTACCACAAAGCCGTATAATCCCCAGCTCTGACCCCGTGACCATGCAGATTCATCAGATGCTCCCTGATGGGTTTGCTTTATCTCAACTTTTCCTGTGATAGTATCATATGATACTACATGATAAGAGCTGTAGTCAGGCCGGTAATGATTCTTTATCGTAGTATCTGAATGGCTTACACAGATATTGTAATAGGTCGAATCGCCTGTAATATTAAATGCCCACATCAGGAATTCGAGATTCATCATATTGTCAACTATTACCGGGCACTGCCATCTGCTGCTGCTTCCCCAGGACTGGATACAGCCCACGGTGGGCCGGTAACGTGTTGATAATGACTTTGCTCCGGTAAGTAATGTTTCTTTGTAACTCTCTTCACCGGTCAGTCTAAACCCGTTCCCAAAGCTATTATAGAGCATAAACCCGAGATCGTGAGTTCCAGTGTTGTTTTTCTCGTTTTCTATCCTTGAAGTCATCTCCATGGCGGCTTCCCTCATTTTTTCATCTTTCGAATATTCATACAGATACCAGAGGCTGCCGGGGAAAAATCCTGCTGTCCACCAGCCTGATCCTGCAGTCACCAGGTTACCTGCTGTATCTATTGTCCTTGGCAATAGATCTTCTTTCCCCTTCATCACATCAGCCATTAGAGTGTACTGCTTTACTGCAAATGAAAGAGATTCATCAATGATCTTATCCATAGGTTTCTGTTGACTGCATGAAGAGGAAAACAGAAAAAACAGTATCCCCGTAATTATTACAACATTTTTCATCATCTAATAATTTATGCAGAAATATTTTCAGCGTATTACTCTTCCCGAGGTATCGCCCTTCATAAGCTGTTCTACCTCAGCTACTGTAACAAGATTAAAATCACCATGTATTGTGTGTTTCAGGCATGAAGCCGCAGCGGCAAAATTCAATGCCTTCTGATCATCATTGGGATAAGTCAGAAGACCATAGATCAGGCCGGCCATAAATGAATCGCCCCCTCCCACCCTGTCAACAATATGCGTTATCTGGTAAACAGGAGCCTCATAAAGTACCTTCCCGTCATACAGTACCCCGGACCATGTATTATGGTCTGCACTGACAGATCCCCTGAGTGTAATGATAATCTTCTTTGCCCGGGGAAACATTTTTTTAAGTTTCCTGCATACCGATTCGTAGCTGGCACCGTTTACCTCTCCGCGGAATACATTCACGTTGTCGGGTTTTAAGCCAAAAATTTTTTCGGCATCTTCTTCATTCCCAAGTATTATGTCGCAGTCACTCACCAGTCCGGGCATCACTTCCGAAGCACTTTCCCCCCATCTCCACAGATTTTTCCTGAAGTTAAGATCACAGGAAATTACAATGCCTCTCTTTTTTGCAGCAGTTATAGCCTCCTGGCAAACGATAGCTGCTCCCTTTGATATAGAAGGAGTGATCCCTGTCCAGTGAAACCAGTATGCATCTTTAAAAACAGTATCCCAGTCGATCATGCCAGGTTCAATTTCAGCGATTGATGAATAAGCCCTGTCATATATTACTTTGCCCGGCCTTGATACAGCTCCGGCCTCAAGAAAATAAATACCCAGCCTTTCTCCCCCCCTGATAATATCTTTTGTACCCACACCATGTTTTTTCAATTCCATGATGACCGAGTTACCAAGGTCGTTATTTGGCAGACGTGTCACAAATTCGGCATCCAATCCAAATTTTGCCAGTGATACAGCCACATTGGCTTCTCCGCCGCCAAATGATGCGCAAAATGAGGTCGTCTGAGAAAAACGCTGATGCTCAGGAGTAGCCAGACGAAGCATGATCTCCCCAAAAGTTATAATTGTCCTGTGCATGGTTCTGATATCGTCAAAATATATATTTAATTAATATATAAAGTTAAAAATTAGGTGTTAAAGGCAATACTGTTTTTTAAAAATGATTAATAATCTGGTAAAATAAAGAATTCTTACTTATCTTATGGTCGAATAAGAAATCTCCTGGCTTCTATTATAGGAATATGGAGGTTTTTTGTGAACATTGGAAAAAAATTATTGACATATGAAGAGAATAATTGTTATTGGCAGTTCTAATACTGATATGGTTATTAAAACTGAGAAGATTCCCATGCCGGGTGAAACCATACTGGGAGGAACCTTCCTGATGAATCCCGGAGGGAAAGGAGCAAATCAGGCTGTGGCTGCATCACGACTGGGGGGTAAGGTAACCTTTATCGCAAAGATAGGTGACGATCTGTTCGGAAACCAGACAACGGGAATTCTGAAGAAAGAGGGTATAGATACCAGTTATATCGTTAAGGATTCCGAGTTACCATCCGGTATTGCTCTTATCACCGTAGACGAGGAGGGAGAGAACAGTATTGTTGTGGCACCCGGATCAAATCATAACCTTATGGTACAGGATATTGATAATGACATACTGACGGGTGATAAATTCAAAGTCATGCTTCTTCAGCTTGAGATTCCTCTGATGACTGTTGAATATGCAGCACTTACTGCTGCTGAAAGCGGGATAAAGGTCATCCTTAATCCTGCTCCGGCTCAAAAATTACATGATTACCTGCTCAGGCATATATGGCTCATAACTCCTGATGAATCTGAAGTAGAAATACTTACAGGTATAAAGGTGCATAACCAATTTACTGCTGAAGCGGCGGCAAAATCACTGCTTAAAAGAGGTGTCAAAAATGTAATAATAACCATGAGTGCAAAAGGTGCTTTTGTAAAATCAGAGGACTTTACGGAAATGTTTCCCGGAATACAGGTCAAAGCAGTAGATACAACTGGTGCCGGAGATGTTTTTAACGCTGCACTGGCTGTCGCTACTGCAGAAGGAAAAGGATTACGGGATGCCGTTATTTTTGCAAATAAGGCGGCATCAATCTGTGTAACCCGGATGGGGGCCCAGGCTTCAGCCCCATACAGAAAAGAAATTCCAGGATAACAGTATGAAATATTTGCCGGTAATATTTGTATGCCTGCTGCTAATATCAGGTTGCAACAACAAGTCCAATAACAATACTGAACCACAGGTCAGTGTAATTTTTGATACCGATCTCGGTCCGGATTATGATGATGTCGGAGCCCTTGCCTTTCTTCATGCAATGGCCGATAGCGGCAAGGTGGAGATTCTTGCCACCGTTTCATCAAACAAACATGAACTGGTAGTACCTTCCATCGATGTCATTAATACATATTTCAACAGACCTGATCTTCCAATTGGCGCTCCGAAAACAGCTGGTGTAGATCTGGGATCATCACAACACTGGGCCGATTCTATTGTAGCAAAATATCCTCATACAGAATTGTCAACATATGAAGCTGTCAATGCCACTACCCTCTACAGAAAAATTCTCAATGCCCGGCCCGATAAGAGTGTTACGATTGTCACAGTCGGATTTCTCACAAATCTGAATAATCTGCTGAAGTCCGAACCTGATGAAATCAGTCAACTTACAGGTTATGAGCTTGTTGAGAAAAAGGTTAAAAGACTTGTATCAATGGCCGGATGCTTTCCTGAAGGAAATGAGTTTAATGTATTCATGGACTCAACAGCATCAAAATATGTCACTGAAAACTGGCCCGGAGAAATAATATTTTCCGGATTCGAAATAGGCTGGGAAATAAGGACAGGACTGCGTCTGATTAAGTCGCCGGTTACGAACAGTCCCGTAAAAGATGTATTCCGCATTAGTATTCCCTTGTCGGAGGAAGATAAATTTGGAAGAATGAGCTGGGACGAGACTGCCGTCCTGATAAGCATTTACGGAACAGAAGGATTTTTTGATACAGTGAGAGGAAAGATCATTGTATATCCCGACGGAACCAACTCATGGGAGGATGATCCGGAAGGGAATCATCTTTATGTTATTCAGAAAATGCCTGTACCTGATATGGCTCGGTTCATCGAGGACAGGATGATGCATAAACCTACTCCCAAACCCCCTGAAGGGGGCTTAAAAAAATAATATATGAATAAATCTTTATCCTTTTTAATGTTTCTATCATTATTGCTGTTATTCATTTCATGTCAAACGGACCAAAATGAATACAGCAGTATTAAACCGGAGGTTCTCAAGGACAAGATTGCCGGGGGCTGGGCCGGAAAAATGATTGGCGTAACCTACGGCGCCCCGACGGAATTCAGGGCACTGGGAAGGACATACGAGGATTCTATTACATGGGAACCCTCTGATATACAGGGAAGTATCTGGCAGGATGATATCTATGTACAGCTTACCTTTCTGATAGCAATGGATAAATATGGCATTGATGCTCCGGCAAAACTGTACCAGGAGATGTTTGCCAGGGCCGGTTATCCTCTCTGGCATGCGAACATGCAGGCAAGGAAGAATTATTATGACAGTATCTTTGCTCCTCTTTCGGGTACACCGGAATATAATATTCATGCTGACGATATTGATTTTCAGATAGAAGCCGATTACATAGGTTTCATGTGCCCGGGAATGCCTCAGACAGCCTCTGCAATTGCCGACAAGATCGGTAGAATAATGAATTACGGCGATGGCATTTACGGAGGGATATTTGTTGCGGCACTATATTCAGAAGCATACTTTTCAACAGATATAGCTCAAATTATTGATAAGGCTCTTCTTTCGATTCCTACTGAAAGCGATTACCACAAGATTGTGAAGGATGTGATAAAGCTTCACAAAAATTACCCGGATAACTGGAGGGCAGCATGGAAAGAGCTTGAAGATAAATGGGGAGATGTTGATATCTGCGGTGCAGGTTCGCCTTTTAACATTGATGCAAAACTCAACGGTGCTTATATCGTAATGGGATTGCTATATGGAGAAGGAGATCCTGTGAAAACTCTTGAGATATCAACCCGCTGCGGGCAGGATTCGGATTGTAATCCTTCAAATGCACTTGCAGTAATTGGTGTAATAAAAGGATTCACCGGATTACCTCAGTATATGCAGGATGGTGTTAAATCGATAGGTGATTCGTTGTTTATCCATACAACATATTCATTTAATAGTGCTGTTGAAAGCACATATAATTATGCTCTTGACCTTATTGCTGATAATGGCGGTAAAGTCAAAAGCAATAAGATCAGTGTTGAATTGCAGGTCCCGGAGGCACCTGAGCTGGAGGTATCTTTTCCGGATCTTGTCTTTGACAGGTGGATTTCTGCCTTTGATAAAAAGGAATGGTCATTTAAGGGAAACTGGAAACCTTTTGAGGTTACAGGAAGGAATAACCGGACAAGCCTTCAATCGATATACACAGAAAACTCCGGTGATGAGGTTGAAATATCATTCCAGGGTACTGGTATTTCAATTCAGGGGAACTGGTATAAGGATGGAGGCAAAGCTGATGTATATATCGATGGCACGATTCACCGCTCAATCGATACATACTATTATTTTGCCGGGCAGCAGCATACAGAAAGTATCTGGCATGTTTTGAACCTGCAACCTGGCGAGCATAAAGTCAGACTTGTTGTTAAAGGAGAAAAACGTCCGGAATCGGAAGGTACTCGTGTCTATATTACAGGAGCAAAAATCTTTAAAACAGCTCCCAAAAAGAGCGATAACTTTAAGTTTTCATTCGAAAACTAAAACCCAACCCTTAGCACTCCCGGCAGGGGATTTATAGGTTGTACTTTAACAATTTTACTTTTGTCTCTCTACTTTTATCTTTTTACTTTTATCTTTTATCTTCTATATATGTTCATACCACAATCTTATTCACTGGCAGTTATCCTCTGCATAATTACCATGCTCTGCTGGGGTTCGTGGGGCAATACCCAGAAGCTGGCCGGAAAATCATGGCGCTTTGAGCTTTTTTACTGGGACTATGTGATAGGGATAGTAATCTTCTCTCTCCTCCTTGGATTTACACTCGGAAGTTTCGGAGACCAGGGACGAAGTTTTACAGCAGATATTGCACAGGCTGACGGGAAGAGTATTCTTAACTCCATCCTGGGTGGTGTAATATTTAATGCTTCAAATATCCTTCTCATGGCAGCAATGGCTATCGCGGGCATGGCGGTTGCTTTTCCGGTAGGTGTGGGAATAGCTCTCGCCCTGGGTGTAATAATTAACTATATTTTTACACCGAAAGGGGATCCTGTGATCCTCTTCATTGGATTAGCGCTGATTGTTGCAGCAATAATCATCGATGCGCTGGCATACAAAAAGCACAGCTCATCGCTGCAGAAGGTATCAAAGAAGGGCATCCTTCTTTCAGTCTCTGCAGGAGTACTGATGGCTCTCTTTTACCGTTTTGTGGCCAGCTCAATGGCTGCTGACTTTGCATCACCTGAACCGGGTAAGCTCACCCCCTACTCTGCAGTTTTCTTCTTTGCCATAGGAGTACTTGCCAGCAACTTCCTGTTCAATTATGTAATAATGAAAAAACCTTTTGAAGGTGCTCCTCTCTCATTCAGAGATTATACAAAAGGCAGTGCTGCAGTTCATCTGACAGGAATTCTCGGCGGTGTCATCTGGAACATTGGTATGTCGATGAGTATTCTCGCTGCTGGCAAGGCCGGATTTGCTATTTCCTACGGACTGGGACAGGGAGCCACTCTGATTGCCGCTCTCTGGGGTGTATTTATCTGGAAAGAATTCAAGGGAGCATCAAAACAGGTTAACTTACTTATATTGTTGATGTTCCTGGCATACTTAGCAGGACTGGCACTGCTGGTTTATGCAGGAGCCGGATAATGACTTTATAGCATTTATTCAACATAAACATTAAGCCATTTTATCATGAGGAAAAGGATCTTTTTTCTTTCAGTGTTCTTGCTGTCATTTTATTTTTCAAGGGCTCAGAATGTTGGTTCCACTCCTGAATATATAATATCACTGACCTCTGAATGGACAGGAGAGCGGTTTGCCGACGGAAGGCCGAAAGTATCAGATGCACTCCTTGAAAGGCTAAAGAACATATCTATTGAGGAAGCATGGGGTGTTTTAAGAAACAGAGGATATCATAATCAGTTCGAAGGTGGTTGGACGATCATACATCCTGATGAGGTAATGACAGGCAGGGTGGTAACAGCTCAGTATATGCCGATGAGACCTGATCTGGAAAAGTATATCAGAGAAAAGGGAAAAGCCGAAAACCGGGCACAACAGGGCGGGACGAATTCATGGCCGATTGATGTACTTACAGAGGGTGATGTATATGTAGCCGATAGTTATGGCAAGATAATCGACGGGACGCTTATCGGAGATAACCTTGGTAACTCAATATATGCAAAATCAAACCGCGGTGTAAGAATTATGATAACAGGATAGGCTATAAGCTGTGCAATAGTTGATTTCCGTGAAGCATTTCTTTTGGCAATGAGGTTAAAAGTAAAACCGGCAACTATCGGCAGTATTATCATGTTGAGTATGTCAAGCATCATACTCCAGAAATCAACTTCTATGAACTGTCCACCCAGCCATTTCATGAGAACGGGTGTAATAAATGGTGAAAGAAGGGTTGTAACCGCACTTATTGTTACTGCAAGTGCCAGATTTGCTTTAGCAAGAAACGACATGACATTTGAAGCAAGACCACTCGGAACACATCCTATCAGAATGATTCCTGCTGCTATTTCCGGCGGAAAATTAAAAATACTGGCAATGGTCAATCCAACCAACGGCATTATGGTAAACTGTAGGAAAACCCCTATTATGACCCCTTTAGGCATTTTTATCACACCTGCGAAGTCAGCGAAGCTCATCTGCGAACCCATGCCAAACATGATGATCTGCAGAAGAGGCACTATCAGCAGCTTAAGCTGAAAATCACCTATCGATGTAAAATACTGGGGGTAAAACATTGAGGCTGTTACGGCAGTAAATATCCATAAAGTATATGAAAATCCCTTCAGCTTCTCAGATCCCCTCACTCCTGTTGCCAGGGCAATAAAACCCGCAATCAGGAAAATCCCTGTCATAAAATTATTATCACACAGATGTGATATTCCTGAACCAATAAAAAGAATAAGTGATAAGACCAGAAAATATTTGTAAATACCTTTTTGCATCCCGGTTTAAAATATTTTTAATTAACTTGACTGTTTAAAGATAACAGGATTCTGTCGAAAAAAACACACCAAGATATGGATCAAAAAGAAACATTGCAGCCTTGTAAGGTTGTCACCAAATTGCTGCAGGAAGATAACAGGATTGAGCTGACCAGGTTCATGGAATCACTTCCGACAAGTG
>Ga0307419_10001073_pt1 | contig 14205 bp, 15 predicted proteins | sample SalMarWE160230MG_2_FD_202512 | JGI IMG/M metagenome (GOLD analysis project Ga0307419, IMG submission 202512) | Salt marsh sediment microbial communities from the Plum Island Ecosystem LTER, Massachusetts, United States - WE1602-30 | ecosystem: Environmental > Aquatic > Marine > Intertidal zone... | reverse complement strand
GCCCGAAGGGTAAAAAACGTCGATGAATATAGAAAGATTCTTCTTGAAAAGTTTTTTCAACAATGTCAGGATAAGTTCTTGACATTGTTGAAGTAAAAAAAGCATCGACGTTTTTTATGAATAGTTCAGGATAGATGATGTTGACAGGAGAAATTTTAATCGTATACAATTGGAGCTGATTGGATAACCCTATTAATAAATCAGGAGAGATGGAACAAAACGTGAAGGAGGTCACATGAAAAAAACACTCATCCTTATTCTCGCTTGTTTTCTGGTCTTTGGGTTCCTTATGTCATGCAAAAAAAAGGTGGAGCAGGCCCCCCCGCCACCACCTCAGGTGAAGGAGCAACCCAAAGTCGAAAAAGTCGAAGAACCTCCCGTGGTGAAAGAACCAGAACTCACGGAAGAAGAGATCTTCATGAAAAAATCCCTAGAAGCACTCAACGCTGAAAAACCACTACAGATGATCTATTTTGATTACGACAAATATTTCATAAAAGATGATGTAAAACCTGTCCTGGAGTCAAACGCCGCATGGCTCAACAAATTCAGTTCTGCCAAGATCCTCATCGAAGGGCACTGTGACGAAAGAGGAACAGAGGAGTACAACCTTGCACTTGGAGAGAAAAGAGCCAAGAGCACGATGGACTATCTCTCTTCCCTTGGTATCTCTGTTGACAGACTCAAGATCATCTCTTATGGCAAGAGCCAACCGATCGATATGGGACACAACGAGACGGCATGGCAAATGAATAGACGGGCACAATTCACGATCATCGCTAAATAATTCATGGGAAAAAGGCTCTCTCCCGGATTCATTCTGCTTCTTGGCATTTCCCTGGCACTCAGCGGAAGCCAAAACAAGAGGGAAAAGGCTTATGAACTCATCTACAAAGATGTGCAACAGCTCAATCAACAAGTCCTTGCTCTGGACAAAAAAATCGAACAGAACGCAGAGGAGATCAGGGGGATAAGGGATCAACTGAAGGAGCTTCTCGACCTGACCCGACAGTTCCAGTCAGCCCAAGCAAGTGCCAGAGAGGAACAGAGAAGGCTCCCTGCACAGTACCAGATCCTGCTCGAGAAAGTGGAGACCATAAACACGCAGCTTGCCCAATTCTCCGAAGACTTGATCGAGATCAAAAGAGTTGCTCTTCCACTAGCCGAGCAGGTCACAGAAAGGAAGAATTCCGAGGGAAACCAGACCGAGCCTCCCCCAACACAAGAGCATGGAGTTACCAGCGACCAGCCCTCCGAAGAGGAGGCGCCGCCTTCGATCTCTCCCAACCTCTCGCCGAACGAAGTGTACAATATGGCCAGGTCCGATTATTTGAAGGGTAATTTTGAATTGGCTATCGAAGGCTTCACGATCTACAAGTCCCAATTTCCTGAAAGCCCTCTTGCCGACGATGCGCTCTACTGGATCGGAGAATGTTACTTCAGCCAAGAGAAATACAATGAAACCATCGAACGTTTCAACGAATTGATACTCAACTACCCCAATGGGGATAAGATTCCAGCCGCATACCTCAAAAAAGGGATAAGCCTCGCAGAGCAGGGAAAAAAAGAAGAGGCGCTTTCCGTGTTCAAGCTCTTGATCACAAAATTTCCCCTCGAAGAGGAAACCAAAATCGCTCAACAGAAAATTAGAGAACTGGAAACAAACAATGAGAGACATCAACAGCCTCAATAGAGTCATTTTAATGGGTCACCTTGGCAGAAACCCAGAGCTGCGGTACATCCCTCAAACAGAAAGGGCCGTCGCCAATTTCACCATGGCCACAAACGAGAAGTATTTTAATCCCAACACCAACGAGAGTGACATTCGGGCAGAATGGCATCGGATCGTGGCTTGGGGAAAACTGGCCGAATTCTGTGAGAAATATCTGACTCAGGGAAAACAAGTCTTGATCGAAGGAAAATTGCGAACCCGCAGTTGGCAAGACAGGGACGGGAATAAAAAATTCACGACTGAAGTCCATGCCCAAAATATCGTCCTCCTCGGCAAGAGAGAGGACACCTCGGATGAGAGACCATTTACTTCCCAGGCTTCACCGTCGGAATTTCCTGAAGGGGATCAAAGCCCATCCATTGAGGAGAGCGGCGAAGACGACGAAGTCCCCTTCTGACCCATACAGGGGCGCAGTCTGAGTTCCGGTGGTCTAGGAAGCCAGGGGGATTTTCCACAAAGCGGATTTATTTTACCTGTTTTGTGATAGACAATATCCCTGGGACCTGTGGCTTCCTTCGAAACCATTGTTGGGGGAAAGGTAAAATCGAGCAGAGGAAGGGCAAACAAGAGTGAAAACACCCGATAAAAAAAACCAAACCGAAGAAATGACCCGCTTCAAAAATGACATCTTAGAAGACATCCGGCCCTGGGGAAAATTCCGTTCATTCCCCCACCGATCCGCAGGAAGTATAAAGATTATCACTGTCAATCCGGGAGAGACACTGTCTCTCCAGTATCACAAGCGCCGCAGCGAGTTCTGGGTCGTATTGGACAGAGGTTTGGAAGTGACAGTTGAAGATAAAGTCTGGCAGCCAGGGAAAAACGAAGAGATATTCATCCCTGCACAAGCCCCTCACCGGATGAAGTGTATCGGTGATTCACCGGCGCGCATCATGGAGATCTGGATAGGCGACTCGGATGAATCCGACATCGTCCGGCTCGAAGACAAATACGGCCGCGCTGATAAAGAGTAGGAAGATTCTTTGGACTTAAATTTGTCAGAAGCTTTTATGAATAAATCAATTTTTTTGGCCCATTAGAAAAGCCTTCGGATACTTAACAAGAACCCTTTCGATGATGTATTCTTCAATCTCTTGGGCCGAATTAAGCTGCATCGCTTTCCGCACAATCCTCCGGATTATCTTGCTTTCCACTGAACGCAAGACCTCTTTGATCCGGGGAATAAAAATAGGATTCATGCTGAATTTGCGCAACCCGAAACCGAGCAAGACGAGTGCAGACAGGGGGTCAGCGGCCATCTCGCCACAGACTGCGACCTCTTTCCCTGCAGCTTGAGTGCTCTCGATGATGAACTTGAGGATCCGCAAAATCGCTGGATGGAGAGGCTTGAAAAGATAGGACACCAGCTCGTTTGACCTGTCCACAGCCAGATAGTATTGAATCAGGTCATTTGTCCCGATGCTCAAATAATCCACCTCTCTGACCAGCACATCTGTCATAGCTGCTGCCGCGGGAACTTCGATCATGACCCCCAGGGGAATATGTGTATCGAACTTGACTTTCTGCGACCGCAACTCCCCCTTGACCTCTTCGAAGAGGTTCTTCACCTCTATGATCTCCTCATATTCAGTGATCATGGGGATGAGGATACGAACATTCTTAAAAACACTCGCTCTCAGAATCGCACGGAGCTGTGTTTTGAGCAGTTGCCTGTCGTGGAGAGAAAACCTGATCGCCCTCAGGCCAAGAGCCGGATTGGGCTCCTTCTCTATTTTTAATTGGGGGAGACTTTTTTCGCCTCCGATATCCATCGTCCGGATGTAGACCTGAGCGGGGTGGGCAACTTTGGCGCACTGATAATAGGCATTATAGTGCTCCTCCTCCGAGGGCAGAGACGTGCTGTGCAAATAGATGAATTCCGACCGGAAAAGGCCGATTCCCTCCGCGCCAAGAGAAAATGCCGGTTTAACCTCGTCTGGCATCTCGATATTGGCCATCGGATAAAACCTCTCGCCATCCAAGGTCAAAGACTTCAGCTTGGCTATCTTTTGGAGTTCCTTGCGATAATTTTCATATCTTTTTTTCTTGCTGATAAACTCTTTTTCTGTGGCCAGGGGGGGATTGATTAGGACCTCACCATCGGTTCCATCCACAATCAAAATATCTCCATTCTTGACACGTTTTGTAATGTTCCTCAGTCCGACAACTGCAGGAATGTTCAGAGACCGAGCGAGAATCGCCGTATGGGAGGTCTGGCCTCCCATATCCAAGGCGACAGCGAGCACATTTCCTTGACTCAAACGCAGGGCTGCTTCCGAAGGCAAGAGGTCATGTCCCACCAGGATCTTGTCTTTATCGTCGTGAGTTTTCTTCGGTTCATAGGGCTCTAAATTTTTGTACACCCGAGACAGCACATCCGAGACGTCGAACTTCCTTTCTCTGAAATATTCATCAGCGATGGATTTAAACTCGATCATGTATTGCTCATGGATCTGTGATATCGCCCATTCTGCACGGGTCATCTTTTCTGTAATAATCTTTTTTAGACTTGCAAACAACGAACTATCCTTCACGATAAGAAGGTGGGCATCAAAAATGAAGGAATGTTCCTCCCCGACTTTTTCCTTCACTTTATCCTTGATAGTCGTCAACTGCCGTTGGGTGCGTTCGATGGCTTTTTCCAAACGAGCGATCTCATTGTCCAACTGCTCCGGCGAAATGTCGTCTTTTCGCGAGGAAAATATCACGCGCTTCGTCAAGAGAACCTCCCCGATCGATATGCCGGGAGATACGCCAATTCCTCTTAGCCTCAGATATTCCATCAGCCTATTCTTCTTCGTGAAACTTGTTCTCGATAAGCGCTACCAACGCATTCAGAGCTTGGTCCTCATCGGGGCCTGAGATCTTCAGTATGATTTTCGATCCCTGTACAGCCGCCAGAGTCAAAATTCCAAGGATGCTCTTCCCATCAATTTCATTCCCATCCTTTTCGATCCACACAGAAGAGGCGAACCGATTAGCCAGGTTCATGAATTTCACGGCAGCCCTTGCATGAAGCCCGAGTTTATTTTTCACGACGACTTTTTTCTTTACCATGGGAGCCAGGCTGATTCAGCTCTTGGACCGCAAAAGAGCGCTAGCAAGGTGGATGTTCTTTTGACCCTGTTCAACAACTTTCTTCGTCACTTCCTGGAGGCTATTGCTCCTTTGGAGAGATGCAAATTTAATGAGCATCGGAAGATTCACTCCGGTTATGATTTCAACCTGATTGTCCTTTAAAAAACTGAAACTCAAGTTGGAAGGAGTCCCTCCAAACATATCTGTGAATATCAGGACACCGTTCTTCTGATCGACCTTTTTAAGACTCTCGTTGATCTTCTTTTTTGAAGCCTCGACATCATCATACCATCCAATGGAAATAGCTTCGATGTTGACAGTTTCGCCGAGTATAATCGTCAAAGCATTCAGAAGCTCCTCTGCCAATTTGCCGTGGGAGACGATGATACCACCGATCATTCTTCTACTGTTTGTCCGTCTCGACTTCTAGATCCGTTTTGTCCATAATACCAAACAGGGAGCGAACCCTATTATCTTTGCATAACTCATACTAATTATTCAACATTTTATCATCTATTCAAAACATTTCCAAATCCGTGATGTCATAAATGCCCCATAGCGTTATTGAGTGATCAGATTGTGTGATGGAAAAAACCGTGAGAAGTGCTGGTCGAGCATGGTACATCCCCCATGGGGAGATGTGAGGGAAGCCCCCACGTCCAAGCCAAGTTCCCTCACTGGGGAAACTGAGCGTGTTTTTGATATCATATAATCTGATCACTCGGAATGATATCAACACGGATTTGGAAATTCATCCGAATGTAGGATGAAGAAAGCAGGTCTACTTATAAATATCCCGATGGTAGATGCGGGCGTAGTAGGAATGGCTCCTCAAGTGATTTTTGAGCTGCTCTCCGCAGACAACTGACCGGTGTTTGCCTCCTGTACAGCCCACGGAAATGGTCACGGTGCTCTTCCCCTCTTCAACAAATTTGGGCATCAGATAATCCATAAACCTGTACACTTCCATCAAAAACTGACTCGCTCCCGCGGATTGGAGAACATATTCGCGCACACTCTTACTTCTTCCCGTTTTTTCTCGCAATGCGTTGATATAAAATGGATTGGGTAAAAATCGCGTATCAAACACTAAGTCAGAGTCGACAGGTATCCCGTATTTATACCCAAAACTGACAATAACGACCTGTAATTGTTGTGCTTTCCGCTTGTGAAATCGTCTTGTCAGCATCTTTTTTAGATCCCAGACACTCAACGCCGTGGTGTCGATCACCTCATCCGCCATTGTCTTGATCCCTGCCAAACTTTCCCTTTCCAGAGAAACACTTTCAACAACAGATCTCTTTCGCGTCAGAGGATGTGGGCGCCTACTCTCACTGAACCGCTGCACAAGAGTTTCATCTGAAGCTTCGAGAAAGATCATCCAGATCGGGATCTTCTTCCTTATGGATTCCACCACATTCGGGAACTCAGTCGTAAATCCTTCCTCGCGAATGTCAACCACAAGAGCGACTTTTTCTATTTTGAATTCTTCGCGCATCCACAGATCCACAAAACTCGGGATCAATTTGGCAGGAAGGTTATCGATGCAATAATAGCCCAAATCCTCCAGAAAGCGGCTGACACTGGTTTTCCCAGACCCGGACAAACCTGTAATAATGAGAAATCTATCGTCTTTCACTGAGGTTGCCTCTTTTTATTTTTTTGATCGAGAAGTCTCCTGTCCAATCTCTCGATAATCTCTTGGGGCGCATGATAGCCTGTTTCTCTCAAGAGATTAACTTTACAGGCCACTTCGATCAAAGTGGCGATGTTCCGCCCTGGGCCCACAGGAATCGTGATCTGGGGCACTGAAACATCAGCGATCTTTCGATCTCGAGCAAATTCCAGCCCCATCCTGTCGTATATCTTTCCCTCTTCCCATCTCTGCAGTTTGATCACCAGACAAATCTCTTCTCGATAAGAAACGGCTTTTGCGCCAAAGATCTCCTTGATGTTGATAATCCCCAATCCCCTGATCTCCATGAAATGATGGCTCACCTCCGGTGCAACGCCAAACAATCGGCCATTCTCTACATAGCACTCTGTGACATCATCCGAGATAAAACGGTGTCCTCTTGTGATAAGCTCCAGTGCGCTTTCACTCTTGCCGACTCCGCTATCCCCTACGATCAAAACTCCCAGCCCGAACACCCGGAGCAATCCTCCTGGAATGATCATCTCCAAAGATCCTTATAAAGGGAACGCTTCCTTTCCCTAATCATCTATTCTTTCTTCCTCGTCTTTGAGGACATCCAAGACCATGCTGATATCTTCGGCCTCTTGGATCTTTCTGATGACACGTTTGGCTTTGCGCACGAGATGGGCGATGGCTGCAAGGATTTGAAGGTTCACACTGGGATTGTCCGGCGAAGAGACCACGAGGAAGAAGATATAGGAGGGTTTTCCATCCAAAGAATGAAAGTCCACACCTTTTTTAGAAATGGCCAGCATTACGACCGGATTTTTTAACCCCTTCATCTTGCAGTGAGGGATAGCGACGCCATCACCGATGGCCGTACTGCCAAGCTCTTCCCGCTGCAACAATTTTTCGTATAAATCTTTATCATTGGCTATTTTGTTCCGCTTCTTGAGAAACGCCCCCATTGCCTTGAGGACACCATCTTTCGTCGTGCTTTCGAGCTCTGGGATCACCATATCTTGCGTTAATAAACTGTATACTTTCACTAGATTCTCTCTCTCAAGGAAATTATTCAGGCTCAACTAAGCCATAATTGCCATCTTTTCTTCTGTAGAGAACAGTCCATTTTTCGGAATCAAATTTCCTGAAAACAAAAACTTCTTTTTTTCTGGATTCCAGCTGAAGGAGAGCCTCTTCCACAGACATGGGTTTTAGAGAAAAGTCTCGACTCGGGATCACTCTCACCGGTTGCTCTTCTGTCTCTAGAGGAAGAGGGACCGACACGACCTCTCGGTTCTTTCTTCTCTTTCTTCCTCGCAGTTTCTCCTGTTCCTTTTTCACTCTCTTCTCGATATTGTCAAACGCCAATCCCATTGAACTGAACATATCGTGCGTTTCTTCCACGGTGTTCAACGTGACCCCTTTGATCTTGACATTGATCTCGGCCTTGTGCCTGTACTTCTCCACAGACAGGATAAGATCGGCTTCAACGGAATATCCGAGCAACTTCTCGATGGCCTTCAACCTTCGTTCACAGTGCTTTTTGACTTCAGGTGTAATACTCGTATGTCTGGCCGTATAGTTGATATTCATTGAGTCTCCTCCATCCAATACTTTCTCTTTCTGATGTGGGAAGGTGGGATACGGAGCTGGTTTCTGTATTTTGCCACAGTCCTGCGGGCGATCTTAAAATTCTTCTTTGCCAAGATCTCTTCGATCTCGATATCACTCAAAGGATTCATTTTATCTTCCTGTTCCACCAATTTTTTTATCTTCTCTTTGACTCTCAAAGAGGAGACCTCTTCACCAAAATCTCCAGAGAGAGACTTATGGAAAAAATATTTAAGGGGGAAGACCCCTCTCGATGTCATCATGTATTTGTTGGCGACGACTCGTCCCACAGTGGATTCATGCACCCCGATCTCCTGTGCCAGTTCGATCAGGGTTAAAGGTTTAATGAATTCAATCCCTTTTTCTATGAAATCCTTCTGTTTGTCCACAATGTAATTGGCGACTTTGTAGATGGTTTGGTTACGCTGATTCAAGCTGCGGAGGAACCAGAAGGCTTTTTTCATCCGATCCCTTAAAAACTGACTCGCCTCTGAATCTTCCTTTGACATTTGAGCCAACATTTTTTTGTAGAAAGAGTTGATTCTCAGCTGAGGCATTCCCTCATCATTGAGGATGATCTTCAGCTCGCCGTCCTCCTTCCGAACGATGATATCGGGCACAACATAGAACGTTTTTTCCTTGCTGTATTTTCTTCCAGGTGCAGGGTTCAGGCCTTTAATGACCTCGATGTGAGATTTGACATCTGCGAGTGATATATTCAACACCCTTGCCAGATGAGCAAAATCGGATTTTTCCAGAAGAGACAGGTGTACATCGACGATCGTTCTTGTGACTGGATCATCAATTTCAAAATATTCCATCTGCGCGAGCAGAGCCTCTCTGAGATCCATGCTACCAATGCCGATGGGGTCAAACCTCTTTATCTTTTCACGAATTTCTTCCACCTGCTCTTTGGAGGCTCCAGTGGCTGCAATGATCTCTTCAACAGGTGAGATAAGATACCCATCCTCGTTGATGTTTCCGATGATATACTGAGCAACGAGACGATCTTTTTCATCAGAAAATGTCAAGTTCGACTGCCACTCTAGATGATCCCAAAGAGAATCTGTCTTGGACACAAAGTTCTCGAAATCAGGAGCCTCTTTCTTCTCCACAAAATAGGACCGCATAGAGTTATCAAAATAGTCATGGAAGTAAGCTTCGAGGTCTTGATCCTCCTCTTTTTTTTGTATTTCGGTCGTTTCATTGCTCCTGGGGATATCGCCTGCATTTTCCAGCTCCCTTTCTGCCTCGCTCCTTTCCTGCGGCTTCTCTTCCTCGCTTTTCACTTCCATAGTCTCTTCCTCGATCTCCAGCATGGGATTTTGAGAGAGCTCTGTATCGATGATCTCGATGAGTTCGAGATTCGTGAGAGGAAGGAGTTTGATCGCCTGTTGCAAAGCAGGCGCGAGAATGAGCCTTTGCACTTGTTTTTGGTGGAGCTGCTGTTTCATGGCCACTGTCGTTCCCCTAATCCATCTCCATCCGTCGATTCACTCCAACCCGAAATCCTCTCCGAGATATGATCGTCTGACTTCCTCAGAAGCGATGAGCTCTTGTGGGGTCCCTTCTTTCAAGATCTTGCCGCTATCGATGATGTATGCACGGTCGGTGATCTTTAAAGTCTCCCTAACGCTGTGATCTGTGATGAGGAGCCCGATCCTTTTTTTCTTCAATGCAAGGATGATCTCTTGAAGGTCAATGATCGCCAGCGGGTCGATGCCTGTGAACGGCTCATCCAAAAGAATGTACTCAGGATCGGTGATCAGCGCTCGTGCGATCTCAAGTCTCCTGCGTTCCCCGCCCGATAAGGTATATGCTTTGGCTCCGGCAAGTTTGTCGAGTCCAAACTCAGCAAGAGTTTCTTTAATGCGGCCATTGTATCTTGAAAGTGAGCCTCCGATCATTTCCAGAATGGACGCCAGGTTGTCGGCAACTGTTAGTTTTCGGAATACGGAAGGTTCTTGTGGAAGTAGACAGAGGCCTCTCCGTGCCCTCAAATACATGGGAAGGTCTGTGATGTCCTCACCATCGAGGGTAATTTTGCCTGCATCATGAGGAACGAGTCCGAGAATGAGGGAGAATGATGTGGTTTTTCCTGCGCCGTTGGGCCCTAAAAGTCCAACGATCTCGCCCTTTTTGACCCTGATTGAGACGTCGTCGACAACTTTTTTTTTATGGTAACTCTTTTCCAGTCCTGCCGCTTCGAGATAATTGTTCATATTTCACGATTTTATAACTGTTACAGACCTTTCTCGACCTCTATTTTCGACGACGATTTTACCATCGGCTATGAAAAAAGTCAATTTGGTCCCTGCTGTTCTCCCCTGGTCCTCGGCGATAAGGACCGGGTTTCCCGTAAGAACGATCGTCTCCTTTCTCATGTCGAACACGGCCCTTTGTCCTCTTCCTTGGTACTGCTCTTGTGTGATCACAACATCGTCGGTAGCGGTGATCCTTTTTATCTCCCCATCCCCCTTTTCCAGGTGGATGAAAACGGACTGTGCTTTTAAAAGGACATTCTCTACTTTAAGAGTATTTTTCCCTTGGTAATGAACAATATCCCTGTCAGGATCATAAGACATTGCCTCTGCAGAAATAGTCACTCGCTTTTCCCCCTCCTTATCCTTGGGGATATAAGGGAAAGTCGAGCTGATGTTACCTTCTGCAGTAACCTTGCCAGTATCCTTGTGAATGTTCAGCACGTCAGCGAACAGTATATCCTTGTCCTGCCAAACTTTATTGCCTCCACTAAAATTAAAACGTTCCTGCGAGGCAAAATATCTCATTTCCTGAGCCGTTATGAACACAGGTTTGTTTTCTGAAAAGAATCCGATAGCCCGCTTTCCTTCCTCCTGAGCACTGAAAATCACTTGGACGTTCCCGCTTGCATCCATATTGTTGTTCTTGTGCGAAATTATGATCATCTCTGCTTTTATATCTGAATCACCAGTTGATAGACTCGCTCTGATGGCGTCTTTTCCCCGGGCTACAAGGGAGTTCTTATCGTCCTCAAGGGCTATAGTGTCTCCATGAATACTCCTCTGAATCTCTCCGCTTTCGTCTCTCTCGGCGATCTCTGCATCCTTATTTGCAAAAAACCGCACCAGCTCGCCCTCGCGGTTCAGGCGAAATTCTATGGATTTTCCTTTGACCTGGGTCAATTTTCCTGACGCTGCCATGAATTTGAAGACACAGTCGTCATTAGCTGATACTTGCTGAATCTTGCGAAGATCAAGAAAAGCCTGAACCAGGACTTCCTCGGCTTGTATCTCTCGCTTATCGCTATAGAGGGGAAGCGCTACATCCTCGGGTTCTGAAGAAGAACTCTCCTCGTTCCCTTCCAGGGAAGCCCTGACATTTCCCGTGAATAGCATGGTTCTGATATTTTCGCTGTTCGCGGTCAATTTAAAATCGACGAGATCAGATGTGATCCAGTTGTTGCCGTGAGTAATGCGTACATTGCCTTCGAGCTTACCTTTCTTCGCACGCTTCATAAACGAAAACTTATCTCCCTCAAGAACTATAGGGATAGATGGACTTAGCTCTGATAACAACTCTAGATGTATGGCCTCTTTGAGCTCCAAAGTCCTGTCCTTCAGGGAATAGGCAATCGCTTTCCCGGAACCTGACAACTTCTCGGAAGTAAAATTGACGGGATAATCGCTTTTAAAGATCTGTTGCTCGGCATCGTATTTCAAAAAAGACACATCGAGGTTGAGGTCTTTAAATTGAACTTTGGATCTGTTTGTAAACTGAAACCTGGTTCCCTCTTTGTCATAGACAACTTCGTTGCCAAAGAGAAAGATATCTTCCCCCTCGCTCTTTTCGAAAAAAACGATCTCGACATTCCCCTCGAGATGATACTGGTCATCCTCTCCCATGTAGTGCTTATCCGCCCGGATCTGCAGATTCCCCTTCTGTCCTCTGGCTTCAAAAAATTCGATCTGTTCTTTTTGTTCGAGAATCTCTTGCTCTGCATTTTCGGGGTCATGGCCTATCTTTGGCTGTTGTTTTGTATTTGTGATCAGGTTTACGGCTATAACTGCCAGAAGGAAAAAAAACGCGACCGCAATGAGTGATCGCCAAACTTTTATCCACTGGATCTTGATTTTTTCGACACGTAAAACTACACCGGTCATCTTACTTTATTCCCCAAGGGTATTATAGATGATTTTAGCGGATTTTGATATCCTCAAGCGAGAGATTGAGCCTCTCTTCACCCAGATAATGAGAGAACTGGAGAGAATAGACCAGGTCGACCAGATCTCCTCTCTGTGCCTGATCGGCCCAATCGCCTCTTCCCCATCCCAGGGCTTCGAACATCTTCCCGTTTTGCTTGAGTATGAATTTGCTGTGTTTGCCGTTGATCGTTTTCGGCTGTGCAACGACCTCTGCCATCTCAGTTAAAAAAATAGGTTTGGGATTTCCGACTCCAAAGGGAGAGAGCAACTGCAAATTGTCGAGGAATCGGACTCCGATGTTATTGAAGTTAAGTTTTGCGTCGATGTATATTTTTTTCTTTAAGTCATCCTCAGTCAGTTTTGAATCGGCAAAAGCGCTTACAGCCTTCCTGAACGCATCCATTCGATCACGCATAAGTTCACAACCTATAGCAAGAACATGGCCCCCATAGGTCAAGAGAAAATGATTATTCTCATCCAAACAATCAATGAGCGAAAACTCCTTTATGCTCCGCCCCGAGCCAGAGGCCTTCCCATCTCTGTAAGAAAAAAGGATTATAGGCAGATGGAAAGCATCCTTCAATTTTGATGCTACGATCCCAATCACTCCCTTGTGCCATTCCTCACATCCAAGGATCAAAAGCTTGTATTTCTCATGGAGCCTTTTTTCTTCGATCCAGCGCATGGACTGTTGGAATATTTTTCTCTCGATCTTCTGTCTTTCGACATTCAGCTTGTCCAATTGCCGTACCGCTTCCTCGCTCTCGCCGACAGTTTCTGAAAAGAAAAGCTGGACCGCCAGATCGGTGAGGCCCAGCCTCCCGGCCGCATTGATCCTCGGGGCGAGCCTGAATCCGACATCCCCCGCCGTGATTTTCTTCCCCAAGAGACCGCAGACCTCTATCAAACTCTTCAGGCCGATATTGTTGACATCTTCCAGTTGTTCCAGTCCGAACTTGACAAAGAGTCTATTCTCGCCCTTGAGAGCGGCAACATCTGCAATGGTCCCAATGGATATGAGTTTTAGGTAGTGGGGAAGCTGTGAAGTTTTCCCCTCCGATTCCAAAAGAGCCTGGATCAATTTGAACACAACACCGACCCCGGCCAGATTCCCATCGGGATACCCTGAAGATTCCAAGACAGGGTTTAAAACAGCTAGCGCATCCGGCAGAGAAGGTCCCGGCTGATGGTGGTCTGTAATGATGACATCGACACCATGCTCCTTGGCCCGGCTGACAAAATCCACAGCTTTTATGCCGCAGTCGACACTGATCACCAGGGAGGATCCTCTTGCGAGAACGTTATCTACGTATTTTCCCTTCATTCCGTATCCCTGTTTCAGCCTATCCGGAATAAAATATTCCACCTCTGCACCCAGGGATTGGAGGGCTTTAGTCAACACGACCACAGAGAGGATCCCATCAACGTCATAGTCCCCGAAGATGAATATGCGTTCCCCGGCAGAGATCGCTTTTTTTATCCTGTCTGTCGCCTCACGCATACCCTTCATCAGAAAGGGATCATGAAGGTTTTCCAGTGTTCCAAACAGAAATTGCTGTACGTCTTGTGTTTCACTTATGTTGCGGTTGATCAATATCTGAGCGATCTCAAGAGGTATCCCCAACTCAAACGCAAGGGTCTTTGCGTGCTCATTTTCTGGGCGTAATAACCATACGGATTCTCGCATAGCCACCTAACTTAACACAATTCAGATTAGACCTCAATCACTCATTTCAAAAAGTTAGGGTTTCCAAATTCGTGACGTCTTGATTACTCGATAGCGTGATTGAGTGATCAGATTGTGTGATGGAGAAAACCGTGAGAAGGGCCGGACGGGCATGGTACATCTCCCAAGGGGAGATGTGAGGGAGGGCCGGATCCGAGCGAAGTTTCCACGCTGGGGAAACTGAGCGTGTTTTCGATATCATATAATCTGATCACTCTGAATAACATCATCACGG
>Ga0307419_10001072_pt1 | contig 14210 bp, 12 predicted proteins | sample SalMarWE160230MG_2_FD_202512 | JGI IMG/M metagenome (GOLD analysis project Ga0307419, IMG submission 202512) | Salt marsh sediment microbial communities from the Plum Island Ecosystem LTER, Massachusetts, United States - WE1602-30 | ecosystem: Environmental > Aquatic > Marine > Intertidal zone... | reverse complement strand
GTCGGGCCTGAACCTGAGGCTGCCGGCATCGAAGAACAGGGCCTGGGCTGGAAGAGCAGCTTTGGCAGCGGCAAGGGCGGCGATACCATCAGCAGCGGTATCGAGGGCGCCTGGAAACCGAACCCGACCCAATGGGATATGGGGTATCTGAAAGTGCTCTTCAAATACGAATGGGAGCTGACCAAAAGCCCGGCCGGTGCCCATCAATGGCAGGCCAAGGATGTGGAAGATGAGGACCTGGTGGTTGATGCCCATGACCCGGCGAAAAAGCACCCGCCGATCATGACAACCGCAGACCTTTCCCTGCGCTATGACCCGGTGTACGAGCCCATTGCCCGCCACTTTCTGGAAAACCCTGAGGAATTTGCGGATGCCTTTGCCAGGGCCTGGTTCAAATTGACCCACCGTGATATGGGTCCCCGCTCGCGTTATCTGGGTCCGGAGGTTCCGGATGAGGAACTGATCTGGCAGGACCCGGTCCCTGCAGTCGATCATAAGCTGATCGATGCTCAGGACATGGCAGCCCTCAAGGGCATGATCATTAAATCAGGCCTCTCGATCCCGGAATTGGTCTCAACTGCCTGGGCGTCGGCATCCACCTTCCGCGGCTCCGACAAACGCGGAGGTGCCAATGGAGCCAGGGTTCGCCTTGCGCCCCAAAAGGATTGGGAAGTCAACCAACTGGCCCAGCTGAAAAAAGTGCTGGGTACCCTTGAAGGGATCCAGAAGGAATTCAACAGCGCCCAGTCCGGCGGCAAGCAAGTTTCGCTGGCCGACTTGATCGTCCTGGGCGGATGCGCAGGTATTGAGCAGGCTGCCAAGAATGGCGGCCAGGATCTGACCATCCCCTTTACAGCGGGCCGCACAGATGCTTCCGAGGAACAAACCGACCTGGATTCATTCTGCGTCCTGGAACCGGCGGCTGATGGATTTCGCAACTACCTTAAAACCAAATATGCCGTCTCGGCCGAGGAACTGCTGCTTGATCGGGCCCAGCTGCTGACCCTGACCGCTCCTGAGATGACGGTCCTCTTGGGTGGTATGCGCGTTTTAAATGCGAATTTCGGAGGATCCCAGCACGGCGTCTTCACCCAAAAACCGGAGACGCTTTCCAATGACTTCTTTGTAAACCTGCTCGACATGAACACGACCTGGAAGGCGACCTCAGAAGATGGTGACCTGTTCGAGGGTCGGGACCGGGAAAGCGGCAAACTCAAGTGGACCGCCACCCGGGTAGACCTGATCTTCGGTTCGAACTCCCAGCTCCGGGCCCTGGCGGAAGTCTATGCAAGCGCTGACTCCCTGGAGAAATTCCTGCATGACTTTGCAGCGGTCTGGAACAAGGTCATGAACCTTGACCGCTTTGACATTAACTGATCGAAGCCTAAACATCTTGCAGGGTTCCTGGCAGAATGCCAGAAAACAGATAACTTACAACCCATTTCAGCGGCGCCGCCGCTGAAACGGGACATCAATAGTTAAATATAAAAACGGGTTGGATTTTATCTTAATCCTGCCCGGCTCACTTCGCAGATGGAGGGTACTGGTGTTAGACACAGGTACCCTTTTTGGGTTAAGATGAGTTTTATGAAGGAAGTGATCAGCAATCAGCAATCGGATTAGAGGGCTTGATGCAGGTTCAGATCTCTGAAAACTGAATGCTGAAAACTGAAAACTGAACACTGATTACTGTTTTTTAATCGTCTAACGATACACGACTTCAAGTTTTCCCCGCCAGGGCGCAAAGGTGTTATTAATTATTGGCCATTCGTGAGATAATACTTCTTCTGTGATGACGCATCGGAATTCATGTAATGATGTACTTACCTGACCTATAAAAAAGGAAAAATGGATGACAACTGAACAACATAGCAGAAATCCCTGGAAATTTTTCTTACTGACATTTGCCTATTCATGGCTGATCTGGATCCCTTCCGTCCTGGATGGACTGGGTTTGGAATTGCCCTTTGACGTGTCAGGGTATTCAATGGTGGTTGTCATCATTGGGGCATTTGCCCCAATGATGGCAGCTATTACCCTTATTGCCCGGGACGGGGGCTGGAAGGGCATAAAGGCATTTTTCGGGCGGGCGCTGGACTTTCACATTAAGCCAGTCTATCTCGTTATTGCGCTGGTGCTGCCTCTGGTAATCCATGGGATTGCCCATTATCTGGCCCTTGCCCTCGGGCTGGATGTTGCCCGGACGTTATTCCCATCGGATATCGCAGTTCCAGCTGTGGTTTTAGCGATCCCGTACTTCTTTCTGATGATGATCATTGGGGGAGGACAGGAGGAATTTGGCTGGCGGGGATTTGCTCAGGAACCACTGCAGGAAAAGATCGGGGTCATTCCGGCAAGTTTAGTGATAGGAGCTATCTGGGGTTTGTGGCATTTACCCTTATGGTTTATGGCGGGTGATCTGCACAGCGCCTATTCGTTTTTAGCTTTTGTGATGATGACAACCAGCATATCGATCATCTATGCCTGGCTCTATAATGCAAGTGGGAAGAAACTGATCGTGGTGGTGTTCTTTCACGCCATGAATAATACGGCTGCACCATTAATTCCATTCCTGCATGGCATAGAAGGCAAATCGGAGAGCGCTTACTGGATTTACGCTGCTGTAAATGTGGTGTTTGGGATCATATTTGCTTTTGTTCTTGCGAGAAGATCAAAGCCAATTAAAACTGAGTCTATTGGAAAATAATTTCCCAACACCATCTGCCAAAACGAGTATGGACTGCATGTTCGGATCATGACTACGAAAGGGAAAAAAGTAAATTATAAACGAAAGGGATGGATGCCTTTATCCTCCAGACCCCGGGGTTGAATCCTGCCGGATCCAGAGAGGATGGAGAGTATTTGTAGGGAGGTTCATTTGTGAAGTCATTAAAGTTTGTGTTCCAGTTCACTGGAAAATATACCGGTGTACTGGTGTTAACAGTTCTGAGTATGCTTTTACTGGTCGGGGTTCAGCTGCTTGCTCCCTGGATTGTCAGATCGATGATTGCTGCGGTAACGGATCCGGGAGTAAGCCCGGATGACCTGGGGCTGATTACCCGCCTGGCACTGCTGGCATTAGGTTTGTATATTTTCAGAGCTGTTCTGCAGTTTGTAAGAAGTTATATGGCCCACGTGGCAGGTTGGAGTGTGGTTGCCGATGTCCGCGCCACCGTTTATGAACATCTCCAGCGTTTATCCCTGCGATTCTATGAGGAAAAACAGACCGGTCAGTTGATGTCGCGGGTAGTGAACGATACTGATTTAATTGAAAGCCTGATTGCCCACGCCATCCCGGATGTGGCTGCCAACACCCTGATGCTGATCGGTGTGATTGCAGTCCTGTCCCGGATTAACTGGCAGCTGACACTGCTTAGTATGATCCCGGTTCCTCTAATTGTGCTGGGAATGCAGGGTTTTGCAAAGTATGTGCGCCCGGCCTTCCGAACCCGCCAATCCGAACTGGGAAGACTGAATGCAACCCTGAATGATAATCTCTCCGGCGTTCGTGAGATCAAGGCTTTCGCCCGCGAAGAAAGCGAGGCCGCCCGGATCATGGATCATATCATCCTTTACCGGGATTCGATGCTGCGGGCCCTGCGGCTGATGGCGACATTCCACCCCTTTGTGGCTTTCTCGTCTTCCCTGGGTACCATTATCCTAATTTATTTTGGAGGTCGATTTGTGCTGGGGCAAACCCTTGCTATTGCTGATCTGGTTGCGTTTTTCCTCTACCTTGAACTGCTCTATCAGCCTGTTCGCGAGCTGAGCGGTGTGTGGGAAAATGTTCAGCAGGCCCTGGCCGGGGCAGAGCGTGTAGCAGAGCTGCTGGAGGAAGCACCGGATATCATAGAAAAGCCAGGGGCGATTGTATTAGAGGGTAGAGCACGGGGAGCGATCGAATTGAAGGGGGTTGGTTTCAGTTATGCCGTCGGGGATACCATCCTGGAAGATGTTAATCTAAATATTGCTCCAGGGACTGTGGTTGCTTTGGTAGGGCCAACTGGTGTTGGAAAAACCACCCTGGCAAATCTCATCCCGAGGTTCTACGATGTGTCTCAAGGATCGATCACCCTGGATGGACATGACATCCGGGACCTTACTATTAAGAGCATCCGCCAGCAGATCAGCATTGTCCTCCAGGATATTTTCCTTTTCCACGGCACCGCCCGCGAAAACATCCTCTTTGGCCGCGCCGATGCTACGGCAGAAGAAATGGTCCGCGCCGCAAAGATTGCCAATGCGCACGATTTTATCTCCCAGCTGCCTGATGGTTATGACACAATGATCGGAGAGCGGGGTGTCAGGTTATCTGGAGGACAAAAACAGCGTTTGGCGATTGCCCGAGCGGTCCTTAAAGATGCCCCGATCCTGATCCTGGATGAAGCAACATCTTCTGTGGATACCGAAACCGAGCTGCTGATCCAGCAGGCCCTGGAGAAGTTAATGATCGGAAAAACAGTCCTCATTGTTGCCCATCGTTTATCCACCATCCGGAGTGCAGACCTGATCGTTGTTCTGGAGGGCAGAGGAATCGTCGAGATGGGAACCCATGAAGAATTATTAGCCTTGAATGGCCTCTACCGACGGTTAAATGACGTTCAGGTTGATAATGCGCCGCTTTGGTATGAGTTGAGGGAAAATCGCCAACACTTAAACAGCTGAGATTTTCCCTCTTTCTGTCAATCCACAGCTGCGAAACCTGCCGGGACCATTTCGCAGCTGGAGGGTACTTGTGCTAATCACAGGTACCCTTTTTCGTTAAGATTTCCAGGGAAAATAATGTAGATGAAGTTCGGTAAGTTGTAAGTCGATTACTGTATGGGTGGATCGGGATTATTCACCTGGTTTATGAAACTGCCCGGGTCGATTATTTTCCAGCATGCGATTTAAGATTTAGGTATCCGCCTGAGGAAAGACTTTTCAATGATCTCTAAAAAACCAGCTGAAACAATTTCTTCCAATTCAGTTGAAGACCAACCCTGAAAACATTAAAAAAGGGCGACGTGGCGCGCCGCCCTTCTAACTGCCATCATTATCAAATTACTTCTTATGATTTACCAATCACCAGAATTACCGTCTCACAATTCCCTGCTGCCAGGCGTAGACGGCTGCCTGAGTGCGATCAGCCAGATGAAGCTTGCTGAGGATGTTGCTGACATGTCCTTTCACAGTGTTGACCGAGATCACCAGGCTCTCAGCGATTTCGCTGTTGGATTGTCCTTTAGCGATCAGTTTTAACACTTCCATTTCCCTTTCCGTTAGTTCGGTATAGGGGTTAAGTTCCTGGTGGTTGGCACCGTGAAGTTCCTGAATAACCCGGGAGGCGACTCTGGGATGCAGAGTGGCTTCCCCCTGGGATGCACGGCGGAGAGCGTCGGCAAGTTCATCCATTTTTACATCCTTGAGAATATAAGATATGGCCCCGGCTTGTAAAGCCGGAAATATGTATTCATCCTGGTGGTAAGATGTCAGAACCACTATTTTTGTTCGGGGGCTGACTGCTTTTACCTGGCGTGTGGCTTCCACACCGTCCATCTTAGCCATTACCAGGTCCATCAAAACCACATCAGGGACATGTTTTATTGCCAGGTTAACAGCTTCAGTTCCGGACTTGGCTTCTCCGACCACTTCAAAATCCGGCTGCGATGCAAGAAAAGCACTGACACCGCTCCGGACAACCTCGTGGTCATCTACCAGTAAAACTGTGATTGGAATGGACATATTGTTTCCTCCTCTCAGGGGAGAGAATTAATGGGTGCCTTGAAGATTAATTGTGTTCCTGTACCTGGCTGGCTGATTATCTGCATAGTTCCGTTGATCAGGTCGATCCGTTCCTGGATGGATTTCAGACCGATGCCGTAAGATTGCTCGGCGGGTTGGAAACCTATCCCGTCATCCTGAATAGAGACCATGATATCAGTTCGACTGTAAGTGATGTGAATTTCAACACCCTTTGCGAAACTGTGGCGGGCAATATTAGATAGCGCGCCTTGCAAGATCCTGTAAAGGGTTTGTTCGATTTCCAATGAGATGGTTCTTTCTCCCTTGATGCGGACCAGAATAGGTATACCCAACATGTTTTCGGTCTCTGTGGCTAACTGACGGGTTGCCTTGACTAACCCTTCCCCTTTCAGGGCAGCTGGTCGGAGCTCATGGATCAGGTCTGTTAATTCTCTGCGAACATCGTCCACAAGTCTTTCAGCTTCAGTAAGATTGGATTCCGCGCTGTCTGGATCCCTTTTATAAAGAGAATGGGCAGCAGCTAATTGGGCTGAGGCGGCAAATGCCTGCTGTTTAACGCTGTCATGCAGCTCCCTGGCCAGGCGGTTGCGTTCTTCCATAATGGTTATTTCTTGCCTCTCATCCAGGAGGTTATCCATTTGTACTGCCATATTATTCAGGGTATGGCCAAGTTCTGCCAGCTCATCCCTGTTGTGATCATCCACCAGTACGGTGAAATTTCCCTGGCTCCAGGCCCGGGCGGAGGTAGTCACCCTGTCAAGTCGGGAAGTCAGAAATTTTGCAGTCAGGAAACCAAAGATAATACCAAACAACCCGGCCAGTCCGGTTGTAAATAACAGTACTACCAGGATCTGGCGAGATATTTGTTTCCATTGAAGAATTTCCGTTATCCTGGATTTATGCTGAAAGGCCAGGAAGCCAACAGTCTTAAGAGGGTTTTGCTCATCCGGGATCGGGACCACACCGATGATGACATTTTCGCCGTTTCTCTGGACCAGAGTATCATAATTCCTGGATCCGTAGAGGGCCTGCTGAAGAGGTCCTGCCAATCCAGGAATCAATTCCGGGTCGAAAGTTTCCCCGGGTTCTATGCCTTTTACCAGGTTGTGCGGAATGGAAGCGATCAGGTTTCCATTGGTGCTCAGATACACAATGGACAGGATATTGGTATTACTGGCATTAATGATGAAATTTCCGATCTCGATGGGTTTAATATCAACTACTGTGGTGGAGAAACCGCCCAGAAATTGGGCTAAACCCTGGGTGTCCGATGGAGAAGCAGAGAGAAACCGACTACCTACCGAAATGTACTCGCCCAGTTTGATGTCCAGTCGGTTGATGCCAAGTTTTTCAGCCAGGCGCCGGTCATCAAAGTTCACAACTTCTGCAATTGAGAGTTCTTGGATGATCTCCTCTTTAGAGACCCTGGCTTCTGTCACAACCCAGACAGATAGGCCCATAATACCGATGATCTCGGCCATCAGCAATGCAAAGATGGTCACGCCGAAGTAACTGAAAGTCAATCTCCAGCGAAGTCGACTGAATTGATCCAAAAAAGTTGACCAGAACTTTACCATAGCAGTACTATACGCCAGTCACTGAGGAGTGGCAAGATAGGATATATCGTGAACATATCATAGCAAAACAGTGAAATCCAGACAATCTCAGCAGGTGTTGTCTTAACCCCTCCTTGGGGATGGTGAAAAAATCATCCATTAGGGGCTATAAAAAGGAACAGGTTTTGATTATTATTCATACCAGAAAAGTAACTACTCATTCTTTTCTTCTTCTTCCTTAAATGAGATGGGCTGAGGTCAGATCAGTCCATCTCATTTTTATTAGCTGATCCCTTTCCAGGAAAGAGTATTCCAATCACCCATCAGATGAGCTTCCAAAAGGTTGTTAAAAGATTATCCTTTAACGGGATTTGCCTTTACCGTTAATAGATTACTATCAGGAGAGGTAATAAAATCACCCCGGCGGCAACCGGGGTGAAACTTAGAGAAGCAATCAGTTCTGGGCAGAACATTTTGGCTTCTTGTATTTAAGTATACACGCTTTCTGTGTGAAAGAGAACTGTTTTTATTGCTGATTGGAATTTTAAGACCAGGTAGGTTCCCAATTGCCAAATAACTTAGGAGGTGCTTATCCAACCATACTAAACAAGAAAATCATATGTGTTTCTCTTGAATGTATCGCTAAGAGGAGAAAAACAAGATGCAAGTAAAATATCTGACTTTGGTATTAATCGTTTTTTGTTCCAGGTAGTCTGTAATTTGAGTCAACGTCCTGGATAAATATCATGAATCGATTCTTAGAGCCATAATCGACTACCTATATACCAGATACTGCCTACAGAGTTGTTATTAATATGTCTAAACCTTCCCTGTGGCTTAAGGGTTCTGTTAGGAGGCCTTGATTGTATTTTTAATGTGATGGGGATTTAGTATAATAATATTGTTCCAAATTCATACCGGATGAATTGTATGATGAACTAATCCTTTTCTTGCGACCGGGGGAATTTGGAGGACATGTTAGAATAAACATAACTTGTACAACAGGAATTTCATCGGTTTTATTTGTTAAGAAACAGATATCCTCGTGTGAAAGGAAAATGCCCATGAGGATTTTCTGCTGTGCAAGTTGAATATTAGTGAATAATTAGGGAGATAACCAGGTGGTCCAGTATTCAATTTTATTTGCAGATGGAGATCCAGTTGCCACCCAGTATTTTTCTGGAACACTCAGGGCAAATGGATTTAATGCTGCAAGCACAACCTCTGGTTTGGAAGCCCTGGGGCTGTATAAAAGTGGATCTCCTGACCTCGTTGTCGCTGACCTGGTATTGGCGGAAATGGATGGAATAACTCTGCTGGAAGAGTTGAAGAAATATGACCCGGCCGCCAGGGTAATAATCACTACAGACAATGCCGATAAGAACATGATCACCCGCGCTTTTCGCATGGGTGTGCTTGATGTTCTTGAAAAACCTTTCAATCCTGAATTTCTGATATCCAAGATCAGAGATTTGCTGGCGCGGGAAGATCGAGCGCTGGAAGGAAATTTACAGATGATGAGTTTGGCCAGCATCATCCAGATCAACTGTGAGGAACGTAATCAGGCTCAATTAATCCTTAATCACCTGGGAAAGGAAGGGACCATTTACTTTAAGGATGGGGAAATGGTCCATGCAGAAGCAGGTGATTTGATTGGAGATGAAGCAATCTATTCCCTTTTGATCTGGGAAGAAGGGACCTTCAAGTTGAAGATGGGCGTAGAACCGGAATCGATAACCATTAATAAAAATTGGTCCGGACTGCTGCTGGAAGGCATGAGAAGGATCGATGAGTCAACAGCTGACTGGAGCCCGGATTGGGAAGACGAGAACCCCCCGGATGAAGAAGGGCAGGATAATAAGCTTCATGAAAAGATCGTAAAAACAATCATTGCAAATCGCGATGTGACCAGCGTAGTAATTTATTCAAAGACTGGCACATTAATTGTCCAAGAAAATAGCAATGACCCGGAAGGTGATATCTCCTTGGGCGAGATGCTGAAGGAGAAAGCTGAGAGTATTGGCGGTTATCTTGAGGGCGGGGACCTGGTGCGGATTGAATTAGCAGGATCAGATAAACGGATATATTTTCAGCAGCAGGATGATGATTTGCTTCTTTTATCTCTGACAAAACGATCTTCGACTGAGACGATTTATAAGTCAGTGCAAACAATATATCAGCGCTACAAATCAGCCTGACCACGGAGGTCAAGATGATATTTCCCAAGAGAGATTCAGTCTATCAAAATCTGAACACATCTTTTACAAATTTTGGAGAATTACTGGTTGATTTAAAAGAGAATAACTTCACCGGTGTTGTCCAGGTCAGCTATTGGGAATATGAAGGCATTTTATTGCTCGACAATGGGAATATCATTAATGCCATCGAGGAAAGTTCAGGGCAAATAATTACCGGACAGAACGCAGTCAAGAATGTCACCGACAAAGCCAAGGAGAAGGACGGAGCGATCAGTGTCTTTTCCCAGAAAGACGATATGATCACCTTGTTGGCTAGTGTGGCGAATAGTGAACTTATTTATGAGAATCTTAGTACTGAATTTACCAGCCTCAAAGCATTGATTTCAAAACTTCAAAATGAGGAACATACTGGTTATATAGAAGTTGCCTATGAAGGTAAGCAGCAGGCCGGATATATTTTTCTGTTGGCCGGTGATGTGATCGAATCGCTCCTGGCAGCTCGGGGTGATGAAATATCAGGCATAGATGTATTACCAAGGATTATTGAGTTAGCTTCCACATCGGGGGCGACTTTCTGTGTGTATAAAGCTGCTGTTGAAGAAGCATTGTCTGAAAGTGAGATCATCAAAGTCAGTTTTGATTTGCCACAATTACTGGAGGTCTGGAGTGTTGTGATCAGTGCAGTAGAATCCGCGACTGATGTACTATTGGGAAAGAATACTTTCATAAATACTTTTAAAGATACTTTAATTGAAAAAGCGGATGAATATCCATTTTTGGATCCATTCGCGGCAAAATTCCAGTACCAGGATGGCGTTGTTACTTTCAAAGGTGAGATCAAGAAGAATTTCAGCCAGGGGCTTGGAGTTGGTCTTTGGGGAACAGTAGAAGCATTGGCAGAACGAGCTGCTCTGGAAGGCAAGGATCTGTTTGGTCCTCTTCGAGAAGCCCTGGATCCTGTCAAACAGGAATATCAAAGCAAACTTGATCGGTTTAATTTTAGTGCAATCATACCGGAATTGTTTTAGTACTTAAAATATTATGAAAAACGGATTATTAGAAATCAACGAACTTGTAGGCGTGTGGGGTAGTATTTTATGTACAAACCAGGGTGAATTAATAGAAAGTTTACCACCTACAGGATTTACCAATCAAACTCTGGAGGATATTTCAAGATATGCAATTGAACTATTATCCTCAGCTGAGAAGTCAATTACAGGCTTGAGGGAAGCAGTAATCCATTATTCGGAAAGGAAAGTATTTCTCATTGATATTGAGCAAGCTATTTTGATTGAGTTCTGCACACCGAGTGTGGATATATCTATGCTGCGAATGACGATTAACGTAATAACTACCCGTTGGCATTCTGATATGAAGATTCAAAAGAAGTTAAAAGCAGCTGGTATGAATTGATTGTAGAGTAAAATTTGCATATCAGCCTGGCCTGAATATGTGATCAAATTTGTTTTTTGAGGAGTACTACTATGGTTGAAGTATTAAGGGGAAACCTTGCCCAACTTTCTTTGTTGGATATATTAAAAATGTTAAGTACCGGAAAACGAAGTGGGAGGCTGGATATCCATCAGGGGGTGAAAACCGGAGAGATATATCTGCAGTATGGAACTCTGATCCACGCTGTGAGTGGTACACATCTGGGGGAAAATGTTGTATATACATTAATGGGTTGGTTGGAAGGGGATTTCAGTTTTACTCCTGATATCGAGGCTCCTGAACAATCCATCCACGTGTCCACAGAACAGATCTTATTGGAAGCAGCCAGACAGGCTGACCAGTGGCGAGACATCAAAGAAGTTCTCTCCTCTACAGATGCCGTGTTTAATATCTCAGCTTCCGGATCAACCAATACTGTCAGCCTGAAACCGATCGAGTGGAAAGTATTAGCCCAGGTCAATGGCCAGCGCTCGGTGATTGAAATAGCTGAACTTCTGGAGCTGCATGAGTTTGATGTTGCTAAAATCATCTATGGTTTAACAACAGCCGGACTGCTTCATGAAGAGACTGGAACGAAAAATGCCTTTCGAGAAATTGTTGATGAATCGTTTTTTGAACAATTGATGGTGAATTTTACCGAAGTGATGGGACCTATTGGGCCAGTTATTATTGAAGAGGAAATCAGGTTGCTGGGAGAGGATAGGGAAGCATTTCCCCAGAACAAAGCTGCTGAATTAGTTGAGAGAATAAGTCTGGAGATCAGTGACAGTGCCAAGCGGGCTCAATTCCAGAAACAGATGGTTGCTGTATTGAGGGGTTAATCGGAAGGAGGAATATCAATGGAACTTAAGAATATTCGCAAATTTATGATTGTATTTGGAACCGTTGTAATGGTATTGGTAGTGACTGCTTTTTTCAGTGCTGCGAACTTGAACCGCTCAACTCAATTATCAATTGACCTGATCGGTTTGCAGGAAGTCAACCAGGCATCCAATAACATAGTGACCGCCCTGGATGAGGAGAGAATATCCATTGGTCAATACCAGCTTTCGGGTTCCGAAGACATGTTAGACAGGCTTGATATTGCCCAGGCTAATTATGATAAAAACTGGAATGTAATTGTGGAAAACCTGGGAAATGAACAGGCTCAATCAATCGCCGATATTGAATCCACCCGAGCAACCTATAAGGCCATGCTGGATGATTTGATTTCAAAATATCAAGCCGATCCAGATAACAACCAATCCGGAGAAATCTTACGGGATGCAATTAACTATTATCTCCAATATGTAAATCCCGGGTTTACCAGCCTGATTGAACCTGAGATTGAGGAATTAGCCCGGTTGACTGAAATTGAAAGAGCCAATGTGCAGAGAAACTCCTTTGTCGCTCAAACAGTTTTGGTTCTCAGCGTTCTGGTTGGTATTGCAAGTATTGCTGTAGTTGTGAGCGCAATGGTATTCAGTACACGATTAATGAATTCCATGACGTCAATTATCGATGCCACCAATGCCATCAGCCGAGGTGACCTTGATGTTCCGATTGAGGTTAACCAAAAAGGCGAAATTGGTGAACTTGCAAAAGCAATTGACCGAATGAGAACAAGTCTTAAAGCTGCAATTGAGAGGCTCAGGCGCTAAGCTGATATCCCGTTGAAGAAAAAGAATTAGCTGATACGGCATAAAATAACTTCATAATCGAAATTATTGGCGTATTGGCAGGGAAGAGAGGAACAACAATATGAATCAAGGATTATATGTGCCCGAAGAGCTGTTGAATCAGATCGAGTATATTCTGACCCATCTGGCTGAAAAAGCTCATACGGACAGCATTGTTTTGGCAGATATCAGCGGCCAGGTCATATCAATCAATGGCATTATGGACGAGGGCACACCAGATGTAGTGGCGGCTCTTGCGGCTGGTGATGTGGCCGCTATGGCGGAATTATCCAAACGCATAGGTGAGAGTGATCCCCATGGATCGTTTTTCCATGAAGGTGAATCGAAGAGCATCTACCTGCACAACATCGCAGGAAGTTTTATACTGATCGTCATCTACAGAGCAGAGACACCCATTGGGTTGGTCCGCCTGTTTGCCAAACGTGCAGTGGAACAGCTGCTGCCGATCACAAAGGAATTCGAAGAGATCGTCGGACCACCCTCTTCTTTTAATGCAGATGATTTTAGTAAAGGTATCACCCAGGAGCTAGAGGAAACTTTCCCGGAAGACTGAGAAAATACTTTTAAAAGTATGTTTATAAATTGGAAATTACGAGAAATTAATCTTAAGATCGTATATTACGGTCCCTCATTGAGTGGAAAAACCTCTTCGCTGGAATACATCCATTCCCGGACCCATCCAGATCGCAGAGGTGAGTTGATCTCACTTAAAACACGGGAAGATCGCACTCTGTATTTTGATTATATGCAGTTTCAAATGGGTGAGATCAGTGGACTGAAACCACGATTTAATATTTACACGGTACCTGGTCAGATTTATTATCGGGGCACTCGCAAGCTGGTTTTAAAAGGCGTTGATGGAATAGTCTTTGTGGCTGATTCACAGATCAACCGCCTAGAAGAAAATGTGGATGCTATCAAAGACCTTAATGAGGACCTGAAGGAATTGGGTTTTGATCCAGGCGATATCCCGCTGGTCCTGCAGTGCAACAAACGGGACCTGCCAGAAATTATGCCGATCTATTCCCTGAAGGAACATTTAGGCTTGAACGGAATCCCGACTTATGAAAGTGTTGCAGTTGATGGCGTGGGAGTCCTCGATGGTCTGAAATCGATTGTAAACAGCGTGGTAATAAAAGCTAGAGGAAAAATTAATCCAAGTCCTGTCTAGGAGACCTAAGTGACTGAAAAAGTGCCCCCAAAAGAGGGAAAAGCACCACTTACGTTTGATAAGATCTTGCAGGAGATGAATACTGATGGGGATTTTATTCGCTCAGTGCTGGCGACTTCTGATGGCTTTTCAATCGCTTCAGCACCAACCACCCCGGACCACGAATTAGCCAGCGCCATGATCGCATTGCTGCAGCAGGCCAGCGTGGAAACCCAGGATAACCTGGGGCTTGCCCCTATTGATGAAGTAACCATCAGAACAAATGAACACAGCTACCTGGTATGCCGGATAATCCCTTCCGGAAATGAAAATTTATCGTTATGTGTTATCGTCCCCCCGGGACGAGCCTACCGCCGGGCAACCAACCGCGCTGTGAGAAAGATCCGGCAAATCATCGAAGACTAATATT
>Ga0307419_10001071_pt1 | contig 14223 bp, 12 predicted proteins | sample SalMarWE160230MG_2_FD_202512 | JGI IMG/M metagenome (GOLD analysis project Ga0307419, IMG submission 202512) | Salt marsh sediment microbial communities from the Plum Island Ecosystem LTER, Massachusetts, United States - WE1602-30 | ecosystem: Environmental > Aquatic > Marine > Intertidal zone... | reverse complement strand
TAAAGTAATACAATCAACTTGTGGCTGCCTCTCAATGTTTTAATAGTAAACGCTATTATAAATGAGTGTATTACAAAGACGGTAAATATTATAATAGAAAGATTTGTGTATGTCTCAGGGGGGACAGTTATGAGTAGTGAACCCACATCTATCTCCCCTATACCCGTGAAAGGATCACCAATCCCCATCATTATATTATTCAAATGCTCACTTATAACAAGCGAAACATAAACGGCAAAAGATATGCCAAAAGTAACGCCAGCAAAAAGCGCAGTAGAAGTATTTACAATCGCCATTTTTTTAATACGCAAGTCCCTAATTTTCCTGATATTCTCGGCTATCATTCTTGAAGCCTTACGTGGATTTGCCGCTGCATATGTGGCCTCTCTAAACATTTCACTTGATCTTTGAATATAGTTACTACCGGTATCCACGCCAAACCATTCCCATGAATCATCATCGTTGATCCTTGTTCTCAATCTCCTGTAAAGATTTCTAATGTGTCTTGATAAAACTCCATAATCCTTTTCACTTAGGTAGTATACTGATTCGTTTATCTTTCCCCCCCTCATCGTGGAAATAGAGCCAAGAGATGGTAAAAACCCTAAGAAATTCATCTCTTTTCTCGAAATGTCCCCCTCCTCAGTGAATACTTTGATCCCAGTGATAATTAAAGGAGTAACTGATATAGCAAAAATGATTTCAAATGGAATCATGTCTAAGATGGGGACGGATAACCCATATTTTGCAAAAAATAGGATGGATCCAAGTAATATACACATTAAAACAGATGATTTGAACGTCTTGCCAAGAGATTCCTCCAATTCGCCCTTTTCACCAGTCAGATGCCATATTTCATCTGGAGGAATCATGGATTTTAGGAGGTAAAGCAGCATCCCTTCAGATATTATGAGCAAAAACGATGAAAGATAAACAAATGTGCTCATGCTCTCTGCACCCATTACGAAAGGTAAAACTATTCCAAGAGACATCACAAAAATAATAGCGATAAGCAAGCTTACATATACTTCATTTAAAATCGTTATGTTTTCATTGCTTGTCTCGTACATTGTCTTGTATTCTTGTAGAACAGCTTTTTGCTCTGTTTCTATAAATTCTCTGTGCTCCACACCACTGTTGAGACTCTGTGAAAAACGATCTAAAAAATCCTTGAGTATTTTGCTTGGTGTTCTGGCTGATATAAATTGGAAACTTTTGGCAAGAGGAACACGCCATTGTGTAGAAAGGGCACTAATTTTTTTCATTTCCTCTCCCAAACTACCGTACACTGGTTTGCCACCAAGCATGTTAATTATGTCTCTTAAGGAAAGATCTGAGATGGCTAAGACTCGAAGATGAGTTATAAAAAAATGCATTTTCCCATTGATATCTGCTTCCTTGTTTTTCCAACTTATAAATGGATAAAAAATTCCCAGAAATATTGGAACTATTCCGCCAACGATAAATGTAATGAGATTAAAGTTCAAAGGCACTGGAACAGCTATTTCTAGGATAAAAGGCATTAAAAAAATTAGTACTCCTACTACAATCAATGGAAGTAGGATTGTCTTGTAAAATTTCTTAGGATCTTCAAGAGTCCTGTAGGCAATTTTAAGTTGTTTAATAAAATCTTGTTTTTTCTCTTTATCTTTTTTTTGGGAATTTTTCTTAGATTTTTTCTTTTTCTCTGCCATACTCTTCTCACTATATCGTTATAGGTAATCCTTTCTCGCCTTTTCGATAATACGCCCAAATAAAATTAACTACTTCATAATAATCCATTATGTTCTCTTCAACCATTCTTTCAAGGATGTGTTTTCTAAGATCATATTCGTCATAAATCTCAGCTGGATCTGAATACCCGGCATTACGTGCTATCTTCTCCTCTAAAATAAAACTGTTTCTGTTTGCCTTGAAAATATGTTCGTCATCTATGGCATTCCATTCAAAAGCAGTTCTTGACATTATACCATCTACTGCCCTGTTATATCCCTCAATCTCATCTATGGAGACGACTCTTCGCATTGATTTTCCATTTCGCTCTGTAAGTAGCTGTATCACCACAAAGTCAAGGTTGTCCATAAATGTTTTTGGTACATTAATCGGGTCTCCAGTAAATCTCTGTATAACCTTTGTGACATTACCTGCGTGAAATGTTGTCATACATGGGTGTCCTGTCTGCATAGCCTGGAACACGATGTTCCCCTCTGCACCTCTAACTTCCCCAGGTATGATATAATCCGGTCTAGACCTTAATGCAGCCCTTAGAAGATCAAACATGTCCACTTGTCCTTCCTTTGGCCCACTTGTCTTTGTAAGTAACTGTTGCCACACAGTATGCGGCACCTGTAACTCAGGAGTGCCTTCAGTAGTATAAATTTTCTTTTCAGGAGGTATAAAAGGAATTAACGCATTCATTGTAGCTGTTTTACCACATGCTGTCCCTCCACAGAGGAAAAAACTACGGCCATATTGTAAACAAATCCATAGATATGCAGCAATTCCAGAACTGAGAGTTCCCCATTTTATAAGCTGTGCTACACTTATGGGAGTTTCATTAAAACGTCTAATGGTCATGCTTGGTCCTTTTTTACTAATAGCAGAACTGTAGATAATATTCCCTCTGCTTCCGTCTGGCAATACTCCATCGACAATGGGTCGCCCTTCACTTACAGGGACACCCATTTTTTCGCTCAATTTTCGTGTAAATAGAGGCGCATCGTCCTTATTGATTTCAACATTGGTTTTAATCATCTTAAAAATCTTATGGATAAGATGAATTTTCTCTCCGGCTACAATGTGGATATCCTCTAGATACGGATCTCTCATGAAACATTCAATGGGGCCACCGCCTATCATGTTTTTAATTAAAAAATATTCGATGTTGTTTTTCTGGATGGTAGTAGCTTTAACCTTGTCTTTCTTACCAATTTTTCCTTTTTTCCCTTTCTTTTCAGGTTTTATATCACCTGCTCCTTCATCGATCTCAATAATCTCATCTATAAGTTCTTTGAGGATTTCTTTTAGTTCATTATCATCTATGACACTCTTCTTCTCAGGTGCCTTTTTTATTATCAATTTTAGTAACCTGTCGTGTTTTTCCTTTTCCACTTCATCCAACACCGGTTCGATGGCATGGTATTCTATCTCTTCCATGCTTCTTGTTTTATATATGTGTATAAAAACAGAGCCGCGGGTAGAATATACTAAATTAGGCTCAGTCTCTTCTTTCAGATCCATGGGTAACGTCGAATAAAATGCAGGTTCACCCATTTTCTTTTTTACATTCTCAACATATTTTTGCAGGTGTGGGTGTTTTTTAAGGAGCTGTTCTACTTTACCCTCTTCCATTTTTTCCATAATCTATCTCCTGACGTATATATCGATTGCATCTTTTCGTTCTAACTTACAATTCATTTTATGCGTCAGTATGTTCCCCCTTTCCTTAATTACATCACCACGATCTATTTTTCTCCAATTCTCTATATCGATATGGGCAATCCTTTTTCCCCCTCTCGATAATACGTCCAAATAAATTGAACAACCTCGTAATAATCAAATATTTTTTCCTCTACCATTCGTTCAATAATATGTTTTCGCCGGTCAAATTCAGCATAAATCATAGTCGGATCTTCAAATCCCGCCATTTTTGCTATCCTCTGCTCCAAAGTAAAACTGTTTCTATTTGCCTTGAATATATGAGTATCATCGGTGGCATTCCATTGAAATGCTGTACGGGACATTATGCCATCTACCTCTTTATTATATCCCTCTATCTCATCTATGGATAGAACTCGTCTTAATCTTTTTCCCTTTCGTTCTACAGCCATCTGTATTAGTACAACGTCTAGATTATCCATAAACGTCTTAGGTATGTTGATGGGATGTCCAGTAAAACGCTGTATTACTTTTGTGACAGATCCTGCATGAAATGTTGTTACAACTGGATGTCCTGTTTGCATGGCTTGAAATACGACTCTTCCTTCTATCCCTCTAGTCTCTCCCGGAATAATATAATCTGGTCTGGATCTAAGCCCCGCTCTTAAAAGATCTCCTTCATCGACATGCCCCTCTTTAGGTCCCGTTGATCTTGTAAGTAGCTGTTGCCATACAGCATGAGGCACCTGTACCTCAGGCGTATTTTCGACAGAATAGATTTTTTTTTCAGGTGGAATAAAAACAAACATTGCATTTGCCGTAGTTGTTTTACCTGATGCTGTTTCACCACAAACAAATATACTTCTACCATACTGTAGACAAAGCCATAGATATGCAGCGACTCCAGAGCTAAGTGTTCCCCAATTCACAATCTGTGTTATACTAATGGGTGTTTCACTAAATTTTCTGACAGTCATTGTAGGTCCTTTTAGGCTTACATCCTTGCTATGTATGATGTTAACTCTGCTTCCATCAGGTAATGTACCGTCAGCAATAGGTTGTCCATCACTCACTGGACTACCAATCTTCTCGGCGAAATCTTGGGAAAATGTAGAAGCCCATTTTTTATCGATATCTATATTTGTTTCCACCATATCAAAAGTCTTATGGATAAGATGAACATTTTGCCCAGTTATGATATGGATATCTTCAATATTGGGGTCTCTCATAAAAGGCTCAAGAGGGCCACCACCGACAATATTCTTGGTAATATCATATTTAATATTTGCTTTTTCGATGGAAGTAACTCTTACCTTTCCCCCCTTTGATTTTCCTAATTTACCATCGGATTTTTCGTCTACGATAGTAATTTCATCTAAAACCTCTTCGATGGCTTTTCTCAGTTCATTTTGGGTTTTAATATTTATTCTAAGATGGGCTCTTTCATACATGAGCTCAAGGAGCTCATCGCGTTTCTTCTCCTCCGCTTCGTTTAATATGGGCTCAATAGCATGATATAATATATTGTCCATGTCTTCGGTTCGATAGATGTGTATAAAAACAACTTCTTTTGTAAGATAGATTACATTAGGATATTTCTCCCCTTTGACGTCCCCAGTTAACTTACTGTAAAAAATTGGTCTGTCCATTTTCTTCTGAATGCTCTCAAGATATTTCTGAAGATGAGGATTATTTTGCAACAGTTCTTTTTCCTCACTTTTCCCCATCCTTGACATATTTCTGACCTTTCTTTTTTAGAATGCCACGCCACTTGTTTCAATTGCAAGCCCCGTACCAGGTTTGACAGAAAACGTAGTCAAAGGTTCAAACCTATGACGCGCACCGTTAAACTTTTCAAGATAAATGTTATGAACTATACCAATCCCTGGCATAGATTCACGAGTAACCTTAAAATTAATATCACAAATCATTTTAAACGCATTATGAATTTCTGCCGGCCACTCGTTGGGATTACCCGTCACAATTATTATCTTACCCGAACCTGTTAAACGATTAAAAAAACTGGTGAGATCAGCTAAATTGTCCGTGTTTAGACTTTTGTTCAAAAGAGTAGAAAGCGAATCAATGACTATTATTTCAGGGTCAAAAAGTCTTTTTGTTGTCGTCAAACCCTCAAGGAACGTTTCTTTAGGTAGGGTTTCTGCTAACATCACTTCAGTAGAAATAAAAAAAAGCTTACCTCTCATTAAATGGTTCCTAGCATTGTACCCAACGGAGGCCGTCTGTCTAAGAAAACTTTTAATTGTATATTGTGTAGAAATGTAGGAGCAAGTATGTCCATTCACCAAAAAACTGCAGCAAAATCTCTGACAAAAAATACTTTTTCCAGCTCCCTCTTTTCCTTCTATAAATACCAGAGATCCATCTGGTATAGCCTTTCCAAATCTTTGAGCAAAACCATCTTTTTCCCCTTTTCGTTCCAATATTATAGATTTAGAAGACATACGATTTTATCCCATCCTTTTTTTTAAATTTCAAATGCAAATTCATCCTCGATAGCCTGAGGTCCAACAATTCTCAATTTGTGATCTCCTGATGATATCTCGCTAGTAGCAACATATATTTTAGTAACCTCTTCAACTTGTATAGAATTATCTGAAAAATTATAATTCGCAGTAGCAACAATATCTCCATCTACAAATATTTGAAATGTTTCATTTGTTGTTACAATTACTTTTCCACCAGTATTTTTTAGGTAAAATATGTAGTCACTACCCGAAATTGGAATGTTACTAGAATCACTAATAATCTTAAATTCTGTATCCAATTGTTCTTGCAATCTATTTCCCCTATCTGAAAGACTTGTACTGATATCTGTTGTTACAGCCATAAAAACGCCTGAAACAGCGCCAGCTACAATTACAGATGCGATAAAGAATATTGCATGCGTTCCCGTTAAACTAAATCCCACTTTTCATCACTCTTTTATATTTCTCAACCTATTGAATTACATATTCATAGTAATCTGATATGCCATTATTTGTAACAACTTTCAATTTTTTGCTTCCACTACTTATGCCAGTGACATTGAAATATATCTCCTCTTCGGGAAATAAATACGAACTTGAGCAGTTAAATTCTTGACTTTCTCCATTTATCAAAATGTTGAAATGACGGGTTTCTAAGTTAGTGCTGCCCGTGTTTTCCACTGTGATGTTAATATCATAGTTTGCTCCACTGCTGGAGTTGGTGACTCCACTAATGATTATATCGGTTTGAATCTGATCAACATATCTATTCTTCATTTCTTTGTAAGAATCATAAATATCGGTTGTTGTAGGTAGGAGATTCCCAGTCAGAGTCCCTATGGCTACCAATGTTGAAACGCCTATGATAGCGGCAGCAGCTGCTAATGAGAGCCCCATCCCTACACTACCTCCAAATAGTACGAAAGCACTTCAATTCCCCTCTATTTGTTTTAACATGGATCAATTTATGGCTCTAAATTCGCAATAAATGTTTTTATTTCAAATGATAATTATCCAACTTTTTCATCATTCTGGAGATGTCTCCATCTATTCTGTCTAAGAAATGTTTGTCAAATTGCTTTCCCCTGAGTTTCTGTATGAAAAGCAATGATTGAATGTGATCTCTCGCCGGTAAATCAGATGTACCTTTCTTAGCGGTTTCTTCATTCTTTCCTTCTTCAGTTATGCCGCTGGAATAATCAATTAAGCTAATTTTCGCATCTTCAGAAATCCACCCAATATCAACATAGTAATCTAATATTTCTGAAAGATAAGGTCTCTTGCACTTATCAATAAGAAATTGAAGCCATTTCATCAAAACTACAACACCCTCTGGGTCATTAGGAACTTCTGTTAATGGATCCATATCTCTTTGGATGTGCACTTTGATTTTCTCAGGAACTTTAATATCTTCTGTTGTAACAATCTTGGTTGATGGTATTTTTTCTCCATTCATCCCAAACTGCATCTCATTTTCCTTTGTAGTAATGTTACTATATGTGGGTTCATCACCCTTACCTATCGCGTCCTTCTCTACGTTGGTGATTCTCTCCTGTAGTTCTTTTACGGAGTCAACAAGCTTTTTCATATCTGCACTCGGTTCTGTCTTTTTACCCGAAAGTTGTCCTACATCTGGCATTTTATTCTTGTCGCCGTATTGACCAAATTTAACATAGGTGTGCATCACTTCTCTTATTTTACTCGCAAGTAGATCAAGTTCCGCTTTACTGATTTTTACCCGACTCTCTTTTAATTTCTGTTCCAATTTCTCTGCGACTCTCTTAGGAATCACATTTTTGGCAACTAGGGCAGATAGCTCACTTTTAAGCTCAAATTCTTCTGAAACTTTGTTTTTGCTATCTTCCAAACTCTCTTCCATATTTCCCACCTAATTTTAATTTAAACTTTCTATGAACTCGTCTATTATTAAATCAACCTTCTCATCTGCCGTTAGCGCGTTTAGAGATTCCTCTACTATATTGTCTAAATCTATGTCACTTTCAATTAGTTTTTCTGGGACGTTCTTACTATGTTCCTCATCGGCTAACATAGACGTTTGTTCTCGATTCCCCCCTAAATTTACACCCGCTCGCTCAGCGAAAGATTCCAATTCTCCTATTCTTGTCTTTAAAGTCTCAACTTCTCGAGTGAAATTCTCCAGAGCGTCGATTCTCTTTTTTGTGACTTTTGAAAGGCCAACAAAAGGATTCATTTGTTCTGATACAATCTCATACAAACTAACAAGATCATCAAGATCCCTTGTTACAGCGTCCAACTTTTCATTTAAATTGGTTACCCCATCCTGATTTTTTTTGATTTGAAAATCAAAATCTTTTATGCTTCGGAGTACCGCCGAATCCTGTCCAGTGGCTCCATCCGTTGTTGGACTTGGCGCAGCATTCTCTTTTGGTGCCTCCTCTATTTTTTCATCTGATGTCTCAGATTTTTCTGTTTCAACTGCTGTTTCCTCAGATGATCCAAGTTTGATAACTTTTCTTATACTATCTACATCTGCTTTTGTATCTCCAGATTTTTTCCCCTCATCTTTTGGAGTTGATTCGGTTGCAGATTGAGGGGTTTCCTCTCCGTTTACCTCAGATTCGGTTTTGTCAAGATTTTCCTTATCATTGGAGTTTGCCTGTTCTCCAGTTGGCTGCTCCGCTGATTCATCTTCACCTTTACCCATCCTCAATTTCATCCATACCCCTTCCTATATAGCACGTATATAGACTAATTTATATACAATAACTATCTGGTATTTATAATTTTACTTCTATGTGACATACGTTTTTTCCGGTCAGAGTTAAGTAGAGAATAAAACTCACACTGTTTGTGTCATTAAGGGCTAAAATTCAAATAAAAATTGAAAAATTATATCGCCTTATTTTGTAAAACAAAAAGTTTTAAAGTAGTTAGAGAATAGAGAAACATAGTAAATTCAAAGATTTCAGCATATGATTATTTTGCTAAGAGGGAAGATGGTTAAACCTACTGAAAGGTTAGATGTAAGGGAAAACAAAAATTCACGCAGCCGTGAAAGTATTTTAGTGCTGAATGTTGATCAAAATGGAAAAATCCTTCGATTTAACAAGGAATGTGAACGGATATTGGGTATTAGCAAAAAAGAGGTATTAAACAGACAGTTTTTTGATTTTTTGATACCAGAACGCTATTCTAATCAATGGGAAAAAATTTTTGATTACGCACGACAGCATAAACCTCTAAATGACCTTGAACTTCCTATATTAACACAGCATGGGCGAGAGATTATGGTATCATGGAGTGGGTTTCCTACTAATAATGCTGCAGGTTTGTTTGAAAGTATTGGTCTTATAGGTAAATTGGTTCCTCAAAAGGATAACGTTAATGGGTTTTCGAGTGAGCACGTAGAAAAACAAGTAGCTAATAAAGCAGGTGGGGAGCACCTTGCTAAGAAAGACAAGAATAGTAGTAGAGTATTATGTAAGTTTGGAAATAAAAAAGTGGTACTTAAAAAAGACGGTCACACTCGGTCAAAAGATTTTCACGGTGATGTGAAAACAAAAATTCTTTCAAAAAAAGCAAAAAAGCAAAAAAATTTGAAAAAAGATATTCGCAGTAAAAAGGTAAAAGTTGAAACGGAAAAGTTGACGGAGGAGCATAAAGAACCATTGAAGGATTACAATGATGTTAAAAAAACGATTAAAAAATTGGAAATGATAAATGCGGAGCTAGAAAAGGAAAATAAAAAGTTAGGAAAAAATTTATCTATACTACAAACTCGCTTGGTCAATGAGAAAACGAAACAACAAAAACGAGATAAAACATACAATCCCAGGGTGAAAAAAACTGCAATTTTGTTTAACAGGGGAACACATTTTTTGTTTGATTGCATTGGGGGGAGCAGAAAAAAGGAAGAATTTGAGAGAATGATGTATGAGTTGGATGAACGTAAGAATTTGTTGGATGATCTTGAATCTCAGATAGTTGATGATAAAAGGAATCTTGTCGATAGCAGGAGTGAGTTTTGTAAATGGAGAGAGAAACTTGAATTATTGGAAGACGAGATTGAGAGGAGACGGATGGAGGTAGTAGAACAAGAGAAAATGCTTAATGAGCGTGTTACTTCCTCCCTGGCTAGAGGAATCTACAATGAGTCGGCTTCTGAAGTAGACGGTGAGATTTCTTCTGATGTTAGCGGCTCAGATATTGAAACAATAGAACATCATAATGTTCTTGATAAAACTGCTCAATGTGCCGCAATTATTCAAAGAGGTATTTTGAAACAGATCAACGATTCTTTTGCAGAGTTGATTGGTTTTGAAACTGATGAGATTATGAATAAAAGTTTGTTTGATTTTATTGCCCCCGAAGGACTTGCAGGTCTTGAGAAATATTATTTAAATAGATTAAAAGGATGCGATAGTTATACCTATGGGACTGTTTTTTCGACAAAAGATAACGGCAAGATACTGGTAGACGTGAGTATCAAACCGACTACTTATGATGGCAAGAAAGCTGAGATTGCAATTATTAAAGAACTGGAAAATAAATAAAAAAAGAAACCCTCATGATCCATTAGGCCGCCCATGAGGATGCAAATAGGCTAAAAAAACCTATTTACATAGCAAAGGGGAGATTTCACAGTCTCTTTTACGAGAGATTTACAATTCTCTTTGAGAACACTGCGGGTGCGGTCGTATCGTATTGCGCTTTTATCCCTATTTCCGGTGTCAGTGTACCTGATATAGATTGTCTTGGCAACAATCCTCCTTGACCAGGGATGATAGCACTAAGATTTACGATGATGATTATTCGATCTCCGCTGTTCATACCTGAAGTACCCGTGACTGACGAATCCGGATCATGGATTGCAATGACACCAAATGTGGTGCTGGTTGTATTATCCAATATGGTATAACTTGATCCTGATACTACCGGCGTATTGAATACACTTTTGTTGTCTACATTTACATTTTGTATGATTGATTCATCTAATGTGAGAATCGATAGATTGTCAAATAGAGCAGACAAGGTACATAAGCTAAGGCCAATATCCTTTGATCCCGCTCGAGGTCGTACGGTGAGTGCGAGATATTCAATTTTTGTTTTATTTACATTCGTATATCCTGTTATTGACTCTATGGCTACCCCTGCTGAGACTTCTCGAATGGTTGCTGTTCCTACAGTTTTAGCTCTTGATTGCAATGTTTCACTGGTATTGATTAACACGCTTGCTGCAACTGCAGCAATTAAAACCATGGCAATGAACACGATAAGTGTCCCAATTCCAACCATGCCTATATCATCTTTTTTAAGATTTTTAAGAGATTTTTTGTGCTTTCCATAATTCTCTTTAGATTTTGGTTTGATTGCAACTATGGTGTTTATACTTAGACATCCTAATCCTTGTTCGGAGTCGACTATTACAAAACCATCTTTATAGTCTATGTCCTTAAGGGTGCCAGTAATCACGCTGGCTCTATCTTCACCTGGTTCCCTGGTGACGATTTTACAGTATGATCCCTTCAACATTTCCATATACTTTTTTGCCATTTTTTTCACCACCATTTTTTTCCATACATTTCCACGCCAGTTTTAGGCATGGTATCTATTTTCATGCTTACTGTTCTCAAGTAACACTATATAAAGCTTCGCTGGTAGAGAAACAAACTGCAAAAATCATCAAAGAGTCAGAATCATACAAACAAAAAAATCACAATTTGACATTTTTACATGTTTTATACTAAGGGGATGATTTATTCATTGGTGAAAAGTATTTTAGACCGTGCTGCGCCACCTCTTTTTTCGCATATAATGGTATTAATTGTATAATAAGATTTATATATTATCTTCCCCCAAAAATACTACTGGATACAAAAGTGATGAAATGAATAATCGGGGAGGCATAGGTATATCCGCTGCGATATTACTCATTAGTTTCATACTGATATCGATTACAATAGCGTCGATCATAACAGGTGGAACCACGGAAACATCAGAAGAAAATATGGAAGAAATACTGGACGATGTCCTTGATGAAATTTCCACGTATTTACAAATAAAAGATGTGATGGGTAAATATTATTCTACAGGTGGGGAACAAAGAATAGAAAAAGTAGTAATATTAATTAAACCACTAATATCGCAAGAGATAGATATGTCTGAACTAACAATAAAACTATGTGATGGAAACACCGTAAAAATGCTTGGTTATAGCGGAAATGCGGAATTCATTGAGTCAAACTCTCTTTTCGAACATCCGGTGTGGAACAATATCACAGATAGCAATTTTGGGTTTGTTGTTATACATGATAAAGATAGATCAGTAGTGGACTATGATGTTATAAATGATAATACAGATATGGCCTACATGCTAATCAATCTTTCAGAAGAATTCTCTATGTTAAAAGGAGAAACTATTGATGTGACGCTCTTCCCATCAGCTGGAATAAAGAAGACGATAACACTTGATGCACCACTTCCAATGAAAAAATTGGTTAATCTGCAATAGCACTAATTTCAATATGCTATTATTCTTCATCATCAAATTTTTCTGTCTTTATATTGTCATCGACAATATTTGATCCTTTAGAAATCTCGTTAAAACTCCTAATTTTTTCTTGTAAGTTTTCACCTAATAACCTCTGGATCTCGCTTTTGATTTCTAGTTCTCTTTGTCCTGTTTTCACCTGTCTTAATTCTTCACCTTTTTCCAGTAACTCGCTTTTCATTTGTTCAAATTCTGTTTGTAATTGATCAATCATCTTATTTTTATCTGTGAGTGTTGTTTGATTATTTGCTAATTGTTTTTTCATCTCGTTTATTTCAAGATTTCTTTTTTCCAAATCGTTGCCTAATGTCGTAACTCCTTCATTTTTCCTCTCTAAATCTTTTTTTAACCAGTTTAAAGCTGCCCTACCCGCTCTTGCTTCTCTATCTGTTTCCTCTATTTCTCTTTGCAGTATCTCTATTTCTTCATTTTTTGATTCAAGTACTTGACGTATATTTTCCAATTCGTTTTGTGATGGTATCCTTTCGCTATGTCCGTTTTTAAATTCCTGTTTGATTTGTTGCAGTTTCGTCTGTATCTGCTCTTCCCTCTTGTTTAATTCTTGTTCCCATGCATCCATTTTTCTAAATCTATTTTCAGTGCTTTTTTGTAATTGCTGCATCTCCTCTCGCTTATTGTATAAATCGTTGTCAATAAGTTCTAGACCTCTGTTTTTATCTTCCAATTCTTTTTGTAGTTGTGTTATGTTTTCTTCTTTCCTCTTTAAATCCAGATTTTTGCTTTCAAATTCCTCCAGTATTTGATTTAACTTTGTTTGCATTTTTAAAATTTCTTCGCTTATCATAATATTTCTCCCTCACCCCAAGTGCCTTATTTTATGGCTACTTTGTTTTTCTACGTTGAGTGGTCATGGGAATGCGTCACATGAATATTAATCTTTTTTAATTAAACGCCTATTTTCCGGTACGCATACTTTATTTATTAAAAATCTGTTATCTTGTTTCAACAATCGACATGCGATGGTGAGAGAAATAGTGGAATTGGGGCAATTGAATCAAGAAGATTCCTCAGGGTTAAAAACACATGATGAGATATTAGAGTTAATAAAAGAAATTGAATCAATTGAAGATAAATTTAAGTATTTGGAAGTAACGCCCGAGAACCATATTGGAAAAGAGATTGTAAACCAAGAACTTGAACAAACTGAAGCAACTGGAGAATTAACGGGCAAACCTCACATTTCTGCGAATCAAACTACATCTGAATTAAAAGAAATAACTCATCCCGATGAAAGAAAAGATAAAAAACGTAAAATTCGTTTTCCAATTGAAATACACTGGGGGAAAGATGTCAAATGGCCAAAAATTGGGAATTTTTTGAAACGTATAAAAGTAAATCCCAGTGGAATTAATACTCCAGAATTAACTGAATTGCAAAATCAACTCGTGAGTTCTGAAGTTGGACTTAGGTCAGGTAATACTCCAGAATTAACTGAATTGCAAAATCAACTCGTGAGTTCTGAAGTTGGACTTAGGTCAGGTAATACTACATTTACATTAAGGATTGATGACCAAGGCAGGCTTATGGGATATAACATCAAAAAACCTAAATCTAAGGGAGGGCATAGGCGAATTCTGCCATTTGGAAAGGGTACTACTGAAAAATCTGGTGCCAAAGAGGCGGAGGAGCCAGGTATAAAAGGGAAGATCAAAGATCTATTTTCGCGAATTAAGCCAAAACAATCAGGAGAGTCGGGTGGTTCAAAGGTATCAATCTTATTAGGTAAAATCAAAGGTGTTCTCCCCAAAAGATGATTGAGATAGAGTGCAATACGATAAATGTAATGGGCTATGTTAGAACATA
>Ga0307419_10001070_pt1 | contig 14227 bp, 12 predicted proteins | sample SalMarWE160230MG_2_FD_202512 | JGI IMG/M metagenome (GOLD analysis project Ga0307419, IMG submission 202512) | Salt marsh sediment microbial communities from the Plum Island Ecosystem LTER, Massachusetts, United States - WE1602-30 | ecosystem: Environmental > Aquatic > Marine > Intertidal zone... | reverse complement strand
AGCTTGCCGGGATGACGGGAACAGCCGCGACAGAAGCGGAAGAGTTTATGCAGATATACGATTTAGATGTGGTTCAAATACCAACGAATAAACCAGTTAGAAGAATAGACTACGATGATTTAATATATAGAACAAAAAGAGAAAAATACAGCGCGATAGTTTCAAGAATTAAAGAACTTCATAATAAAGGCTTACCTGTACTCGTCGGAACAGTATCCGTCGATGTATCCGAATTGATATCGAGAATGCTCGGGAGGGAAAGCATCCCTCACCAGGTGTTAAACGCGAAACAACATGAAAAAGAATCAAAAATAATATTACACGCGGGCGAAAAAGGACAGGTTACAATCGCAACAAATATGGCAGGTAGAGGTACAGATATAAAGCCGGCAAGAGAGATAATCCAATGCGAAGAATGTGCTGTAGTTACTGAAAAAGGACAAGAAATACCCAAAGAAATTGATATAGATAAATGCAGAGAAGATGTTCCTTGCGGATTTCACGTTATCGGAACAGCAAGACACGAAGCGAGAAGAATAGATAATCAGCTCAGGGGGAGATCCGGACGCCAGGGAGATCCCGGCGCATCCCGTTTCTATATTTCACTCGAAGACGATTTGATGAGAGTATTCGCGACGGAACGAATAGCCAGTGCGATGGATCGAATGGGTGTCGAGGACGGGGATTCCGTTAAACATCCCTTAATTTCCAGGGCGATAGAAAATGCTCAGAGAAGAGTTGAAAGAATGAACTTCGACATTAGAAAAAGACTCTTAGAATACGACGATGTAATGAACAAACAGCGTGAGGTCATCTACGATATCAGAAACGATATTCTAGATGGAGAAAACTTAAGAGATAGGGTAATGGAATGGACAGATGACACACTCGACACGATATTCGATTCCTATCTAACCGCCAGATATCCCGAAGAATGGGATTGGGAAACTCTACAGGCAGATTTAATCGGACTTTTCTTAGTAGATTTCGAGAAAGGAAAAAGCGACATAAAAGAAATTAAGAAAAAAGAATTCGAAGATAATATAAGAAAAATGGTAAAATTTAAATACGATTCGAAAGAAAAAATTGTAGGGCAAGAAATAATGCGGCACTTCGAGAGAATGGTAATATTAAAAGTAATAGACGATGAATGGAGAAATCACTTATACGAATTGGATGCCCTACGGGAAGGTATAAACCTAAGAAGTTTCGCCCAAAAAGATCCGCTTATTGAATACAAAAGAGAATCTTTTGGAATGTTTGAAGAACTACTTTATAACATCGGTAAAAATGCAATTAGATTATTATATAGATTTAGACCCGAAGCTGTAAAGGAACCCGAAGAAGTCGAAGGAGAAGAAGTGAAAGAGCAATTTAAAGGTATCGAAAATGTCCCACAGCAGACTAAAAGAAAAAAAGTACAAACACCTACAGAAAAGATACCTACCGTAGGTAACGCTAAACTTGATAGAAAATTCAATGAGGAGGTTACCAAATTGAAAAAAGAAGGAAAAAAAATAAAGGATATCGGAAGAAATGATAAATGTCCCTGTGGAAGTGAAAAAAAGTTTAAAAAGTGCCATGGAAAGTGGTTGACATGATAGATAAACAAAAAATCTGGAAAGAGGTAAGGTCCTGGTTAATAGCTATAGGCATAATACTTTTCCTACGGGGTTTCATAGTTCAGACATTCCATGTGCCAACCGGTTCCATGAAAGATACGATTTCAATAGGTGATTTTTTAATCGTAAATAGGCTTAAATACGGAATAAAATTACCTTTTACCGACAAATATTTACTCAGAATAAAAGAACCTAAAAGAGGCGAAATAATCGTATTCCGCTATCCCCTGGGAGAGAAAGGTTTATTCAAAGATACAAATTTTGTAAAAAGATGTATGGGTATAGCCGGAGATACTATTTATATTAAACATAAAGAAGTTTTTATAAACGGAGAAAATATTAACGTGGATTATACTTCACACAGAGATTCGAGAGAATATCCTCCTCTAAATTTAGGAAAGGAGCAACTACAACATTTATGGCGGAACGGAAAGTTACATAAATATCCTCACATGAGAGATAATTTCGGACCAATAATAGTACCGGAAGGTCATGTATTCGCAATGGGTGATAACAGAGACGAATCCGACGATTCAAGATTCTGGGGGCCGGTACCAATCGACAACATATCCGGAACACCTTTACTAATTTACTGGTCATGGAAACCTGAAGTCTCTATAATGGCTTTTTTCAAAAAAGTACGTTGGAAAAGAATAGGAAAAATGCTCACTAAAGACCACTCATTTTAAACAAATGTTAAAGATGGTGAAAAATGAGAAAAAGCATTCTTTTTTTTAATTGCCGTGAACTTTTTTACAACGCCAAAGCACCTTTTAATTGTTGAGGTTTAAAGGAGGCTTAATGAAAAAAAGCATAAAGATTCTTCTCTGGATTAGCGGAACACTAACTTTATATACATCAATTTTCATTTTTTTTGGAACAAGTATAAAACTACCTCATATCGTTCCATACGCTATCATTATGTGTTTTTTATGTGATGGCTTTCCTCGTTCCTTAAATTTACTGTCTTTCTTTACACTTTTTTTATTTACTCCGGTATTAACAGCTACCGATTTTCTTTGCGCTTATTATATAGATAGAAATAATAAAACCGCTGAAAGAATAGCCGCTTATCGTTCATTAATTACATGTCTATTAGGAGTATTTCCTATTCTTACCGGATTTCTCGTTTTTAAACCACTTAATATAACATCAAAAACAATAATTATTGAAGGGGCCTTCTATTTCCTCTTTTACGGAACTCTCTACTCTATTTTAATGATAAGTGAAAAGAGAACCAAATAATCAATAATACCAGAGCACGCTAATTCTTATATTTCCATTACCCAAATAAAAATCATACGGACCAGTTGCATCCTCAGGAAGTTCCTCGCCAAAAGAAGTAACAGCATACGAAGATAAGGCGCTTAAATCGATAGAAAAATAATCACTGATAAAATGCTCTATCCCAAACCCAAAAGAAAGACCAAAAATTGTATTAGCCCTCGTAGTAGGAGGATTATCCACGTCTAACCCTAAACCGCCTTTAAAATAAACATTAGTCTTTTCATGCCCTTTCATAATATAATCAATCAATACAGAAACCCCATACTCCGTATAAGCACCACCATATAAACCTGTTTTTTCCGCACTTAAATATAATTCAGGTTCAAGAACCCAATTAGAACCCATACCTATCTTCGTTACATATGTATTAGGATTGAGTAAAGAAGCACCATTACTCCATCCTATACCCATACCCAAATTTCCTTCCATAGATTTCGCGAAAGATGAGAGTGAAACCAATACAGCTACAACAAGTAAAAATCTTTTCATGAAAACCTCCTGTTTTTTATATTGTATGAACTTTTTCGTATAATGTCAAGGTAAAAATACAGGAAAGAAGATGTAGTTAATATAACCGTTAGCTTTTACTTTGTGAAGAATCTCCAGATATACCGATGTTAAGGGGGTGTTTCTCCTCTCCTAAAAGATGCAAAGTTTGTGTCGGAAACGCAAAATCGATACCTTCAGAATTAAACCGGCTTAGAATCTCAAGATTAACTTTCTCGCTGAATCTCATAAAATCCCAATAATCTGGCGGGTGGTACCAATATATAACAATAATATTAAGTGAAGAGCTGTTAAATTCATTAAAGAAAACTCTCGGGGGAAAATCGTTATTCATACCCTCATGGTCTTTTAGTATGCCCTTGATTATTTCCAGCGCTCTCTCGACTTTCTTGGGTGGTGTGTCGTAAGTAATAGTTATATTAAAAAGTCTTCTTATATAAGGTCTCTTTCCAATGTTGCGAACAGTCATCCTCGCCAATTCGCCATTTGGAACCGTAACCAGATGACCATCCAACGTCCGTATACGAGTAGAACGTAAACCCACATCCTCAATATTTCCATCTTCACCGTCAACAACAACTCTCTCCCCTATTTGAAATGGCTTATCAGTAAAAAGGGCAAGAGACCCAAAAAAATTCTTCAATGTATCCTGAGCTGCCAGAGCAAAAGCCAATCCGCCAATCCCAAGACCCGCAATTATAGAGGTCAATGGCTTGTCAACAAGGATAGTCGCCATCTGTAAAAGTATAAGGATAATAATCGTGATTTTCAGCATTCTGCTTACCAAAAAAGCCAGCATATCACTAACGGAACTTTCCTGGTCAGACGCAAGATCACGCATTCGGCTATCCAGAACATCGACCATAGCATAGCCCAAACGCCCAATTGCAATTACAAATAAAACGGCTATGGCAGTATGCAATGCACCTGCAATTGATTCACTTATTGACAAAGAAATTATGCCAATCTTTAAACCTATAATAAAACAAAAAAACAAAATGGATCGAACTATGCCCTTAATTGTAATACTAATCAGTTTCCTTCCCTTCCTATCAATTCTTCCAGCACTTTTACTCAGTAAAAACCGAGCAATCCAACCTAAAGTCAGAAAAGCAATAACTGTAATAAATAAAATCATATATTGCCAGATAGTATTTCCTAAGATCGACTTTGTTATTAAAAATTCCCATATTCTCATTGTTTCCTCTCCTAAAAACTATTTTATTAATACACTTTTCATATTACGAGAAACACCAGCGAATTCAAGACGAAAGAAATATATCCCATTGGGGAGTGAACTTCCGTTAAAGTCAAATTCATAATATCTGCCATCGAAATATCCGTCTAAAATTGTTTCTACTTTCTGTCCAAGATTATTATATACGCTCAGGTTAACATTCCCAGAAAGAGGGATATGAAATCTAATATGTGTGATAGAATTAAAGGGATTCGGATAATTCTGCTCAATTGTAAAATTGTCAAGTATATCAAAATCACCGGAATAGGCATCGATGATTTCGGCCAAAGCCTTACGCGCGGCTTCCCAAATATCGGGATCCGTAGACCAGCTAATATCGGTTCGCAGCCACGTAGGATCCCACTCCTCAGCGCAACCATATTCCCAGAACACTTTAGGAATAATCGAATCGATTATAGAATAGGTTGCTTCAGGATCAACACTCTCAGCCATAGCAAGATAATCCACATCCTGAATCCCTCTGCGCCAGTGTTTCATACGCAAACTTGCAATAGGACCCGGAAGGTCATAACTTTCTGAAGGAAACAGTTGATCGGTTCCCGGATAAATCATAACACCATCCCCATTACTATAACCCCAACCTCGCTCCCCATATACCGGATCATCTTCGCTGTAATTTCCAAATGTTTGAGCATTTTGAAACACATTGGTCTCGCCCATACCTCCCTGGTAATTATCGTAATATGTCGATTGCCAGAAAAACCATCGACTAATTCCTTTTTTATACTGGGCCCAGGGCAATACACGCAAAGCGACACCATCATCTTCTGTGGAAAACGATCCCCCGGCAGGTCTGTGCCCATTGTAAAAATAGATTTTTTTACCCGGCGTAGCCAGCATCTTTCCAACCACTTCATCCCAAATTCTCGTCACACCAAAACCAAAAGTAGTACCGGAAATATCTATTAAATCCGAATAATACTCATCTACTTTTAATAAATTTATTGTAACGAATATCGGTATATTGCTGCCAACACCAGGATTGCTTTTAATCAAAGAGCACCAATCTTCCATCTCCGCGAGCACATCCTCCTCACTCGGCTCATCGATAAGGTATAAGAAATATTCTGTTTCAGGATAATTCTCGGCAAACCAGTTTACATAACTATCCGCATACTCGTATACTTGAGTCGGATTATCGCCCCTTAAGAAACCTACCCAGCGACCGTAGAGTGCTATCGAAAAGATATTATTTCCTGTTCCATAACCCGGTCCGTCATAGCCATACTCCGAAGTAAACAAACTCCCATCCAACGCGGGTAACCAGTAATCATGCGGACGGTAAAGATTACCCCCACTCCCATCTTCATTCCCATCGATTATAGATATCTTATGCCTGTGGGATAACTGCATATGCCGCTGCCTGATCAGTATAGAAAGGCTGTCTTCCGGAGTATTACGATTGGGGTAAGCTATTCCGATATGGCGCTCGTTAATACCCGAATATCCAATGACCATCATGGTTTTCGAATTGGGCATATCGGGTAATTCAAAATCATATACATATAATTCAACGGGAATCGTTATAGTATCAGAAACACCTTCACGAATAACTATATTTCCAGAATAAGTGTTATTCGAAGCCGTTTTAGGAATATAAATATCTACCCATATACTCTGGTTTGCTCCGGCGTTAATCGTAAAATCAGGATGCAGTTCCAGCGGAACAGCTATATCGGGATACATTTTATTATGATCGGGTCTGTCTGTCCAGAGGGTTCCCTCCACGGCATGACCTGTAGAATCACAAGGACGACGCATACGTTCTGGGGCATGACGTTCATCATAATAACTTTCCCACGACATCCTACTCATTCCTTTTATTTCAAGGTAACGAACGTAAAAAAGTTCTATTTCTCTATCGGTCCAGTCAAAAAGACCATCTCCCGACGCATACGTATAATCGATTGTAGAACCGTTACCGTCACTCAACTGATTTAGCGAAACATTTACATTATAGGCATCCGCAAGTGCTGCCTCTAAAATAATATTAAAACCTATCACTTCGTTTCTTGTTCCGAATAAATGTACAGTGTCTCCATCCCAGAGAGAATTCGTAACATCGATTCCGTTGTAAGCGCGAAGCTCATCTTGAGTTACTTTATCTTCACCGTTATTAACCCAAACATTGCTTATGTTTCCCTGGGCTTTTGCTTTTAAATTAGTCAGAATGAGAAATAATAAAACAAAAAGATACAAGAATCTACGCATAACTTCCTCCAAATATTTGTTTATAAAAGATAAAGAATAAATTTAAATAGTCAAGCGCATATATAGTAAAATCCACTTGACTTAAATACACTCTCCCCTATACTTAAAACAATGAAAGAAGAAAAGAAAATTAAACTTTCAAACGTTGAAAAACAAGTTTTAAAACAAACTAACAGAAAACCTATTTATCCCCCTACAGAAAAAATTCCCTGTATAGTCGTGGATAATTTTCCAATACTGGGAAAGATTACCGCCCTGCGTTTCATCGAATGGGTAAAAGAAAATCCCGGCGGGGTTATTTCTTTACCAACGGGAAAAACACCCGAGTTTTTCATAAAATGGGCAAATTATTATTTTAATAACTGGGATAAGAAAGAGGTGAAAGAAGAACTCGAAACTTACGAAATTGATAATAAAATCCGACCAGTAACTAAGAACCTTCGTTTTGTACAGATGGATGAGTTTTACCCGATGTATCCGCAAGAACAAAATAGTTTTTATCAATACATAAATAATTACTATATTAAAAATTTGGGACTAGACAAAAATAAAGCTCTACTAATGGACACCTCGGAAATAGGAATACCAAATACTTCAGAGGCTAAAGAAATATTTTTTGATGAAGGTGTAGACTTGTCGTTACGCAACAGATATCCCCATAATCACAAAGAAGAAATACAGAAAAAGGTAATCCACTCGGTTGATCAGTTTTGCACTAATTACGAAGAAAAAATAAGAGAAATGGGAGGCATCGGTTTTTTCCTGGGAGGAATCGGACCGGACGGGCATATAGCTTTCAATGTCAGAGGTTCCGATTTTTATTCTACTACACGTCTTACCTCAACCAATTACGAAACACAGGCTGCTGCCGCAATAGATCTCGGAGGAATAGAAGCCACATCTAAAAGATGTGTAACTACTATAGGTTTATCCACCATAATTTATAATAAGGATGTTGTAGCAATAATTTTTGCCGCGGGAACAAGCAAATCTAAAATAGCAGCAAACGCCATACAAAAAGAAATGAGTAATCTTTACCCAGCCACAATTCTACAAAAAATACCTAATTCGCGATTTTATATAACAAGAGGCGCAGCCTCCAGACTTATTGAACGAAACTATGAAGAATTAGCCTCTTCTAAAAAACTTATCCCAGAAGATATAGCAAGAGTCATAATAGATTTATCCCTTCAAAGAAAAAAAAGTATAAGCGAACTCAAACAAAAAGACTATAAAGAAAATCGCTTTTCAAAAATAGTCCTGGAAAAAGAATCAGCGAGTTTTAATACAATAAATAAAAAAGTAGAAAAAAAACTTCTCTTCTCGATTGAAGACGGTTTGAAAGAACCGGAAAACCTAGTTTTTCTTCATACCGCACCTCACCATGACGATATATTACTGGGATATCTACCCTATTTCATGCATCTTATCAGAACTCCCAAAAACTCTCATCATTTTGCTTATATGACAAGCGGTTTTGTTTCCGTAACCAATAAGTATATGATAAATTTAATAAAGAAACTATTAAAATATATACAAACTCCTCATTTTGAAGAATTGATAGAAAAAGGTTACTTCGATCCTGATAATAGAGACGGCATGAATAAAGACATTCATTCATACCTGGATGGGATAGCAGGGCAAAACGAGAAAATAAAAAACGGAGCTGAGAGCAGGCGTTTATTGAGAAATATAATAAGAATTTATGAAGAAAAAAATCTGCCGCAGATTAAAAATAGAATTAACGAACTTATAAATTATTTTGAAACTCAATATCCGGGGAAAAAAGACCTCACTCATATACAAAAGTTAAAAGGGTCGATAAGAGAATGGGAAGCAGAACTTCTCTGGAGATACACAGGTTTTACATCTGAATCGGTTCACCATTTGAGACTCGGTTTTTACAAAGGAGAAATGTTTACGGAATCTCCTGAGTTTTATCGTGATGTAAAACCGATCGTAAATTTGCTAAATAATATTAAACCGGATATTGTCACTATAGCTCTCGATCCCGAATCGAGCGGACCGGATACTCATTATAAAGTACTTCAGGCAATCGCGGAAGCTCTTAAAAAGCACAACAACAAAAATATACAAATATGGGGTTATAGGAACGTATGGGAAAATTTCCATCCTTCAGAAATAAATTCGATGGTACCGGTTTCGTTGAACTCTATATCTATTTTAAATAACGCTTTTATGAGTTGTTTTGGGTCTCAAAGAGAAGCATCCTTCCCCTCTTACAAGCATGAAGGACCTTTCTCTGAGCTAAGTCAAAAAATCTGGGTCAAACAATATAGAGACATAAAAGTTTGTCTCGGTCATAATTATTTTTCCCAAAACCCTCACCCTAGGCTCCGAGCCACACACGGAATGCTCTATCTTAAAAAAATAAGTCTCAACGAATTCTACGACCATTCTGTTAAAATAAAAGAATATACAGAAGGCGTTTCCGACAAAGAATTACGCTATCCCGACAAAAATCCAGAGAACAACCGACCAATCGTTCCAAAAAACTAAAAATCTCTACGACTCAGTGGTTTTAAAAATTAACTACTTGACATAAAGCAATATTTATCCTATAAATTTAAAAAAGGGAGGGGAAAAATGAAAAAATTGATTTTAGTTTTATTCTTAATAATGTTTACACTATTTTGCACAGCCAAAGAAAATTCCTCTATACCCGGGGTTGGTCCGGTAAGTCCAGTTAAAAAAGTTCAGGGCAATTTCGAGTTTACAGAGGGCCCCGCATGGGATACGGAGGGTAATTTATACTTTTCAGATGTATCCGCAAATAAAATTTATAAAATGAATAAAAACGGAGAAACTTCAGTGTTTTTCGAACCTTCGGGACATGCCAATGGGCTAATGTTCGAGAGAAAAAACAAACTTCTTGTCTGCCAGATGGATGGACAGCTAATAGCGATAAATACTGAAACAAAGAAAACAACAATTTTATCTGATAAATACGAAGGAAATCGCTTTAATGCGCCTAACGATATTGTAGTTGACGAAAATGGAGGAATATACTTCACAGATCCCAGGTTTAGAGCTCCAAAGCCTTTACCTCAGGGTAAAGAGGCAGTTTACTACAGAAGTACCGATGGTAAAATAACACGACTTCGGGATAACTCAAAAGGACCCAATGGAATAATATTATCACCGGATGAAAAAATGCTCTATGTAATACCCACGATGCAGAAAGATATGCGGGCATATCCCGTTACGTCTCCGGGAGCACTGGGAGAAGGAAGAATTTTTTGTGAACTTACTCAAATGGAAGGGAAAGATAACTCAGGAGGCGACGGAGTAACAATAGACACAAAAGGGAATTTGTATATAGCCTCGGCACTCGGAATTCAGGTATTTAATCCTGAGGGAAAACTCTTAGGGATCATAAAATTTCCGGAGCAACCCGCAAACGTAACATTTGGCGGGCCCGAAATGAAAACGCTCTACGTTACAGCCAGAACTTCGCTCTATTCAGTAGAGATGGAAATTGCGGGACACAGTTTCTTTCATAAGGAATAAGACACAGAAGCAAAGAAGAAAAACTTTATCGTCTTTGCATCTTTTGTTTTTTTTATAAAATAACAATTAAATGGGTGGGGTGTGGCTTTGTGCTCTCTGTGGCTTTGTGTGAGATTAAAAATAATAAAAAGGAGTATCATATGCCTCATGTAATAATTAAAATGTATCCGGGACGCAGCGCGGAACAAAAAAATAAGCTCGCCGAAGCTATTACTAAATCGGTAGTTGATATTGCTAACACAGCGGAAGAACATGTCTCTATTGATATTCAAGAGATAAGCCCCGAAGATTGGGCGGAAACAGTTTACAGACATGAAATTTTAGGTAGACTTGATAAACTTCAGAAAAAGCCCGGATATAATCCATTTACTTAGGTATTAGGTTTTTGGTCTTAGGTTTTAGATAAAAAATAAAACAACACATACGTAGCTCTTGCACTTATCTTTTCCAGTGCTTATAATGCTATCAACATGGGGGGTATATGAAAACAGTTACATTTTGTATAATTTTACTTTCTGCTTTAATAGTATCTTGCGCTACGGGAAAAATAATTAAAGATAATAGAAAAGTTCATTTTAAATCCCTGGCTAACGATTTTGCGGCAGTCGATATGGCGTTATACGATAATAATAAATTTGAATTAAAAACCGCAACACTTGAAATACATAAAAAAAAAGAATTTTTAACGGAACTCGAAGGAAGCTGGATTACCGCGGACAGCAATTACATTCTAATAATTGAAGAACCGGAAAATGAACAACTGATAGAATATTTCTTCAGCGGATGGAAAAACGAAGAAAGCGGATTCGAAAGATTATCAAAAAATAAAGTTAGTTTTCCTGTCGACAGAGAAATTTTGATAATAAATAACGTTAAGTGCCAAAAACAGTAAAACACTATATAAAATTCAGGGATAAAAATCTCTTTAAAAGGAGGTTACCATGTATTTTAAAAAAATAATAACATTCGCAGTGGCAGGCTGTATTCTAATACCGGGCTGCAAACTTTTTGAATCACCAGTGCCTTCGATTCAGGATTTATTAGCCGCACCCGAACAGATTGAAATCGATGGTAGAGAATATATATTAGAAACCTATTTATGGCGTGATTTTATGCCTATCAGCCCGCCTGACGGGAAACCTCTTATTGCTTTAATCTGGGTTACTGCAATCAATTCGCTGGAGTTTTCATCTTCGATTGATGCCAACCGCTTGTGGATAATAAACGATGAACTCCTGTGGGAAACGGGATTCTCGGGTGAAGAGCGTCCAGATAACCCTAACAGGGAGCATCAACTTGAAAAAGTCGCCAGGGAAGGACCTAAATGGGGTCCGCAAATTCAGGTCGAAGTAGTTGTAAGAGTAACTGACGGAGAAAACAATACGTACCTGCTGCGGGCACCTGACCAATGGATCAATCGAACAGATTGATAATACTTCGTATTCGTTAATAAAATATGAAAAGCTCAAATATAAAATATTCAGTAGATGATATAGTTTCAAAATTAAAAAGTAAAGCCAATCCTGACAATTTGGAAGGGATGGCTCGTTACGGCATTAGCACAACTAATAGATTGGGAAACTCTATTCCTTTTTTGCGAAAACTTGCAAAAGAGATTGGCAAGGACCATAAACTTGCCTCGAAATTATGGACAAAAGGGATTGATGAAACAAAAATTTTAGCCTCCATGATTGGGGAAGAAAATAAACTCACCGAAGAACAAGCCGAAAAATGGGTAGCCGATTTTAATTCCTGGGATGTATGCGATCAGGTTTGCATGAACCTTTTCAGAAAACTATCTTTTGTAAAAAAGAAGATCAAAAAATGGTCTGAAAGAGAAGAAGAATTCATCAGGCGAGCGGCATTTTCATTAATCGCCTGTATTGCAGTACACAATAAAAAAATGCCGGATGATGAATTCATAAAATTTTTTCCCATAATAAAACAGGGGTCGGTAGATAAACGCAATTATGTTAAGAAAGCCGTTAGCTGGGCACTAAGAAATATAGGAAAAAAGAATGAAAACTTAAATAAAGAAGTAACAAAATTTGCGAGAGAACTTAAATGTCTGCAATCAAAAACCGCGAAATGGATAGCCCGAGACACGTTGCGGGATATACAAAGAGAACCAGTAAAAAACAGATGGGTAAAATCGAAAAAAATTAATCTTTCAACGGCAACAGTATATCAACCTTAGTTTCCTTTCCGCTTTCGATTTTTATACTGCCACCATGATATTCAACAATTTTACGAGCAATAAACAAACCCAATCCACTTTGTTTCTTATTAGAATAGAAAGGCTCGAAAACTCTTCTTATTTTGTCCCTATCGATTCCCCTACCATTATTGGAAATAATTATTCTTACAACGTTTCCGGCTTTCCTTATAAGAATTCTAACTTTATTCGCATCCGCTTCAACTGCGTTTTTAATAATATTCGAAAAAGCTGTCACTAAAAGGGTACGACTTGCTTCTACTTTTAATTTTGTGACGGATTCCAACTTAATATCCACGGTATTATTCCTGTTATCTACAAGTGATATAGCTTCTCCGATTGTATTGTCTATATCGACAGGATGTTTATCAATTCCGGAAATGATTAATAACTTCAGAGAATCCACAACAAGATTCATTTTCCTGACTTCATCTCCAAGAATCCTACCCTGTCCCCCTTCCATGTCTTCGGCAAGCCTAGAAAGCGTCTTAAGATGTTTCCTTATTTCTTGCGAAAAACCGGAAGACAAAGCCCCTATCTCTTCAATATGACGAGCTTCCCTTTCATCATCAATATCAAAATCTTTAAATCCCATAAATTTATATAAAAGTAAACTTAGTAACACCAAAAGAATAAAGAAAATAAAAATTATTAATGATCGATTTCTAGAAACAACTATTTTGAAGAATTCTCGTGAAAAATCTACTTCAATAATGCCTCCGGAGATTTCTCCTTCAAAATGAAATACCCCATCCCCTTTTCCTTCGACAAGAAGAGAATCCTCATAAAGGGAAATATAAACAAGAGGAAATTTATTTTCGTCTATAACAGAAAGATATACCACATTTGATTCAATATTCAAAGAATCTAAAAAAGTCGAAATATCGCTGCTCTTGCCATAATCCGATTTCAATAATAACAAAACATTATAGCCTTCACCATTTATATTAACAAGATTAAAAGGATTGCCACCTATATTTATTAAAGTTTCACTATCTTCATCTATCAATTTATTATTATATAATTCAATTATCTCTTTTTCCATTGCTGTAAATGCTGTAATTCCACTGAGCAAAGAATCTTCGAAAATCCAAAGACCGTCTAGAGTTTTATCTAACGGGATTTCTTTATTCTCTATATAGTATTTAAGAATATTATACCCCTTGTTTTTCAAACTATCGACTTCGATCTTGTTTCGTTCCGTCTCTCTCTTAAGGTAACTTTCTGCCGCATCAGAAAACAAGTTAAAGCTTTCTCTGTAACCATCTTCGTAAGCCGTTTCGATATAACCATCCGTTATGCTGACAGTAAAAAAAGTCAGTATTATTACAACTATAAATATCGAAGAAATTGCTCCTGTTTTCGATTTCATTACTACAATCTAATAAACTTTCACGGAAAATCAATACATCTTTTTGAACCACAGAGTACCCCGAGAAAAGAAACAACTCACCAAGCTCACAGAGAAAAAATATTTTTTATTGTTTTCTGCATAAACTATCTAATACTTCGCAACTCAAAAGCAAGAACAGAGGGTTGACAAAATAAAAAAAATTATTATATTACTTTATATTGTAAAGTACTTTTAAAAAAGGA
>Ga0307419_10001069_pt1 | contig 14232 bp, 15 predicted proteins | sample SalMarWE160230MG_2_FD_202512 | JGI IMG/M metagenome (GOLD analysis project Ga0307419, IMG submission 202512) | Salt marsh sediment microbial communities from the Plum Island Ecosystem LTER, Massachusetts, United States - WE1602-30 | ecosystem: Environmental > Aquatic > Marine > Intertidal zone... | reverse complement strand
GTGGCCAGCCAGTCCTCGAACGTCGAAGCGTCGGGGAGGCCGAACCCCTCCAGGAACTCGCCGGCCACGAGCTCGGCGGCCGTCTCCGGCGCCGTGGACGCGAGGCGCTCCTCGAGCGCGTCGACGTCGAGCCACACCGCGTCCTCCGAGAGCTCCACCTGACGCGCGTCGCTCTCCAGCAGTCCCTCGCCCCCGTGCCGTCGCAGGACGCGCAGGGCTTCGTTGAGGGAGTGGCGGGCCGCGGACTCCTCGCTGCCGCCCCACAGGAGTCCGACCAGGTGGCTACGGTCGCGGCGTCGCCGCGGCGACCGAGCCAGGTAGATGAGCAGCGCGAGGTTCTTCCGCCACAGGAGCTCGCGGGGCGGGGACTCCCCGTCGACGGTCATCTGCACGGGCCCCAGCGTCCGCAACCGGATCAGCGGGCGCACGAGCGCGCCTCCAGCGCCCGGGCCTCGGCCACGTCCCGCTCGTAGGCCGGGTCGGGTCGGCTCCACATCCTCAGGACCTCGCGGGCGTAGCGGCATGCGCGACGCGGACGGTCCGCCTCGAGCGCGGCCTCCGCGCCGAGCAGGCGGCCCACGGTCCCCAGCGCCCAGTCCACCTCCCCCGCCTGGACGAGCGGGCTCGCGTACGCCACGGCTCCGGGGGCCCCTTCGAAGTCCGAGTTCTCCTGCCAGGTGAGGGACGCGAGGGCCGCGGCGGGGCGGTTCGTGCGTGCCTGCCAGTCGGCCCGGAGCAGGTGGAGCGCCGCCCGGGCGAACGGCGCCTCGAGGTCCGCGGCCGAGTCGTAGGCCAGGACGGGCTCGCTGATCCTGAGTGCGCTGTCCAGGTCCCCCTGCGCGGCCCGGCGGGCCGCGGCAAGCACGAGAGCCAGGCGGCCTCCCACCGAGTCCGTGCCCGGCGAGCCCACGACCGCCGCCCAGCGGTCGCCCACCCGGAGGTCCAGCCGTCCGTAGGCGTCCAGGGCCAGCGCCCAGGCCGCCTGGCGGCGCGGGCTGGACTCGGTCGAGGGCGAGCCGGCGAGCTCTCGGAGCCTGGCGCGGGCCGCCCGGACGTGCTCCTCGGGCACGCCGGGGAACCCGAGGCTGGCGGGCACGACCCGCCACGCGGAGGCCTCGACGCGGCCCCGGTCATCGCCCGAGAGCGCGGCGGCCGAGTCCAGGTGGGCCAGGGCCTCCGACGGTCGGCCGGCGGCCATGAGGGCCAGCCCTTGCGCCACGTGGCCGCTGAGGCGAGCCCGTGACCGGGCTCCGGCCGACGCGACCAGCGCGGCGCCCAGCTCGAGCTCGGTGCGGTCCAGGTCCAGCGTGGGCCCGGGGAGTCGCGACCAACGCATCAGGAAGACCACGTCCGGACGTCTTCCCAGAAGGTGGCGTCGCCCGGCCGCGACGCTGTCGGGGGCGAAGCGCTCCCGCCACGCCTGGGCCTGGACCCGAGTCATGACGGACGACCCTCCGGGCGAGGCGGCGTCCAGCGACCGCAGGCGCCGCACGGCTTCGGCGGCCTCGCGTCGCTTGCCGAGTCGGATTCGCACTTCGGCGAGATGCTCCCAGGCGGGCTGGAGGAAGGAGTCGCGGGCCACGGCCAGCTCGAGGACGGTCTCGGCGCTGTCCACGGGGATCCCCCACAGCGGTCCACGGTGGAAGAGCTCGTCCGCGAACAGGAGCGTGGCGTACGCGTCGTGGGGGTAGTCCCGCAGGATGTCGCGGTACCGGGCGAACTGGGCCGGCCCCGGGGGTGCGAGGCGCGCCGCGAGCAGGCGCCGGTCCAGCGGACCGAGGCCGGAGGCTCCATCGCCCTGGAGCCGCTCCAGGTCGACGTCCGTGGGTGCCAGCTGCCACCGGTGCACGTCGGCGAGTCGCCACCGCGCCAGCGGGAAGTCGGGCTGGATGGCCAGTGCGGCGTCGTAGGACGAGTCGGCCCGCTCCCAGTCTCCCGCCTCGAAGGCGTCCTCCCCGCGAAGGAACGCCGCCACCGCCTGGACGTGGAGTCCCCCGAACACCGAGATGCCTCCCGAGGAAAGCGTCCGACCCAGCCTCCCCAGCAGCGCCACGGCCACCGAGTCCCCCAGCGCCTGCGGCGGGTCGAGGGCCGGTCCGCGGATCGGTCCCGGGACGGGGAGCGATCCCCCGCCGGCGCTCACCAGCTCCAGTCGCGCCTCGAGCGTGTCGCGGGCGGGTCGGGCCAGGACGCACGAGACGACCCGCCGGACGTGCAGGGCCGCCGGGGCCAGGCCGGTCGCCGACGGGTCGCGCGCCCGGTGCTCGCCGGGCCGGGTCCACCAGCGGAACGAGGTGAAGGAGGAGCGCGTCCGAAGGTGCGGGATGCCCTGCAGGTCCAGGGTGGCGATCCGGGCCACCGAGCGCGCCAGGGCCGAGTCGCCGACGGAGGCGGGCACGCAGGGGAGCACGGCCAGGTCCGCCAGGGTGCGGTCGGCGGCGTCTGTGCCGCGGGTTTCATGGCGCAGGAGCACGAGCCCGGCGATCCCGGCCAGGACGAGGAGCGCGATCCCGGCGATGGCGCCTCGTCGACGGCGCCCGGGGCCCTTCCCGCCGGCGGCGGCCGCCAGCGCCACGCGGAAGGCCGCGGCGTCGGGCCACCGGTCGCCCGGAGACGGAGCCAGGGCTCGCCGCAGGACCGAGGCGACCGGGACGGCGATGCCCGACCAATCCGCCTCGTCGACCGGGACGGCGAGGCGCCACTTCCGGCCCGTCAGGCACTCGTACAGGACCATGGCCACGGCGTAGAGGTCGGCCGATGCCGTCGGCTCGCCGCCCTCCGCCTGCTCCGGCGCCATGTAGCCCGGTGTGCCGAGGGCACCGGAGTCCGTGGGGCTTTCGGGACCGTCTCCGGAGGGCCGCGCGATGCCGAAGTCGGCCAGGAGGGCGTGCCCTCCCGGGAGGAGGATGTTCTCGGGCTTCACGTCCCGGTGCACGATGCCGGCGGCGTGGACCGCCTCCAGAGCCCCCAGCACGCTCCGGCCGATGGCGATGCAGCGCTCGGCCGGGGGCCGCCCACGCTCCAGGCACGTCCGGAGGCTCTGGCCTCCCACGTGATCCATGACGTAGAAGGACAGGCCCCCGGCCTCTCCCGCGCGGTGGACCGGCACGATGTTGGGGTGGGCGACCTGAGCGAGGAGACGCGCCTCGCGCAGGAAGCGGCGGGCTCCCCGCGCGGTCGCGAGCTCCGGGCGGAGCACCTTGATGGCCACCGTGCGGTCCAGAGCGACGTCGGTGGCCAGGTACACGATGGCCGAGGCCCCGTGCGCCAGCTCCCGCTCCACCCGGTACTCGGGCGCGAGCGCGTCCCGGAGGCGGTCCTCGAGGGACGACATGGCGTGCCTCCCCGGGGCGGCCGGGTGTTCCCTCGCGGAAGGAGGAGTGCGCGGAGCGAGGGTGGCCGCGTCCCGAAACCAGCCTAGGCGGGCTCTCCGCCGCGGTCAAGCGCCCCGCCCAGCGCCAGTCGGCAGCGCCCGGTCAGGCCAGGGGACTCCTCCACCTCGACCACGACGAGCGACGGGCGGCGGGGAGCCGCGTCCGCCACCCTCTCGGCGACCCCGCGAGCGAGGTATTCGGCCATCAGCTCGGCGCTCGTGTTCGCGATCGGGAGGACGACCACGTCGCGCACCGGGAGGACGATGTCCCGGGCCTCGGTCCGCACGACCAGATCGTCGCCCTTCTCTTCCATCTCCAGGTGTGGACTCCGGCCGGCGATGAGCGTGCGGTGGTCCAGCGGCCCGATGAGCCTCTCGATGGCCTCCCTGAGCACCAGGAAGTCGAGCACGAGGCCGTGCTCGTCCAGCCCGCCCCGCACCGTGACCTCCACGCGGTAGTTGTGGCCGTGTACGGCCTCGCACTGGCCCCCACCGTACGTGAGGAAGTGGGCGGCCGCGAAGGCGAGTCGGTCGCCACGGACCGTGATCTCGAAGGTCTCGTCCGGCTCCATGCGCTTTCGCCTCGCGGTCGTGGTGGGGGTGGGCTCCGGTGGCACGATACCGGGGACGAAGGTGATGGTCCAGCGAGCGCGGAGGCCGCGCCTCTCTTGCCCCCCGGCCGACCGCGGTAGAAGCTGAGGTCGCCGGGTGAAACGCCGGCGGGCCCGGAGCGTACTGTGTAGACGTCGGACACGAGTCCACCGGAGGGAGGAGACCGATCGACGGCAGCGGGTCGGGGGCGGACCACGACCGTCTGGAGCGGAAGCGCCGGGCGCTCGACCAGCGGCTGCGCTCCATGGGGAGCGTCCTTGTCGCATACAGCGGCGGAGTGGATTCGGTCTTCCTGGCCGCCGAGGCGGTCCGCGTGCTGGGACCCGCGCGCACCCTGGCGGTGACCGGGATGAGCCCGTCGGTGGCCTCGGTCCAGCGCTCCACCGCCGCACGGGTAGCGCGCCGGTTCGGCATCCCGTGGCGAAGGCTCGACACCTCCGAGATGGAAGACCCGCGATACGTGGCCAACGACGGCCGGCGCTGCTATCACTGCAAGACCGAGCTCTACGGCCGCCTCGCCCGCAAGGCGGCCGAGTGGGGCTACTCCACCGTGCTCGATGGAGCCAACGCCGATGACGCGAACGAGTATCGTCCTGGCGCCCGAGCGGCTGCCGAAGCGGGCGTGCGCTCGCCGCTCCAGGAGGCGGGGATCTCCAAGTCGGAGCTGCGCGCCCTGTCGCGGGAGCTGGGGCTTCCCACCTGGGATGCGCCGGCATCGCCGTGCCTGGCCAGCCGCCTGGCCTACGGGGTGCCGGTGACCGAGGAACGGCTGGAGCAGGTCGAGGAGGCCGAGCGGGCGCTCAGGGCCTGGGGCGAGCGGGGGAACCTGCGAGTGCGTCACCACGGCGGGGCGGCGCGGATAGAGGTCGAGCCCGAGCGGCTGGCCGGATGGAGCGACACCGCCCGTTGCCGGGATGTGGTCCGCGAGCTCCGCAGGGTGGGCTTCGATCGGGTCCTCCTGGATCTGGAGGGATACCGGCGCGGATCCCTGAACCGCGCGCTCGTGTCGATCGCCTCGTGAGGGGAGGGGAGAGGATGGTGGTGGAGCTCGAACAGTTGCTCGCCCGACGTCTCGGCCTGCCACGCGGGTGTGCGGCGGTCGAGCCCGGAGGGCGCGAGGGGGAGATCGCCGTGGTGCGGGTGCCCGCCGACGCGGTGGGACGGCTGCTCCGTTCGGGGCTCCGCGAGGAGCTGGTGGGCCGGGCCCGCGCCGCGGGCTTCCGGCACGCCGCGCTCGACCTCGAGCTGTCCGGCGGAGCCGACGTCCCGCCGGGCGACGCCTGAGCGGAGGCCACGGTGCGCCTGTTCGTCGCCATCAACCCGCCGCGACCCCTTCGCCGCCTCATCCACGACGGGACCGCTTCCCTCCGGGATATGGGGCTCCCGGCCCGCTGGGTCGACACCGATCAGCTCCATCTCACGCTCAAGTTCATCGGTGAGGTGCGGGAGCAGGAGCTGGACGACATGAAGCGGGCCCTGCGCGAGGCCGTGGCCGGCTACCCTCCCTTCGAGCTCCAGCTCGAAGGGGTGGGCGCCTTCCCGTCTCTCCGGCGGCCCCGGGTCATCTGGCTCGGCATCGGCGCCACGCTGCCGCTCCGCGCCCTCAAGCACGACGTGGAGCACGCCTATGCTCAGCTCGGCGTCGAGCGGGAGTCGCGGGCCTTCCACCCGCACCTCACCCTGGGGCGCGCCCACGACCGGGCCCAGGCGGGGGAGTTCCGGGAGCTGGAGCGACTGGCGAGCCGCATCGAGGTCCGCGGCGGCTTCGAGGTGGACAGACTGCAGCTGATGCGGAGCCGGCTGGGCCCGGACGGGGCGCGCTACGCGGTCGAGGCCTCGGCCGAGCTGGAAGGCCCGGAGTGATCCGCAGCTGCCTGGCCCGCATCGGCTGCCTCACCCTCGTGGTGCTCTTGGCGGCCGGGGCCTGGCTCGAGCGCGACACGCTGCTCGGGTGGTGGCGCGCGCACGTGGCGGACGCATCGGTGGTGAACGGCGCGCCGACCGCCGAGCTCGGGCGTCGTAGCTCGCGCAAGCTGGACGACTTCCTCCGGGGCCGGGGCGCGGACCACGTGAGCTTCGACGCCACCGAGCTCCAGAGTCTGGTGGACTACCGCTACCGGGACTCGCTCCCGTCCGGCGTGTCGAATGCGCGGATCGCGCTCGACGACTCCACCCTGGAGGCGAGCGCGGCCCTGAGGGTCGAGGATCTCATGCATGGCAAGGCCCCGGATGCGCTGCGCGGCCTCCTGGGAGATTCGGCCCGGGCCACCGCCGAGCTCCAGCCCGAGGTCCAGGCGCCGGGCGTGCTCCTTCTGAAGGTGCGGAGCGTGTCGGCGGGCGGGCTCCCGATCCCGAACCTGATGATCCCGTGGTTGCTCCAGCAGACGGGGCTGTCGAACGGGAACGGACCGGCCCGCGCGGTGGCGCTCGCCGTCCCCCGGGACGTCACCGGCGTGCGGGTGACCGACGGGAAGCTCCTGCTCGAGAGGGGGCGGCCGCGCTGAGACGCATCGGAGCGGCGCGCTCGGCCGCCCCGGGGCGACGAACGAAGATCCGAGCGCATGGGGCACGACAGGCGACTTCGAGGAAGAGAGAGAGGATGGCCCAGACCTACCAGAACTTCATAGACGGGGAGTGGACCGCGGGCTCGAGCGGCGAGACGTTCGAGAACCGGAACCCCGCGCGCATGTCGGACCTCATCGGGCTATTCCCGGCGTCCACGGCGGAGGACGTCGACCGGGCCGTCGCGTCGGCCCGGCGGGGCTTCGAGCTCTGGCGAGGCGTGCCGGCCCCCGAGCGGGGGCTCGTCCTGCAGCGGGCGGGCGAGCTGATGGTCGATCGCAAGGAAGAGCTCGCGCGCGCGCAGACCCGCGAGATGGGGAAGGTGCTCGAGGAGACGCGGGGCGACGTGCAGGAGGCGATCGACACCGCCTTCTACGCGGCCGGCGAGGGTCGGCGGCTGTTCGGGCGGACCGTGCCCTCGGAGCTGCGCGACAAGTGGGCGATGAGCTACCGCCGGCCGATCGGGGTGTTCGGCATCATCACGCCGTTCAACTTCCCGACCGCGATCCCGAGCTGGAAGATCTTCCCGGCGCTCCTGTGTGGGAACGCGGTCGTGTTCAAGCCGGCCGAGGACGTGCCTCACTCCGCCAACCTGTTCGTGGAGGTCCTGCTCGAGGCCGGTGTGCCGCCCGAGGTCCTGCAGCTGGTCCACGGCGCGGGGGAAACGGTCGGCGAGGCCATCGTCGAGCATCCCGACGTGGACGGCATCTCGTTCACGGGCTCCACCGCCACGGGCTCGATCATCGCCTCGGCCGCCGGCCGCATGCACAAGCGGGTTTCGCTCGAGATGGGAGGCAAGAACGCCCAGATCGTGCTGCCCGATGCCGACCTGGGCCTGGCCCTGGACGGGGTGCTGTGGGGAGCGTTCGGTACCACCGGCCAGCGGTGTACGGCCACCAGCCGGCTGCTCCTGCACCGCGACATCCACGACGAGCTCGTGGAGCGGCTCGTCGAGGAGGCGGGCAATCTGGTGCTCGGGGACGGTCTCGAGGAGGGCACGGACGTGGGTCCGCTCATCCACGCGGCGGCCGCCGAGAAGGTGGAGTCCTACGTGCGGATCGGAACGGAAGAAGGCGCGCGCGTCGCCTGCGGCGGGGAGAGGGCCACCGAGGGAGAGCTGGCCGAGGGGTGGTTCTTCCAGCCCACCATCCTCACCGGCGTCGAGGCTGGAATGCGGGTCGAGCAGGAGGAGATCTTCGGACCGGTGCTCTCGGTGATCGCCTTCGACGAGCTGGACGAGGCCATCGAGATCAACAACGATGTGCCCTACGGGCTCTCCTCGGCGCTCTACACGCGGGACGTGCTCGCCGCCTTCCGGGCCATCGAGCGGCTCGACAACGGCATCACCTACATCAACGCCCCGACCATCGGCGCGGAGGCGCATCTCCCCTTCGGAGGCGTGAAGGGGACCGGCAACGGCCACAGGGAGGGGGGCTGGGAGGTCTACGAATTCTACAGCGAAACCAAGGTCGCCTACGTAGACTATAGTGGGCGCCTGCAGCGGGCCCAGATCGACGTGTCGTGGTAGGCGCGACCCCCGGTGCTTGATGAGAGCGACGTGAGGCGCAGAGTGGAGCTTGGGGAGGGAAGGACGGCAGGGAGTCCGGACACGGAGGCTGGGCCAACGATGACGGGCGACGGACCGGGCGAGTCGGCGACGCGGTCCGGGGAGCTCCCCGGGAGTGCGGACACGACCAGCCGGGAGGGGCGGCCCGAGCCGCCTTCGCTCCTGCGCTGGGTCTGGGACTGGACCAAGACCATCGCCACGGCGGTCCTGATCTTCCTGCTCATCCGGACCTTCGTGGTCGAGGCGTTCCAGATTCCGACCGGGTCCATGGAGAACACCCTGCTGATCGGCGACTTCCTGCTGGTCAACAAGGCGGCGTACGGGGCCGAAGTCCCGGGCACCGACTGGTCGCTGCCGGCTTTCGAGCAGCCGCACCGGGGCGACGTGGTCGTCTTCCAACCTCCGCCGTCGGCCGGCCAGACGCCCTCCACGCGCTACGTGAAGCGGATCGTCGGCGTGCCCGGGGACACGCTCTCCATGCGGAACGGGGTCCTGTACCGACAGGGCCACCGGGTGAGCGAGCCCTACGTCAAGCACATCCGCCCCCACCGGGACCTGACCAACCCGAGCTTCGGGTGGCAGCGCCACTACCTTGTCCGGGCGGCCAAAGCCGCGGGCAGCTACCGGCCCACCCGCGACAACTGGGGTCCGATCTCCGTGCCGACCGGACATTACTTCGTGATGGGGGACAACCGGGACAACTCCGAGGACTCGCGCTACTGGGGATTCGTTCCCCGGGACGCCATTCGGGGCAAGCCCTTGATCGTGTACTACTCCTATCGGGAGCGCAGCACGGCCTCGCTCCCGTGGCTCACCCAGATTCGTTGGGGGCGGTTCCTCACGCCCATTCGTTGATTCGGCCGGTGATCCCACCTGCCGTGCGCCGCGCCTCGGGAAACCTCATGTCCGAACGTCGGGAGACCTCCACGTGCGGGAGCCTGGAGCTCTATCTGCGGGACATCTCCCGCTCCTCCCCGCTGGAGCGGGAGCGCGAGGCGGAGCTGGCGCGCCGCTGGCGCGAAGGCGGGGACCGCCTCGCTCTCGAGACGCTCGTGCGGGCCAACCTCCGCTTCGTCGTGTCGGTGGCCAAGCGATACCGGAACCGGGGCCTTCCGCTCGAAGACCTGGTCAACGAGGGGAACCTGGGTCTGCTGCGAGCGGCGGAGCGGTTCGAGCCCGAGCGCGGCGTCCGCTTCATCAGCTATGCCGTGTGGTGGATCCGGCAGGCGATTCTCCGCGCCCTGGCGCGGGCGGAGGCCCCGACGTTGGCCCGGGGCGGTCGGCCGTCCCGTCGCTCCGGACGGGAGGGCGCAGGCGGGCGCGACGCCCCGCGCCGGCTCCGGGTCGTTTCCCTGGACGAGCCCGTCCACGGTCGTTCGGGCGGGCGTCTGGCGGACCTCGTAGCCGACGAGCGCTTTCCCTCTCCCGTCGCGGGGCTCGAGCGGCGACGCCTCCGGGACCGGATAGACGCGCGCCTGGTCACGCTCCCCGAGCGAGAGGAGCGAGTGCTGCGCATGTACTTCGGCCTGGACGGGACCCGGCCCCTGGACCTGGCGGAGATCGGTCGCTCGCTGGGCGTGAGCCGGGACCGCGTCCGCCAGATCAAGGCGAGGGCGCTGGCGCGCCTCGCGTCGGAGCCCCGTCTACGGCTTGACAGTCACTCTGACCATTCCTAGCTTTCAGGGCTGTCAGTGGAGTTGGTCGACCGCCCTGATCCGCGGGGCGGTTCGTTTTTTGTCCGCGGCGGACCATCCCGGGAGCCGGCCCGCGGACGATCGCCTGGACCCCGTTGCGACGACCGCGATACGATGAAGACGTACAGCGTGAAGGAAGCCGAGATCGAGCGCACCTGGTACGTGGTGGATGCGCGTGACCAGGTGCTCGGGCGCCTGGCGACGCGCATCGCGCGCGTGCTTCGTGGGAAGCACAAGCCCACGTACTCGCCACATCTCGATGTCGGAGACTACGTCGTCGTGGTCAACGCGAGCGAGGTTCGTCTCACGGGCAGGAAGGCGGAGACCAAGCGGTATTTTCGGCACAGCGGCTACATGGGCGGAGAGAAGCTGATCTCCTTCAAGCGCATGATGAGCCGCAAGCCCGAATGGGTCATCGAGCGGGCGGTCAAGGGCATGCTGCCCAAGAACACGCTCGGTCGGCATATGGCCAAGAAGCTGCGGGTTTACGCCGGACCGGACCATCCCCACGAGTCGCAGTCGCCCCGGCCCCTCGAGATCTGAAGGGTGGTGACTCGCACCGTGAGCCGGACCAGACACGAGGTACGGAGGAGAGTTGGCGGAAAAGAAGAGTAGCGGTCCTTCGAGGACCGCTCCCGTTCAGACCGTGGGACGTCGGAAGGAAGCCGTGGCGCGCGTGACGCTGCGGCCGGGCTCCGGCGCCTGGAGCATCAACGGCCGGGAGGCGTCGGCCTACTTCCCGATCCTGCGTCACCGGCAGACCATCGAGGCTCCCCTCAAGGCCACGGACTCGGAGGGGATCTACGAGATCCTGGTCCGGGTACGCGGAGGCGGACTGACGGGCCAGGCCGATGCGGTGCAGCTGGCCCTCGCGCGGGCCCTGGTCGAGGTGGACGAGGAACATCGGCCGGCGCTCCGGGCCCGCGGACTCCTCACGCGCGATGCGCGGGTGGTGGAGCGGAAGAAGCCGGGACGTCCCAAGGCGCGCAAGCGCTTCCAGTTCTCCAAGCGCTGATTCAAGCATCGGACGAGGATCGATGGCCGACGTAGCACTCAAGGACCTCCTTCAGGCGGGGGTGCATTTCGGGCACCAGACCAGCCGCTGGAACCCGAAGATGCGCAAGTTCATCTTCGCCGAGCGGGGAGGCATCTACCTCCTCGACCTCAAGAAGACCCAGGACAAGCTGCACGAGGCCCGCGAGCTCGTGCGCCAGGCGGTCACCGACGGCGGCTCGGTCCTGTTCGTGTGCACCAAGCCCCAGCTCGCGCCCCTCGTCCGCGAGGAGGCCGAGCGCTGCGGAGCCTTCTACGTCACCGAGCGCTGGCTGGGTGGCATGCTCACCAACTTCCAGACGATCAAGAAGAACATCCGGCGTCTGAAGGAGCTCGAGCGGGGAGCCGAGGAGGGAGCGTTCGAGTTCTACACCAAGAAGGAGCAGCTCCTCCTGGATCGCGAGCGCCAGAAGCTGGACCGGTACCTGTCGGGCATCAAGGAGATGTCCCGGCTTCCCGGAGTCGTGTTCGTGGTCGACGCCAAGAAGGAGGAGATCGCGGTCAAGGAGGCCCACCGCCTGGAGATCCCGGTGGTGGCGATCGCCGACACCAACGCCGATCCGGACATGCTGACCGTCCCGATCCCGGGCAACGACGACGCCATCCGCTCCGTGGCCCTGATCACGCGGGCCATAGCGGACGCGGTGGACGCTGCGAGGCGCGAGGCGCCGGAGGCCAGCGGAGAGCAGGCCGAGGAGGTCTTCACCTACTCTTCCGACGTCGGGGAGACCTCGGAGGCCGATTCGTCGCGCCGGCGCAAGCGGCCGCGGCGCCGGAAGCCCAGGCCCGAGGTGATCGCGCAGCGTCGCCAGCCCAAGGGCGGTGCCAAGGAGGGCGAGGCGGCCGGGGAAGCGGATGCGGGGGAGGAAGTGGCGGCCGAGCCGGACGGGGCGGAGCCGAGCGACGCATCGGACGAAGTGCCGGTGTCGGCCGGAGCGGGCGGAACCGAGGAGGAGGATGATGAAGGAGGATCCTCCTGACGACCGCCCGGGAAAGGCCACTTCGGTGGCCTTTTTTTTTGCGACCCGGCTTCGGGGCGGACCTCGGGGTCGCGGCAGCGGGCCTTACGTCGAGCAGTGAACGAGTGAGGGGAGATAGAGCATGACGGAGATCAGCGCGGCAGCGGTGAAGTCGCTCCGGGACAGGACCGGGGCCGGCATGATGGACTGCAAGCGGGCGCTCGAGGAAGCGGGCGGCGACGAGGAGCGGGCCATTGATCTGCTCCGACAGAAGGGCGCCGCGAAGGCGGCCAAGCGGGCTGGTCGCGCCGCGGCCGAGGGTGCCGTGACGATCCAGGGGGAGGAGGAGGGCCCGCTGGCGATGCTCGAGGCCACGTGCGAAACCGACTTCGTCGCCCGCAACGACGAGTTCCTGGGTTTCGCGGCCCGGGCCGCCCGAACGGCGGCGGGGGCCGACCTGCCCGAGGGTGAGGTGCGCGCCGGGGAGGAGCTTCTCGACCTCCCGGCCGGAGAGCCGCTCCGGGCGGAGCTGGACGAGCTCCGGGCGCGGATCGGAGAGAACCTCGACGTGGGTCGTTACGTCCGCTGGCAGCCGGGTGACGGGTCCGTCGTGGGCCGCTACATTCACTTCGGCAACAAGATCGGGGTGCTCGTGGAGCTCACCGGGGCCGCCGACCGGGCGGCCGCGGGGGAGCTGGCCCGGGACGTGGCCATGCACATCGCGGCGACCAGGCCGGTGGGCATCTCTTCGGAGGACATCCCGGAGGAGGCCCGCGAGCGCGAGCGCGCGGTGCTGTCGGAGCAGGCACGCCAGGAGGGCAAGCCGCCCCAGATCGTGGACAAGATCGTGGAAGGCCGGATGCGAAAGTTCTACGAGCAGAACGCGCTGCTCTACCAGGCGTTCGTCAAGGATCCCGACATGACGATCGGGGAGCTGCTTTCGGTATCGCCCGGCTCGATCGAGGTCCGTCGCTTCGTGCGCTTCGAGGTGGGCGAGTAGTCGGGTGACGCCGGCGGAGGAAGATGCGGCGGGGACGGAGGCGCCCTCGGACCTCAAGTACCCGAGGGCGCTCGTCAAGCTCTCCGGCGAATCTCTGGCGGGGGAGCGCGGCTTCGGGATCGACCTCGCGATCATCGAGGAGCTGACCGGGGAGATCCAGGCCGTTCACGAGGCCGGCGTCCGGTTGGGGCTCGTGGTCGGGGGGGGTAACATCGTGCGCGGCACCGCGGCCAGCCAGCAGGGCATGGATCGCGTGTCCGCCGATTACATGGGCATGCTGGCCACGGTGATCAACGCCCTGGCCCTCCAGGACATGCTCGAGCGTCATGGCATCGAGACGCGGGTGATGACCGCGTTCCGGATGGAGGAGCTCGCCGAGCCGTACATTCGCCGCCGCGCCCTGCGGCACCTGGAGAAGGGACGGGTGGTCATCTTCGCCGGCGGCACCGGCAACCCGTACTTTTCCACCGACACGGCGGCCGTCCTCCGGGCCATCGAGATGGAGGCCGACGTGATCCTCAAGGCGACACGAGTGGACGGCGTCTACACGGCCGATCCCGAGCGCGACCCGGACGCGGAGTTCATCCCGGAGATCTCGTACCTCGAGGTCATGACCCGTGAGCTCAAGGTCATGGACGCGCCGGCCATCTCGCTTTGCAAGGAGAACGATCTCCCGGTCATCGTGCTCAACATCCGGCGCCCGGGCTCGATCCTTTCGGCCCTGCGCGGCAGCCGGGTGGGGACGATGGTAGCCTAGAGAAGGCCGCGACCTTCCAGGCCGGCCGGGCGCAGGCGACACCAGGAGGGGCGAATGCCGAAGAAGAGGCTCGAAGAGGCCCGCCAGGCCATGGACAGGTCGCTCGAGGCCGTGCGCCGAGAGTTCAGCACGGTCCGCACGGGAAAGGCGACGCCGACCCTACTCGACACGGTTCGGGTCGAGGCGTACGGCTCGACCATGGCGCTCAACCAGGTGGCCAACGTGAGCGCCCCCGAGCCGGGGCTCCTGCTCATCCAGCCCTACGACCGCAACATCTCCCAGGAGATCGCGCAGGGCATCCAGAAGGCCGATCTGGGCTTCAATCCATCGGTCGATGCCGCGGTCATTCGCGTCCCGGTCCCGCCACTCAGCGAAGAGCGGCGCAAGGAGATGGTCAAGGTGCTCCACCGGCTGGCCGAGGAGGGCCGTATCTCGGTCCGCCACGTGCGCCAGGAGGCCAAGAACGAGCTCCAGCGGATGCAGAAGGACGGAGAGGCCGGCGAGGACGAGATCCACCGGCGGCTGGACGAGCTGCAGTCGATCACCGACGAGCACATCGCCACGATCGACGAGCTCCTGAAGAAGAAGGAAGCCGAGGTCATGGAGGTCTGAGGGGTGGACGGGCGAGAGGTGCGGGACGGGATGGGTGACAAGG
>Ga0307419_10001068_pt1 | contig 14240 bp, 9 predicted proteins | sample SalMarWE160230MG_2_FD_202512 | JGI IMG/M metagenome (GOLD analysis project Ga0307419, IMG submission 202512) | Salt marsh sediment microbial communities from the Plum Island Ecosystem LTER, Massachusetts, United States - WE1602-30 | ecosystem: Environmental > Aquatic > Marine > Intertidal zone >... | reverse complement strand
TGATCCCAGATGCCCTTGTCCTCGGGAACGATGATCTGCCACCTCAGGGAAGGGTTGTCAATGAACTGCTGTTTCGTATACCCCGTAATGCGCTCGGCGGAAGACGACATGTAGCGAATCGTTTCGTCGGGGTTCACCCAATACTCCCAATCGTAGGTAAAATCGGCCACTATCCGGTATGCAAACTCGACCTCCTCCAATTCCAGGCGCACAAGCTGCTCGCGCTCGACAGCTTCGAAAATGATGCGCAGATCCCCTTCAACAATTTGCTGAAATTCGTATAGTAAATCTTTATACGTAGAGGCTTGCGGATTGTTCTCGACATCGAGCACACAGATGGTGCCAAAGATCTCACCATCGGGCCACACCAGAGGGAACCCAAGGTAGTAGATCATGCCCAACTCAATATCCGGATTGTGATCCCACTGAGGATCTTGTAGCGCATCGGGAACCAAAAGGGGAGAACGCTGTTTCATGACCGTTTCACAGTAAAGCCCGGTATTGAGGTTTGCCCGTTCCCCTTTTTTATAGGGGTTGCCCTCGGTTGCGCTTGATATAAAAACCTCGATCTGCGGCGGATCGACCTTCATGATAAGCCCTGCCGGCACGCCCACTGTCCTGGCCAAGAGGTCTACGATTCGTTGCCACTTAACGGCAAACTCATCAGGGATGTCGGGCTTTTTTGATGCCTTCTGAGCTCTGTCATGCATAAGGGTATATTCTCTCTCCCCTCTGTATACCCCCGTGTAGTGCGTGTCTATGCAACTATATGGCTGAACACGAGGTGCCTACCGGCGTAAAACCTATTGCTATGCAGAATACAATCGAATGGCGGTAATATCAAGGTGTGAGTTGCAAGGCGTGCATTACTCGTCAACTCATTTGTGGACTACTTAAACGAGAACGCGCCCTCGCAAAAAACCTTCAGGCAGGCATCGACAACGAGAGGATCATACCGGACACCCTTATTCTGAAAAATTTCATCCAACGCCTCCTCGAGAGCATGGGCCGGTCGGTAGGGGCGTTGCGAGGTCATGGCCTCAACAACATCAGCGACCGCCAAGATCCGCGCCTCCAACAGAATCGCATCGCCCGAAAGTCCCTGGGGATAGCCGGCACCATTATATAATTCGTGATGCTGCAGAACGATTTTGGCGATCGGCCGGGAAAATTCGATTCCGTGCAATATATCATGAGCTATCTGGGGATGAGCCTCAATGATGTTGAACTCGGATTCACTTAACTGGATGGGCTTGATGAGGATTTCAGTGGGGATCTGTACCTTGCCGATATCATGAACAATGCCCGCTAGACGGAGCCTCGTTTTCCTCGCGTGGGCAAGGCCCATTTCCTCGGCAATGGCACAGGCGAGCTTTGTCACCCGCTTTTGATGACCAGCGGTAAAGGGATCCCGTAGCTCGGCTACCGCCGCGATGGCCATAATCGTCTTCTCCAGGCTTTCTCGCAATCTCTCAACACCCTGCTTGAGCTTCTTTTCTGTTCGGGTGTGTTTGGTAATTGCATCCTGTAAAGCTCTGTTCGCGGTGACAAGCTCGGCCGTGCGCACTCTCACCTGTTGCTCTAAGTTGTTATATGCGTTCATCAGCTCCTTCTCAGCCAGACCAAGTCTGTATGAAAGTCGCAATAGAGAATACACAATGGGTGGGGACACAAGAGCAGGGACGATGATGGAGGAGAAGATACCGACAGCTACAAATGCATCTACAAGGGTACCAATGAGCCAATACAGTAAAAAGGACGACAGCATTGCGCACGCGGTGGCCAGGAAAGTCGCCTTGACGATGCCAAGGCGCCCTAAGAAGTTACGGAGAATTATCTCTCTCTTTATCCTCCGTGCAGTTCTATCAAGCATCGCCTCTCTCCAGCTTGAGTATCATCATCGGTACTGTGCCACACACGTATGCTTCGTCTTAGGTTGTCGGATCTGCGACCCTTCCCATGAACAGGATGCTCCCGGTCTCGTTGTGGCGGATCAGGAAAATAAAGGGGTGGTCGGCGCGAAACGTCGAAGGCGATTCTGGCAGTGCCTTTACGCGCATGACAACCCCTGTCGCTGCGGCAGCCTCGGTCCCCTCTTCATTTACCTCAACAACGGCCTGGTGAATGGCGGCGCCGATATATAAAAACATGGTACCGTCCATGCCGGAGAAATTGGCCGTGGTCTCGTCGAAGGCATCAGGCATGCCCATTGATTTGAGCGTCTCATCCAATCTAAATTCTGAGGTTACCTTGAACTTCGGCACAAAGACTGCGACCTTCTGTTCCAATAGATGCTTCGTCCATTTTTCGAGATTCTCGGTTGTTAGTTCCTTTTCAAGTGCGGGCAGGCCGCCAGCTCGCATCGGCAGGAGGATCAACATCGCGAGATCATCTCCCTCATACGGGAGCTCCAGGATCTGCAGTTCCCCATCTTCCCCGTATCTCAATGTATGTACTTGGGTCATAAAAGACACGTGTACCGTCTTTTTCGGTGTCAGGTAAAAGGGGGCATCTTGTGTCAGGGATTCCTCGAACTGCCTCGCCCAATTTCCCTTGAAATAGATCGCATTAACCAGGACGAGCCGGGTAAGCGATGTGAGGATGCCGGGTTTGATCAGCTCCTTGATCTTTGCCGCGGTCTCTTCTTCGACCCATCCGTTGATCGTTTTGCGCGCGTCCTCAGTGGCCTTCTTGTAGTCAACCGGGGTGATTGAGGCCCCATAGCATCTCTTCATCAATGTCAGGTACCCTCTGAGAAAGGGATAGTCCTTATGCGGCCACAGGGAATTGGCTGCGTGTAATTGGACCGCGCCCTTTTTCTGGACCGCATCCAACTGGTCGTCAAGCCGGGCGAAGGCCCGGTGAAGTTGCTTCTGATCCAGGGCAAAGTGGAGGGTCTCTGCCATCTGCTGGGCAGTAGTTTCCCGGGCGCCTCCATAGGTCATGGCCAGGGCGGTGGATATGCTGTAGGGGGACAGGAATAAATTGCCGTCGGCACTGCGCAGCTCTTTGTAAAGCTCAAGGGCGAAGGCGGTGTTGCCCGCTACCACCGTTTGCAGATTTGGCCGCTCAGCCGGAGAGGCGGTCGACCCCAGCAAAAGGATTATCATGCTCACTACAAGCGATGGGATTATGGCATAGCGTTTCACGTTCTCCTCCGAATGAAAATCAGCCACGCAGGGTGCCGCTTCCGCTGAATGTCTCATGTGAGACTTCGTTACATCCCCCGAGCCTCATCTCCTCATCGGAGAAGGGCTGAGCCATCATCGCAGCAATGATACCACCAATAAAAGCTACAATTATTTACGCAATAAATGTGCCTTATTTTGTGAAATACTGCCTGCTCATTCATAATCTTCTTCCAGCCCAAGAATAACAGATAGCCGACTGTCTGGCAATAGGAGAACGAGGGAATATGTGAATTGAGCCGCATAATGCACTATTTGCACTCAAATGATCCTTCAATAGCTATTAATCCCGTTAACCAGCATTATCCAAATCTTTCGAGAACCGGGTTCTTCAGAATCCGCTTGATGACCCTTGTCACTTCCGCCTTCGCGGCATCGCTCGCGTTATGTGACCATGTACGTCATCGATTTCCTTCATTGACATTAGCCAGCGGGTTGGGTAATGATATCCTCAGTGCTATTATCGTGCCTTGGATTGTGATAACGTCTGCTATCCTTATCAAGCAAAGCAAGAAATGAACATCAAACCACACTGCGGCAACATCCTCTTGAGTGTTTTAGGATTAATCTTCTTCATCACCATAGTCTCCCCTGTGCACGCGACTGACCAGTACGCCGCGCAAACAGGAAAGGGGTGCATATTTTGCCATCAAGAAAGCACCGGCGGTCCGCTGAAGACCGTTGGCTTTGCCTATATCAAGAACGGCTACCGGTACCCGATCCCCGAGCGTATATTGCAAAAGGCCGATGCCCTTCAGAGCCCCTTTCATAAAACGCTGCGATTCATCATCGGCTACTTCCACCTCCTGGCGGCGATCGTATTTTGTGGCGCAATCTTTTATATCCACATCTTTGTCAGGCCATCCCGGCTGATCGGAGGGATTCCAAGACATGAGCGGATCCTCGGCGTCACCTGCATGATCACGTTGGCCCTCACCGGGGTGTACTTAACGTGGGCCCGCATCAGCAGATGGGAGCAATTTCTTGACAACACCTTTGGCCTTATGCTTTTTGTCAAGATCCTCCTCTTCCTCATAATGGTAGGTATCGGCATTGCCGCCATCACGGTAGTCCACCAGCGGATGCAGAGGGATACAAAGGCTCCCGAGGCCCCTCCAGATGCCGATCACATCACCATCGCTCATATACGTTATTTTGACGGTACTGATGGCAAGCCTGCCTATGTGCTCTATAAAAATAAGATTTATGATGTCACTACAAGTCCCAAATGGAAAAAGGGGCGGCACGTTGGCAAACATGGTGCGGGCATGGATCTCACCGAAGCCCTCAAAGGGGCGCCCCACGGCGCAGAGTTCTTGAAAAAAGTACCGTATGTGGGAAAACTCGCTGCAACAGGAGATATGTCTCAAGGCTTTACCCTTGCCCAAAAGACCTTTATTAAGATGGCCTATATAAATCTGGTTATCATCTTCTTGATCCTCGCCTGCATCAGTGTGTGGCGCTGGGGCTTCCCCGTGCGGTTGATCCCGGAGTCCAGGGCCGATGTCATCTCAGGAGGCAATTGTATTGAATGTCATCAAGAGATAACGCCAGGGATCTATCATGATTGGAAGGGGAGCGTTCATGCAAAGGTAGCCGTGGACTGTTACACGTGTCATAAAACCGACAAAAAAGATAAACTCTCCAGCGCAGCCCACCTGGAGAACGACTCCCATCCCATCTCGGTAGTGGTAAGCTCCAAGGATTGCAGCGGGTGCCATCCGAAGGAAGCAGCACAATACGAACGGAGCAAACACGCGCACACCCTCGAAATCATGTGGAAGGTTGATCGCTGGCTCAATGACGGCATGAACAACGCCATCGAGCGCACAACCGGATGCTATGCCTGTCACGGCACCGTGGTGAACGTCGTCGATGGCAGACCCGTGCCGGGCGTCTGGCCCAATGTCGGCGTGGGCAGGCAAAATCCGGACGGCAGCCTCGGCAGCTGCAGCAGCTGCCATACCAGACATAAATTCTCAGTCGTAGAGGCGAGAAGGCCCGAGGCCTGTGACCAATGTCACCTCGGGCCGGATCATCCCCAGATAGAAATCTACAACGAATCCAAGCACGGGACTATCTACCATGCTGAGGGTCATACCTGGAACTGGCGGCCTGATGATGGGCGCTGGCAAGCGGGCAGGGATTACCGGACCCCAACCTGTGCGGCGTGTCATATGTCCCCTGCCATCGATGTCCCCGCGACGCACGACGTCACCGAGCGCCTTGCATGGGAGCTGCAGGCCCCGTTGACCGTCAGGCCGGAGGAATTCACCCCCTTTCCCGCAGATACAAACTGGAAGGTCGAACGGGAAAAGATGAAAAGGGTGTGTCTGCAATGCCACGCCCAGCAATGGACCGACGCCCATTTTGCGAACCTGGATCAAGTGGTGAGCAATTACAACGAGGATTACTATAAGCCGATAAAGGGATTGATCGATTCTCTCTACACAGCTGGCCTCCTGTCAAACCGAAGATATTTCGATGAAGAGATCGAATGGGAATTTTATGAGTTCTGGCACCATGAAGGGCGCAGGGCTCGGATGGGTGCCGCCATGATGGCACCTGATTACGCTTGGTGGCACGGCTTTTATGAGTTGAAACACCGTTTTAACAAGATTAATCAACGAGCAGAAGAGTTGCGGAAGACCCAGCGGGTTTATATCTACAAAAGATTCCCAGGGAGATTCGAAAAATAGTTTGCACGCGGCAACAGGGGATGGCAAGGCCTCAAAAGTAGTAGGTCACCCACAGGAAGACGCTGTCACTCCCCCTGGCAAGGAAGGGGGTGCCGGGTATCCTGAACCCGCCGTACTCGGTTCCCTGCCGACCATAGTATATGTTAGCTCCCAAGGTGACCTGAACATCCTGCAAGCAATCCCAGGTAACGCGGGGCTGCACCACCCCCGAGGGATCTGCCAGGTTATTGATTACCGTTATATAGCAGTTGAACAGGGGGTGCAGTTCCACCCTGAGGTGGGCGCTGAGATACGTCCTTCCTAACGCAAACAGCTCTCCCCGGTCCAGGCGTTCGACCATATTCTGATCGAAGAACGCATCAGTATAATCATCTTCCCCTATGCCGCTGTAGAAAAACTCCAGGAACCCGTAGAAGTTCTTTCGCCACCAGATCCAGGAATAATCCATATTGGCCACGAGGGAGAAGAAGTAGTCCTTGCCCCGCCGGTCATTGAGGATAGTCCATATCCCGTCCACCCGCCAGGCCGCACCCCCCAGATACCCGGTGCTGCCGATGCCAAACACCGCATCTTCATAGTGTTTGGCAATCATGATGTCAAACTCTGTCGTGCCCCAGGCAAAGTGAAACTTGCCAGCCAGAGAAGAATGGTTCCACTGCACCGAGTCCCTGGCCGGGTCCCTGCGCGGCACATAGAGGAAGTGGAGGTCCCCAATCTTATTCAGATTGACTTGGGCCGAGACCATATCGTCGCCGACCTTATAATCCCGCTCAATGTCCGTGGGGGCGAAGGGGTTAAAGAGGTCCATGGGGTTAAAGATGAGGCCATTCCCCCACGTCACCGCCTGCCGGCCGATGGTGACGGCACCCCACTGCGGCAGGAGGGTCAGGGCGAGCCGGTCAAATCGATGGTAGAGGATATAATGGTCATCTTCATGCATAGTCCAGGTCAAGTCCATCAGGCGGCGGTCGTCATCCAGGGGGCCTGGGATCATGAAACCCGTAGTAAAGAGATACGGATAGATGCGCTGCAACTCATTCAGCTTGCGCCGGGTATCTCCCCCTGAGAGGATGGTCTCGTGATGGGCCTCGAAATACCCCCACTTCTCGAAGGAGACCTTACCTGTGAGCCGGGCCTCGGCGTAGCCGTCATAAAACGGCCCTGTGCCCACGGACTGAAAAAATGATTCCTCATCGGCCCACGATACGCCCCCCCGGACTTTGAGAAGACCACCCAACTCCCAGTTGATCTTCTTGTACCAGGGTTCTGCCTGAGGTTCGGAGACAGCAGTGTCGGATTGATGGGAGTCATCGGATGATGCCCGTGAGTAGGGCGGCCCAACGAGGATGAGTGAAACGCCTGCGAGCAGTAACCCAATAGCTATGAAGGCCCTTTTAAAAGACGTGTTAGCTGCTCCCTAGTGCTTTGTGGCTACGATTTTTGACATCGGCTGAAAGCTGAAGGCTAACCGCTCACTGCCCCACTTTCACCGCTTTCGGACTTGATCTTCCACGATGCGGCCGTCCCTGAGGTAGATGAGCCGGTGGGCATACTCCATGACCATCTTGTCGTGGGTGGAAAAGATAAAGGTGACCTGCTTCTTCTCATTCATCTCCTCCATGATCTCCAAGAGGCTGGCTCCGGTCTTGGAATCGAGATTGGCGGTGGGCTCGTCCGCCAGGACAATGGACGGATCGGATGCAATGGACCGGGCCACAGCCACCCGCTGCTGTTGCCCGCCGGAGAGCTCGGCTGGACGCCGGCCGTACATGCCTGAGAGGCCCACATCATCCAAGATGGCCCTGGCCCGTTCCCTGCGCTCACCGGTCGGAACACCCTGCAGGAGCATGACGAACTCGACATTTTCTTGCGCCGAGAGGACCGGAATGAGGTTATAGGACTGAAATACGAATCCGACCTTGTGCAGCCGCAATTGGGCCAGTTCCGACTGGGTCATTGCGGTCAAGACATTTCCATCTACGACCACGCGTCCGGAATCCGCAGCATCCAGGCCGCCGATGATATTCAACAGGGTGGTCTTTCCAGAGCCTGAGGGCCCGGCAATGGCGATAAATTCCCCCTTTTTAATAGAGAGGCTTACGCCGTCGAGCGCCTTGACTGCCACCGTGTTTTGTCGGTAGGTCTTTTTGACCTTGGTGCACTTCACGATGTCCATATGTTGCTCCTCTAAAAAGTCATCAGTATTCAGTTATCAGCTGTCAGTTTAAAGATTCTCACGTCACGTGTGTGCTAAGGCCTCGACCGGGGTGAACCGGGCCGCCTTCACGGCCGGGTACAGGCTTACCGCCAGCCCCAGGATGAACACCACCAGATTGGCCATGATGACGTCTTGGCCCAGGATGGAAGGGTAGATCACCCGGGACATACCCCAATATTCCGTGCCGGCGGCGAGTGCAGAGAGGTCAATACCGGGCCCGGAGAGGGCGAGGACGCTCAAAAATCCCAAGGCGTTGCCGATGACCATGCCGAGGATGAGGAGAAAAAACGATTCGATGATCACCTCCTGAATAATCCACCGGGGCTTCATGCCGAGTGCCTTGAGCAAACCGAACTCCCTGATCCGCTCGAACACGGCCATCAACGTGGTATTCACGATGCCGAATCCCATGGCGATGAAGACCACCAAGAACCAAATAAAGATAGTCCAATCGTAAATCTTCAAGATGGCAGTGGCCATGGGCAGAAGCTCTTGCCAGGTATTGACTTCATACTCGGTTGCGGGGAGCTCGGCTCGCAGGGCACCGGCCACCTGATCCGCCTCGCCATGAGCGGGGAGGAGGATGGCAATCTCGGAGATGGCGTTATGTAACTTCAGCATCTCCTGCGCTGCGGACATGGTGACAAAGACGAATTGCTTCTCCGTGGCCTCCATCTCGGCCCGGTAGACCCCGATGATGCGAAAGGCCCGGGAGGCTATCTCCCCCTCGGTATCCTGAGACATGAGGACCAGCTTGTAGCCCAATTGGGTCTCGAACTTGTCTACCAGGGCCTTACCCACTACAATGCCGTAGGGGTCGTCAGAATTCAGATAGCGCCCCTCGGTGATTGCCCCGCCGATGAACGAAATGAGCGCCTCTCGGGGAGGGTCGATGCCCACCATGGTGACGCCGGTGGAGTGGCGGGCATTGCTCGCGACGGCGTTGACCCTTACCCTGGGGGCCCACCGGGCGCCATGCGGCAGGCGTTTGGTGAGGGCGGCCTCTACCACCGAGGGCTCAGTTATGCTGTTTTCGACGACTGGGTCGTCTCGGTAGCCCGGCTGGTGCACCTGGATGTGTCCGGTGAGGGTTTTGATGCCATTGCGGACAAACTGGTCGGCGATCCCCCGCATCAGGGCTCCCAAGAAGATCATGCTCCAGACCCCGATGATGACCGCGGTCAAGATGACCAGGGTCCGCCTCCGGTTGCGCCAGATGTTGCGCCATCCTAACTGAAAAAACATGAAGCAATACCTCTGAGTACCATTAAGAATTGACCGTTTACCTAATTACTGATCACTGATGCCCTCTAGACCGCCCTCATCGCCTCCACCGGGCGCAGGCGCCGCACCTTGAGCGCTGGATACAAGGCAGTCACCAAAGTGATGACCAACACCAGACCCGCCCCGATGGCGATGGAGAGGGCCGAGAGCTGGGGATACATCCGCTCAGGTAACCCATACTGACGCATCATCTCTGATGTGCCGGAGATAAGGATGCCATGTACCTGAAAATACCAGGTTACCAGGCTTCCGGCAATGATGCCGATGACGGTGCCCAACAACGTCAGGGCCGTCGACTCAAGCAACAGCAGCCTAGTCAACCGCCCCGGAGTCGTACCCATGGCCATAAAGACGCCGAACTCCCTGGTCCGCTCGAAGATGACCATGAGGAAGGTGTTTAAGATACTAAATGCCACCACGATGATCAAGATCACGTAGAAGATGAGTCCACTGACCAGGTCTAGTTGAATAACCTGGATCAGGCCGGGCATGAGCTCCATCCAATCCAGGACTACCAGCGTGTCTTTGTTGTCTATCGTTTTGATGCCGGCTGCAACAGCCTGCTTTACCCGCGGCACTGCCTCGCGGGAGGTGCAAAGGGCTGCCACCTCGTGGGCTGCCCCTCTCATGCTGTAGACCTCTTGAAAATAGGGGAGGGGTAGATAGATAAAGTTGCGATCGAATTCGTCCTGGCCGTAGCTGAAGATCCCCTTGACTTGAACCGCGGTGGCTGCGATGGAGCCGTCGCGCCCCTGCCCCAGGAGGACCACTTCATCACCCACACCCACGCGCAGATTTTTGGCCAGGAGCCCTCCCACCAAGGCCTGGTCGGCGTCCCCTTCTGCAAGATAGTTTCCCTGGCGGATCAACTGTTTGAGGGTAGTCACCTGCGACTCCCTCGCCGGGTCGATCCCCATAACGGCGACGCCGTAGGTTCGCTCCTGCGATGAGACCAGGGAGAAGGCGGCAGCACGAACGGTATGGGCGGCCACCCCTGGGGTCTCCTCCAGAATGCGACTGACCGCGACCGGATCGGGCACCACGAGGCGCATTGCCCGTTTCTCATTGTATCCCTTGGCCTGCACCTGCAGGTGTCCGGTATGGACCTTTACCGCCGCGTTGATCATGGTGTCATATGAGCCGAACTGCCACGATAACATAAAGATCAGCAGGAGGGTGGCAAAGGCGATGGCGGCCATGGTCAAGATGGCCCGCCGGGGGTGCCGCCAGATATTCCGCCATGCCATTGTGAGGTCGATGGACATGGGCGTCTATTGTCTGGGGTTCCTCAAATTGGTGAGGGTAAAAAGGGTATCGGGCAGGTCATCCTTAAACTCGAGCTCCTGGTAGATCAACTCGGTATATTCATCCTCGACACCGGCCTTTTGCATCCTCCATACCTTGGGAAAGAGTCTGCCGCTCATCATCTGGATCTGAGATCCGGTCATGGCCTTGACCAGTTCGAGATCCTCGTCGTAGAACTCCTCTTGCAGCAGGATATGGTCTTCCCTGATCTTGAGGCGCTGCATACCCCACACCACCGGCGCAGTTGGTTTCGGCATCGACTTGATCACGTACACCTTCTTACCCTCATGGGTCTCGGTACCGATGAGGGTCTGGGTGTAATCATCGAGAATGCTGTCGGACTTGGCCAGATCGTCATTGGAGAAGTCCGAACCCATCCAGGCCTGGGACATCATGGAGGGCGGGACCTTAATCACCCGGTTGACCTTGGGGTTGTACATCCACATCTCCTTGCCCTTCTTGAGGGTACCGTTACCTTTGTCTTTGGCCGGAGCACTAACAACGACGATACTGTTTGATTTGCCCTTAGTCCAGGCCTTGATGGTCATGGGTCGCTCCCAATCCGGGCGATGAATCACCATTGCCACCGTGGCGACGGAGGCCTTGCCCCGCCAGTAATCGAAACTGGCCTGCACGATGGCCTGGGCATCCTGGGCCATGGTGTCTGTGCTGGAACAAATAAAGAGCAAGATGACTAAACCTAGGATCACAAAGCCCCTTTTTATCATATCACGCTCCTTGACTAACAAGCGGATATTGTAACCGTATTCAAACGTTTTGAAAAGTACATAATACATCGCAATATTGGACTCGAGGAATGAACGAAATATTCCCTGGGCCTCCTGGCCATGCTCCATAATTTTAATTTGACACGAGATCCGCTTTTGGTACAGTAAAAAATACTGAACCCATATCAACGAAGTGTTTTGTGCAGGGGGTTTAAAAGTATGGTAAGTTTTGACCACAAGTGGAAAGGTGAAAATATCTAGAATGTAAGTATAGCAGGTAAAAATTTCGTTGGCACGATAGGCTTTTTGAACTTAGTTTGCAGGGTGCTAAAATGCCTTTTAGCCACTATGTCATTCCTTTGCCAGGTGAGTCGTTAAATTATGTAAGAGCATACTATTTTTTGTTCTCAAGAGATCATAGAAAGATTGGCCTCTGTCAGGATCCGATCACACGTGTTTCCACAACCAGAAGTAAGAAAATTTCAGGGATAGAACATTTTGCCCCCCAAAAAACACGGCGCAAAGGCGAGCAATGAACCCATGGCTGCGACACACCCACTATTACAACGCATGATACAAAGCCTGCAAATTATCTACTCAAAGGAAGAGGCAGTATTGATCTTTGCTGACCTGAAAAATCTGATGGACCGTTATCGCAGAGACGAGGTCATCGCGGAGAAACGGAGAGAACGTGAAAATCAGCCCCTCCTTAGCGAGAAGGACACCTTTCTCATCACCTATGCCGATACCATATACAACAGGGACGGGGGAAAACCCCTCCGCACGCTCCATCGGTTCTTAAAAACGCGCGTCAAGGATGCAGTGGCAGGCGTTCACATCCTTTCTTTTTTCCCCAGCAGTTCCGACGCCGGTTACGCCGTCATCGACTATAAAGAAGTGGACCCCAGGCTTGGTACCTGGGCAGATATACGAAGAATCGCAAAGGACTATCGCTTGATGGTGGACCTAGTCCTTAACCACGTTTCGAGCCAATCTGAGTGGTTTAAGGGGTTCTTGGAAGGGGATAAACGATATCAAGACTATTTCATTTGGAGCAACAAAATGGTTGACATGCCGGAAGTGTTTAGACCCCGGGAGACACCTTTATTCACAGAGTTCCGCGCGGTCATGGGGACAAGATATCTCTGGACAACCTTCAGTGCCGATCAGATAGATCTCAACTACAAAAACCCCGAGGTGCTCTTAAGAATCATCGATGTATTTCTGTTCTACCTTGCACAGGGGGCTGAGGTCATACGCCTCGATGCAATCGGCTATATTTGGAAAGAACCGCACACGAGCTGCGTCAATCTATCCAAGACCCATCAAATCGTTAAACTCCTCAGAAGTATTCTGGAGTATGTGGCCCCCTATGCGCTTATACTCACGGAGGCGAATTTCCCCAACAAGGACAACGTAGCGTATTTCGGAGAAGGGCACGAGGCACACATGGTATATAATTTTTCGCTCCCTCCGCTTGTGATGGACGCCTTTGCTCGACGGGATACCGGGTATATAAGAGAGGTTACCGAGCGAACAAGGCAGGACCTCCTCTTCTTTGATTTCCTTGCTTCCCATGACGGCATAGGGCTTCTTGGCATAAAAAATGCTCTTAGTAAAGAAGATTTTGACAACCTTTTGTACATCACAGAGGCTCATGGGGGATTCGTATCCTATAAGGCAACGGACGGCGGAGAAACCCCGTATGAACTCAACATCAACTATTTCGACGCTATCAATGACCCAGACCAACCACGTGATCCCCTCGCTGTCAAAAGATTCATGGCATCTCAGGCCATTATGCTTGCTCTCAAGGGAATCCCCGGCATTTACATACACAGCCTGCTCGGTTCCAGAAACTATTATGAAGGCGTGAATAAAACCGGAATAAAGCGCATGATCAACCGTGAAAGGCTCCCTGAAGAAAGACTTGAGACATCTCTTTCGAATAGCCAGTCGCTGCGATATCAGGTAATGGCGAGTTTTCTCTCTGTGCTCAAGGCGCGAGAAACAGTGCACGCCTTTCACCCGTCGAGCACCAGGGAGCTCATTGATTGCGACAAAAGACTGCTGGCCATTGAAAGGCGGTTTGAGGGTAAGACCGTTTTAGTGGTCATCAACGTGAGTGAGGATACGGTTGGGGTACCTGAACATAGGGGGAAATCGGATGTCATCACGGGAGACCCCTTTCAGGGCAAAGCCGAGCCCTACGGTTTCTACTTTCTCAGATAAGAGACTTTATTCAGGCAAGAACGCTCTCTCGAAGGCGGCAAATGGTATTCCGCTTTTTGGTTGAGATACCTGTCCTCTTGTTTGACACTAATTGCTAACTATGCCTATACCCACTTAATGAGTTTCATAATTTTGATTTGACACCTAAACCACTTTTGATACAGTAACAAAGAGTAGATTATATCATCAGGTTATATATGCTTATTGGAAGTATAGTAGATTGATAGGGAGGATAAGATGGCAAAAAAATCAGAAAAGACAACAATTTGCCAGATCTGCAAAAAACGAAAGGCGCTCAGCGAGGTGCTCCCAGGGGCATTGGTCCGTGACTCCATCGTTGAGCTAATTCGGAAACAGCATCCCGATTGGTCCTCCGATGGCTTCATCTGTCTCGATGACCTGAATCACTTCAGAACGGAATATGTTCGCAACATCCTTGCAGCGGACAAGGGCGAGCTGTCGACGCTGGAAGAGCAGGTTATGCAAAGCCTCACAGAGCAAGATATCCTGTCCAAGAACATTAACGTCGAGTTTGAGGGGCAGCTGACACTCGGGCAACGCATGGCAGATAGGATTGCCGAATTCG